>Ga0114964_10000895_pt1 | contig 22226 bp, 25 predicted proteins | sample C_131016_MF_Meta_FD_92638 | JGI IMG/M metagenome (GOLD analysis project Ga0114964, IMG submission 92638) | Freshwater microbial communities from Lake Croche, Canada to study carbon cycling - C_131016_MF_MetaG | ecosystem: Environmental > Aquatic > Freshwater > Lake | place: Lake Croche, Canada...
GTTTTGATGTGTACGATTGTACCCATGAAATCGATTCCTTTTTCCTGGATGAACTTCTGGAAATACGCGGCACGGGTCTTACGAATTCCTTCGCTTCCTGTGATATGACGAAGCCATTGACCTGGCTCTTCTTTCATAAACCATTGGTCTACGAATTTCAAGTTATAGTTCATATAGATCATCCATAACGCAGCCTGATCATAGGGGTGAACTCGATTTCGTTCAGGAATCGAATAAGAATACCAGTCTTTCACAAACCGTTTCGTATGGGAATTCACTTTTAACGCATAAAACCCACCATTTGGTCGATCACGTCTCCATGGTTTATCATTTAAAAATAGAATGTCCTTTTCAGGATACGCACCTACAAATGTTTCGATGGTCTGATCAAAATCTTTGAAAATACAATCCGTATCGAGATAGACAACATAATCATATTCTTGATCTAATGCTAAATGGGTAGTGAATAATTTGGCCCAAGTAGAGTGCCGAAGTTCATGATTTGAATCTACACAGGTGTAAAGAGAAGAGCTAGCTGGATCGTCCAGATAAGGGCGGGAATAGGCATAATCGTATCCATGCTTCTGACAATAGGAGTAATTGATAACAGCCGATAAGGAATGATAATCACTTAGGCGGGTAGTTAATGGACGATTATCGGATTGAAAGACAAGAATACGCATCTTCTTGTTATGTGTTAGTTTAAAAAAACGATACACTCTATGACAATAGAATGTCCGTTATTTTATTTTGTCCTGCGGGACGCCAACCGGTTCTATCGATCCAGCTACGAAATATTAAACGTATTATTGATTTGCCTATCATTCATGAGTATCATATTTGGAATGTAGCGTGGACAGAAGAAGACCGAGCCTATGTGTCTAGTTTAGAATCCATTCATCCTAAAATTAAAGTGAAAACGACACCTTATTCTAATTCATCACGTGGAAATGAAGTCGCATCAAAACAATTTAGTTATTTGTTCCATGATTATTACAAACATGAGCAGTACAAGGACTATATCTTTATAAAACTAGATGATGATGTTGTATTTATCGATCATGTAATGTTTGAACAATTTATTGAAGGACGAAAGAACAGCATCGCATTTTTGTATTCTGCGAATGTAATCAATCATGATTGTAATAATCCAAGAGCATTTGATTCGATTCATAAGACATTTCTCGAACAGTCTGATACACAGTTAGAGAAAAATCGGCAAAAGGGGGTAGAATCATTTTCAAATCTTGTTTCGATTAATTTTGTGTCATTTCTAGGAAGTGATTTGTGTCATATCAATAATGAGTTTTCAAATGGAATTGGCTCAAATGATGAACATCGATTATCAATCGAAATTCCGATACGTCTAGGAAAAACAAATGAAATTGCGTTATATATGACGGTGGTTCATTATGCGTTTGGTGGACAGATTCGTCACACGTATCTTCGTTCCTATCTAGAAAAAGTAACATAACTGATTCTTCCATCCATCGTAATGCGAACATTTATGGGCTTTTCGATTTTCGCCGACACGAGAAATAGGGGTAACACCCTTTGGTAGCGAATGGCAGAGCCATTAGCTAGCGAACATCGACTTTCCACGCCCTTCTTTCACCACATAAACATTCCATCCTTCTGTAAATAGTCTCATTTCCGCCTTTCGTTGACCGAGTGCCGCATTGGAGTTGATATTCGCCAATTCGATATATAAGGTGGGACGATCCGCAGAAGTAAAATTAACGGTTCCTTCAGGTTGTCGAGGAGCAGGATACACCGTGCCATATTTTTCACCTGTAGACCAGTTCATCGAGCCGATATGCATTCCGTTCGCCTTTTCATCTTTACATAACGCATTTAGTTGACTCCATACGAGCGGTTTATATAACTCTTCACGATCCTTACCCGCGATGGTAAGCTTCAAATCATAATAGAACTCGCCATAGGGAATGGTATAGGGTTGTGCTCCAGACGGAGCACGGGTATCAAAATAATCATTGGACCAGAGATCCAGACGATTTTGATCCAGCGCATTGTAGGATCGAAAGAACCATACCATTCGTTCAGTGGGATGACGTCCGTCCAGGCGCCGAGTCACGGCGGCAACGCCGCCTTTATCAAGGGGAATAAAATCAAGTTCGCCAAAGGTGAAGACGTTATCAAACTGACGTCGATAGGGGATCTCAATGACACTAGAACGCAGCTCTTCTTGGATCGTTGGGCTAACATAATGCTGAATGGTGGAAAGCAAAATACGAGGAGCGCCGATCTGAACCCTAGATAATGGGGTAAACGTATTGGTGGTAACGCCGTCCAAATAGGTATACTTCATAGAAGGAACGGACCATGGAGCTGGTTTGAATATTGTGGGATCACTACATACCACGAGATCTTCAAGTTTTCGAAGAGTACCGCGAATACGAAAGTTCTGCCATGGCATGGCAACCAAAGGGAATCCTCCATCCCCTTGTGTACCAGGAAGGGGCAAGACAATACGTAGCGATCCAGGGGTGGCACGTAATTGAATCCCGCAGTCGGAGTCTGTCTCCAATAATCCACCCTTTTGTTGTGCCAAAAAGCTTGAATTCATCGACCCTTCTGTCATTTGTTTGGCCAGAAGCCCATCGCCACTCCATTCTTGAATTAGGATCTGATCTTGAAGAAATTGGATCTTTTCAAATAGAAAGTAGGCAACATAGTTGACGTATCCATATGAAATCTCATCTGTGTCCGTAATCGAAAATAGACCATTGGCGCGCTCAGGGGAATAGGCTTGTCCATTCGGTTGAACGGGAAGGGGAGGAAGCCAAGAAGGAAGTTCGATCTCAAGGGCACACTCGGTTAACACGTCGCCATAGGAATCAATTTCTACTTCAAAGTTTTTACCAAATGCGGTATCGGCCAAGGGTACCATGGTTTTGCGTTCGGCCAAATGGGGAACAGAGGATTCGTAACGAGCATCATAAGGGAACAGACTGTCTTTGGAGTCTTTTACGAAATACGTATCTTTTACACCACGCGCAACGAGCTCAAAAAGAGCCCCTTGCCCACTGGAGGCGTTGATGGTCGCCATTCTACTGATGAATAGGAACGGTTTTTATGCTCTTATAGCTTCGCCGTTAAGAATCGCACCAGGATAATAAGGAGACCGGAAAAGAAGGTGAGGCCGAGTGCCATCAAGAAACTGAAGCGATAGGCCAGAATCACGAGGATGGCAAGGCTGGAAACGGATGAAACAATCATAATTCCCGTAGATTCACGAATCACTGTGTTGACGTCGGTCTTGGTCATCTCAACCGAAGAAAGGACCATGTCATTCAACGATGCCGTAAGAATGGACGCGATAACGATCACACCCACCATGCCACGCCAATCCAGCGAATATCCAAATGCCGCTTTATATACAACGAAGACGTTGATGAGGGATACAACCGCAATCTCGAGAGTCAGTTCGGCAGGAGTCAAATACATTCTATTTATATATTTCGAAAAATTGAATTCAAACGAAGCCTTGCCGAAAGACATCCATGAATCTGGTCATTGTCGAATCACCAGCAAAGTGTCAGAAGATCCAAGGATTCCTGGGGGCAGGGTGGCGTGTGATTGCATCCATGGGTCATATCCGTGCGTTACAACACAGTCTGGATGCGATCGGACTAACGAATAATTTCGAGCCAAAATACGAGTGGATCAAAGAAAAATCCAAGGCGATCAAGCAATTAAAGGAGGAGGCAAAAGAGGCAAAAGAGGTCTATTTGGCAGCCGATCGAGATCGTGAAGGCGAGGGTATCGCGTATGCGGTATGCTTGTTGTTAAAGCTTAATCCGAAAACCGCAAAACGCATTACGTTCACGGAAATCACAGAAAAAGCGATTAAGCATGCCATCCAGAATCCCACTCGACTGGATATGGATCAAGTTCACGCACAGCAGGCGCGTGCGATGCTGGACATGATGATTGGATTCACGATTAGCCCGTTACTCTGGAAATATGTGGCACCTTCCCTTTCAGCAGGACGATGCCAGACACCTGCGCTACGTCTAGTATTGGAACGCGAAGAGGCCATTGAATCCTTCAAGACCTCAACAAGCTGGCAACTCAGCGGTACCTTCCACGCAAGCATTGAGTTCCAAGCGACGATGACAGATGAACTAGAAGATGAAGATTCTGCCGTTAACTATATGGAAATTGTTCATACCATTCCACAAGCAACCATTATAAAGCATGAAATCAAACCATGGTCCGAATCGGCTCCACCGCCATTAATGACAAGCACATTACAACAACAGGCAAGTGCGTTGTATGGAATCAATCCGAAGAATACGATGAAAATCGCACAGAAACTATATGAAGCAGGTCATATTACGTACATGAGAACAGATAAGGCGGTCTTATCAGAAGAGGCGATCAATTCAGCACAGGAATGGGTAAAAGAGAAATATGGTGAGGAGTTTGTGGGAAATACGTGTATAGCAAAGAAAGCTAAACAATTGGTACTCCATGCTCCGCAAGCGCAAGAAGCCCATGAGGCGATTCGTCCCACCCATATGGAAGCAGAAACGGTAGAGGGCGACGCATATGAGAAAAAGATCTATCGACTCATCTGGCAACGAACGATTCAATCCGTCATGTCGCCTGCGAAGGGTGAAACCTGTCACATCACTCTTCAATTGGATGAAGATTTCAACTGGCTCGCACGATGGAAACGTACCACGTTTGAGGGATGGAAACGTGTTGGTCACATCGCAGATCTCGAGGACGCGCCTCTACTTGAAGAAACAACCGAATGGGAGAAAGCTACTTTGATGAAACTAGGCGATAAAGTGCCGTGGCAAACCATAAGAGCAGAACCGAAGGACTCCAAGGCGAAGGGACGATTTACGGAGGCCACGTTGGTCCGAGAGATGGAAACCTACGGGATTGGTCGTCCGTCCACCTTTGCCGCGCTCCTTTCTGCCATTCAGGACAAAAACTATGTAGAAATCCGTGATATTCCTGCCAAAGAGATGAATGTTACGGAATATGCTCTTCAGCCACAACAATGGCCTCCCTTGAAATCGCAAACCAAAAAGAAATCCGGTGCGGAAAAGAACAAACTTGTCCCGACAGAACTGGGACGCTCGGTATGGAATTGGCTTCGAACTCAATTTGAGGATCTCTTTGCGTATGGGTTTACGGCTCAGATGGAAATACGTTTGGATCAGATCGCTCATCCGGCAGATCGTTCGGATCCTGAATCCTGGAAAGTACTCCTTCGTGAGATCTGGAATTCCTACCGACCTCGGATCGAGAATTTGGATCAAGCTCCCAAATCGGAAGATCGATCCAATCCAAAAATCCGGACATTCTCCAATGGCATGAAAGCGGTTCAGTCTAAGAAGGGCCCTCTCCTCTTGATGGAAGGACAATCCAAGGATGATACACAATTTATCGGATGGCCCAAAGGGATCCAATTTGATCAGATCACAGAAGAGCAGGCAATTCAATTTCAAAAAGATCAATCCGACCTCCGGTCTGGATCAGAGATTGGGGAGTGGAATGGAAATCCGATTCAGAAACGATCAGGAAAGTTCGGATCCTATCTTCAAGCGGGATCGATCTCAATTCCGTTTCAAGAAAATGAACCGATGGAAGATTTGATCCGACGATTCGAAACCAAACAGGCCGGAGGATCCGGAGTCACCTTCAAGGAGTTTGTGATCCGGACAGGGCCGTATGGCCCCTATATCATGAAAACGAGCCTAAAGAAACCGCAATTTGTCTCTTTGCCAAAGGGCGTAGACCCATCAAGTTTAAAGGAGAAGGAAGTAGAAGCCATCTACAAACTGGGCCTGGAGGAGAAGAAGCGACAGCCCAAAAAGCCTACAGGCGGAAAGGACAAGGAGTCAAAATAAAAAAGACCCGTTCAATAAATGGCAGCCGAAGAGGGTGTAAAAATCATCAATGGCACAGACGAAATACGGATGGAGAGCCCGCCAAGGGCGCGTTCGCGTTCAGTTTCTCCTACGCGCACGGAGGAGCCCAAAGAGAAACGATTTTTAAATGGATGGTCAAAGGAACAAGAGATATTGATGGCAGAATGGAGTGATTTGGCGATGTGTTATCGTTGGCTCCATGATAAATCGGAAAAGTATTTTCATAGCAAGACGTTGTGGATCAATTTACCAGTTATCATTTTATCCACGCTGGGTGGAACCGCAAACTTTGGTATTCAATCGCTGTTCACGGATGACACCATTAAAAAGTACGCGAGCTTCGCAATTGGAGGTGTCTCTCTTGTGGCGGGCCTGTTAACCACCATTGGAAACTATTTACGGTATGCTCAATTGGAAGAGTCGAATCGTGTGGCATCGATCGCATGGGGTAAGTTTCAGCGTTTGATCGCAGTGGAACTGGCACTCAAGCCCGATGATCGAATTGATTCATTGGACTTTTTAAAGATTTGTCGTTCGGATCTTGATCGATTGATCGAGCAATCGCCACCCATTCCAGAGGTTTCGATCAAGATGTTTGAGGAACACTTTGGATCCGTTCCTGATTTGAAGAAACCGGATATTTGTGGAGCATTGGAGCACACTCGTATCTTTGAGAGTTCGAAGTCACGTCTAACACAGACACTCAGTGATGCCGCACTCATGCTCCGTCATAAGAAGAATGCGTTGAATGAACTGTTATCTCCACAGATCCAGGATACCATCAAGAAGCAAGTGGAATCACGTCTGAATGAAGCTTTGGAGGTAAGAAAGAAGATGTTAGAAGAGGAACTAGAGATTGAGAAGGCAAACATTCAACAACAAGAAGAAGAATATCAGCGCATATTGGAAGAACGTAAGAAGAAGATTAATGCCGATATCGATATTCATATCGAACAAGCCAAAAAGATACGTAGCGATGGACTGCCACCCGTGATGAGCATACAGCCTCGTCCATCTCGATTTGAGAACCGTCTTCAATTGAAACAGAATCCGTTGTTTTCTTCGAGATCGCACACACCCGAAAAGAAACGCAGAGAGGAACCAAAGGAACTACAGCCCATCGTATCCGAAAGCAACGCAAGCAATGTAGTCATCATTCCTTCCTCCACGGATCATTCCGATAAAGTCGACGTCGTGATTCATCAGTAAAAATTGAAGAAAGAGCAACTCATAATAAAGAGTGCCCAGAATGAGAATCGATAGAGAATCCATTCTTCAGCTGTTTTATCATCATCGGACGTTAAAGTCATTATGGTTAAAGACACGCTTGCGTCATGTTCATATCGCAATGATTCTGAAACGTGGGAAAATGATGGAAATGGCAACGAATACCGTTGGTTCTCGTGCGCGTGGATGTGGATATGACGATCGGTCGATTCACGCGGAACGCGCAGTTCTTAAAAAACTAGGAGATTATACGAAGTTGGCAGGAGCGATACTCATTGTGATTCGTATCTCGAGAGGTACGAATGAGTTAGTACAGTCCGAGCCGTGTGAACACTGTCGGCCGCATATGGAGAAATGTGTGAAGGAGTATGGATTGCGCCGTGTATATTATTCTTGATTGTTAGGGATTTATCCCAATCATAAACAAAAACTGATTATTTTTGTTATGTTCGGAATGTGTCGATTCTGAACATATCTAAACATCGTTCGCGTTACTCTACTAATATGAACAACACAGTACGAAATGTGTGTGCGGTCGTGTTCGTTGCAATGATGCTGCGAAGCGTGTTACCGCAATCCATTGAGGATGTGAAAGCCATTGTTGAATCGCTAGAGGAATACAAAGAGGCACATTTCTGGCGAGTATGGTCAGGATTTGTCGCGCTCTATATTGGAATGCAGTCATGTGGCATTCCAGGTACGTTGTTTCTTTCTATTTTATCAGGTGCGCTATTTGGAACACGTATTGGATTTGGCACGGTTATTTTGACTTCCTCCACAGGCGCATCCGTATGTTATCTGCTATCCAAACATTTCGCAAAAGATGCAATCGAATCACGATTTGAATCCATGATTCGTTCGTTTCGTACATCCATTCATGAAAATAAGGAAAACGTATTCAATTACTTACTATTTCTTCGTATGACACCATTTATGCCGAATTGGTTCATTAATTTAGCATCACCTGTGATGGGCATTCCTTTCTCAACGTTTTATTTCGCAACGCTATTGGGTCTGATGCCGGCAAATTATATTCATGTTACGACGGGCACGATCATTCATTCGTTTCAAACGGGGGAAAGTGTGATTGAATGGCGTACGATGATTGCTTTGTCATGTGTGGGAGTGATTTCACTGTTTCCTGTTTTGTATAGAAAGATTATAGACAAAACAAAAAAGTAAGGGAGAAACGGCCGAGCCTGGGATCGAACCAGGGACACCCTTCTTAACAGGAAGGTCCAACTACCAACTGTGGTACTCAGCCTTGCTCCACTTCTACCGTATAAACAAAATCAAAATTTTAAACGCATTAGATCACCGCCACTACAATGCGTTCTTGATCATGTCGGCAAAGCGGGCATTTGATCCGTTTATCGACATGACATTTGATTTGAAGGGCACAATGTTTATGGAAAACATGTCCACATTCGAGTCTCCCCCAAACGGACGAGACAAGAAGATGATCTTCATCTTGACAGATCGCACACATTTCATCATAGGTAATCTTATTGAGTTCACACGCATCACAACACTCTTTTCCTTTTTCAACGAGTTCATCCATACAGAAGATACAATAGTAAAGTCGTTTGGTGTCGTAGCGATCTAAATTTCTGAGAAGACCATTTACGATCGCACGAGGGTCTTTCCCATCGAGCCCCGTTTCGTATAGCGCAATGATATGGTCGGTTTCACAGATTTCGATGGTATAAGAAAATCCAACAACAGGAAACTCTTCATTTATATACTCTTCACGGTTTAATACAGTAGCACAGTTCATTTTCGTGTAGTGATTGATACGAACAGAAAAACGCATTTCGCAAGGGACGCGATGTGTATCATGCGTCATTTCTTTTATTCGTTTTTGAAGACAAAACACGATTTTTTCAAGGCGATCGGCATGAAGCAATTCGCCCACTTCAATGCGTCGGATCATGATAGGAGATCCTTTATTCCATCCAACAAATTAATCTTTACATCCCATCCAAGAGCGTTGAGTTTCGCATTGCTAATATAATATCGTTGATCGTTAAAAGGCCGATCTTCAATATAACTGATCCATTGATCATAGTCGCGAGTATGACAGATGGATTCGATGAGAATTTTGGCAATGTCCATGATGGAATATTCGTCGTCCGTTCCAATGTTATAGATTTCACCAATTTGCCCGCGCTCTAAGATAACCTCAAAGGCCTCTGCGGTATCTTGTGCGTGAAGAAATCCACGTACAGCCGACCCGTCGCCTTGAATGGTAACTTTCTCACCATTTTTCAATTGCTGAATGAAACGTGGGATAACCTTTTCAGGATATTGATTGGGTCCATAGACATTGTTTCCACGTGTAATAATGATGGGCATTTTGTAACTATGGGAATAGGATTGTACAATCAATTCCGCACCTGCTTTGGTAGCCGCATAGGGATTGGTGGGACACAGGATGGATTTCTCCGTTTTGTGAAGTTCTTCCGTGGTATTCATGGATTCGCCATATACTTCGTCAGTGGATACGTGAATAAAACGTTCAATTCCGCCATAAAGACGACAACATTCGATTAGAATATGAGTACCTAGAATATTATCATAGGTGAACTCCAATGAATCGTCAAAAGAACGTTGGACGTGAGATTGGGCGGCAAAATGAATGACATGGGTGGGACGAAACTCATGGAGAACGGATGTAACAAAGGAGCGATCGCGAAGATTTCCTTGAAGAAAGACATAACGTGGATCCTGTTGAATTGTGTTACGAACATTGTCTATCTTGGCACAGTAGTACATCGCATCAATATTAACAAGTCTCTCCACACGTTCAAGGGGAAAATAATGATTGATAAAATTACTTCCGATAAAACCACATCCACCGGTTACGAGGAGAATCATCTTGTGTACTCAACGCGCTGCGTTTTTAGGTGTGTATGGAAAGGGATCTTAAAAAATATCCGCGTACTAGAATTCAATGGACAAGATCTGCCCCACATGCGCGGCAGATCCAACCAGTCACTCATTTAAAAAAGTATCAGAAAAAGGTGGAATCGTAACCTTCTATACGCACCCATCAAAGGCACGCCTCTATGATGATAAAGATGGAATTCTAGCACATGTTAGTAATATGATTGCTTCGATTGGACCAAAACCATGGAAGTGTATCATTGACGGCGATGGGTTTGATTTAAAACATGCCGCTGAGATTCAACTAGGGAACGCCTTATTTAAGATGTTAACTACGACATACGGTACTACCTTTCAAGAGATTATTGTGATCAATCCGACATGGCACATTGAAGGGATGATCAAATTGGCGTCGATGGCAATGTCAAAAGAGATGTATGCGAAGGTCAAGGTTCTAGATGATCGAAAGAGAAGCATTTTGGAGTTCATCTAATCGTGGCTTAAAGAGGATACATGATGAATGGGTGTGGAGAAATCCCACATAACGCGAGTCGCATAGCCCGGTTATTGCGGTCGACTTAAGATCGACTGGAGAAATCCGCGTGGGTTCGAATCCCACCTTGCGTACTTTTTGTTTTGAAAATCTAAAAGATATTCAACACAAAAAATAAAATAAAATTATACACCACGTGGTAATAAAAATCCAAATGATAATACAATCCTATTTTTCATTCCTTCTACAATCTGACAGGAATGAAAGTCTGCATCAGGCTTACGACGCGCGTAGTGGCGTTCCGTAACAATCTCAACTTTATCATCAATAAGTGGCATACCTCCATTTAATGGTAATTGAACATAGACTTCAAATCGTATAAGAGATTTACCACCGATCTCAGGAATTTTATGTTTATTAATTTGTCCTCCGTTTTGGATATAACTAACATAATCACCGAAATCGGACTCCTGCTCAGCATATTCTAGATTTTCTTTTTCTACAATTCGTTGCTTGATATCAGAGATACATGGAGGAGCATTTGTTGCAGTAGAAAGGACTAGAAACTGTCTTCCTTGTCCATTCTTAGTAAAGGTTGTATAATTATCATTCGCCCATTGAATAATGGTGGCTTGTTCAGCTTCCGTAATGATCTCCATTATATAGTATAGTTAGATTTTTATATACTATTACTAACGCATATAGGACTATCATAATATTCGAATGTATGATACTGTAGAAAGATGTCATAATTATGTGCTACCCAATCTTCACGGTACACAAAATCAGATTCATGTGCGTAATAAAACTTGTAATCAAGTTTCTCTTCCGCGTACGTCCGCCATGTTTCATATTTTTCACTTACAATAGGAATGGTTTTACACATAATGGCTTCTAAAAATCGCATAGACCAAGGAGCATCGCCTGCGGGACATAAACAAAATTTACTTTTTTTCATGATCGTAAAATAATGTTCATCAAACTTGTAAAATTCATCATCATTCATATCACGCGGTATAAATCCCTTAGCAACATTTGTATAATCAAACTCTCCTTTTTTTACATAGTTAGAATCTTCTCCATTATATTGTAAATACGAACGTGGACCAAAACGTTCGGTGGCAAACTTATCAGACCATGTTCGAGCGGTTTGTTGCGCACGATCTACATTTTTCTGCCCAATAAAACAAAAATCAATCTCTTTTGTAAATGGCATGGAATCAATACGTTTATAGAAAAGTTTTGGATAGATTGTGTAATTAGAATCGAATATTTTTATGATAGACATCCCCATTTCCATGTGCGCTTCTTCACAATGCCGATGTAAAAGACGTGTAAAGTCAGGACAATCTATTGTTTTCCATGATGGCATATGTGGTTCAATAACAATTTCGCTCATTATTCTTTACTATAAAATAAAGAATAATATAATCACGCGCCGGGCAGCAAAAAACCAAACGATAATACAATTCGTGCCTTTGGGCCTTCTACCAGTTCACATGTATGTTCATCGATACCCGAATTACAACGAACATAATGGCGCTCTGACACTTGTAGTGTTTTACCACCGTAAATGGGTAGTCCACCTTTAACAGGCAACTGAACAACGACATTAAATCGGGTATGAATTAATCCATCGCGATTGGGATCGGTATGAGGATGGATTTTACCACCATCCGTAATGTATCCCATATAATCTTTAAACATCGGTTCTTGTGGAGCATTCTGTAATCCTTCTTTCTCTACAATTCGCTTCTTAATGTCCCATACACACGAAGGAGTATTGGCAAATCCAGTAAGAACTTTAAATTGACGCCCTTGACCATTCTTTTGAAAGGTTGTATAATTCGCATTGCCCCATTGAATCAGTTCAGCTTGTTCGGCTTCTGTAATTACTTCCATCTACTCCGCCGTGTACTTTTTAAATCGCATTTCTTCGCACAGGTTGGATAACAGGTGATTCCAGCCGTATCGCAGGTGGATCCGAAACAGAAAGCAATGACGTCACATATTTATCCACAACAATCGGAAGATTAAATGCGATCAAATGATGAACAGCGTGGAAATAGTTGTATTCATAGGTAACAGCAACAAAGAAACAGGCCAAATCCGTAGCGGCTAATCCAATGCCGAGATGTAAGTAATAATTCCAAATGGAAATCGAGTTTATTTTTTGATAATGAACACCTGTAATAATCAGTGTCAGGAATGCGGTGACAGGTAATACAACGACAGCACCAATCCCCACATAGACCATTGACATGAGAATGGTTTGAATCAAGAAAAGCTCCGTTCGAAGTTCGTAGTGATTGGAGAGCATCAAGTAGATAGAGAAGAGATAGATGGAGAGGTAAGAATAGAGTCCATCTAAGAAGTCAAATAGCCCGTTATCTTGAATTTTATACAATCCTGAACCTCCTAAGTGATGAATGAAAGAAAACAGGGAATTAAATAGGATTTGTAACGAATAAAAGTATTTACGATGATATTGGTAATAAATAATACAGGGCAGAGAAGCGAGATTAGAGAGCGTAACAAAATAATCGCTCATTATAGATATCATACAATAATCCGTTTAGGCATTTACATATCTTCGATGTCAATCCCCGCAAGTAATAATCGTTCGACACGAGAGGGGTGCCACGCTTTCATCATAATTCCTTCCTTCACCGAGCTACATCGCTTATTCACTCGACGCTGAGAAGTCAACCATTTGACACGATCCATATGGTCATACATGGTTTCTTTCGGTCTACGTGCCCATTCATTGCTTTCATTACAGAGAAGATAAGACATTCTATGGTGGATATCAGGTAGCATTGGAATCTGATTGTATCGGCAATCAAGTTCTCCTAGACATAAAGGAAGAGGAGGGAGTTCGGTAATAAGATTGATACTACAATCAAGTGTTTGAAGACTAGAGGGAAGAGGGGGCAAACTCATCAATCGATTGTTACTACACTTGAGAGTATGAAGAGAAGATGGTAAAAGAGGTAACGATTCAATGGGTGTTTGTGAACACAGGATTTCGACCAATCCTTCTGGAAGTTCAGGAAGACATTCCAATGGATTGGTTCGACATACAAGGCGTGTAAGGGTAGAAGGTAAGGTAGGTAGACGTGTTAATTGTGTATTATCACAGGTAAGCGCACGTAGACCATGTGGAAGTTCAGGAAGAGTTTTTAGTGGATTATGACTACAATTTAAAAAAGTCAACTGGTCAGGTATAGTCAATTCAGTTAAATGACAACCAGTACAATATAATTCGGTAACGGTTCTAGGAATAGGTGGAAGCTTATAGAGCAATAAATAGGATAAGTCGAGTGGTCCGCCGGTCCATTCGTTAATCCTCTGCTGAGCGCGATCGATTTCAGTAATGATATCAGTGATGGTAATAATATCCATTAGTATGAATCGGTGGGCATACTTTAATAGGTCGAGTAGGCGAATCTAAATAGTCATTATGATAAATAGATATGGGCTATATTTATAAAATTACAAATACAGTAAATGGAAAGTGTTATATTGGAGAAACGACTCAGAATACACCTGAAAGGAGATGGAGTCATCATCGTAATTCATTAGAATCTACTGTAGGATGTCCTGCATTGAAAGCATCAATGAAGAAACATGGTGTTGAAAAGTTCAAGTTCGAAATACTTATTATTTGTTTTAATGACGCTGTCTTCAAATATGAAAAAGAATATATAAAAAAATATAATACAATTATACCCAACGGTTATAATATGAATGCTGGCGGTACATTAGGTGAAACAAGAAAAGGAGTACATCATACACCTGAAACAATTGGAAAAATTAAAGAAGGAAAAAGAAAGTTTAACGAAGCTAATCCGAATTATTATGAGACATATAGAGAACGACATCAAGCTACTATGCGAACGATTGATATTTCATCTTGTATAAAAAATTCAGAAAAGCATAAAAAGGCAAAAGAAGAAAAAAGATTAGGAGCTAATTCTCATAAATATGGAAAAATATCAGAAGAAACAAAACAGAAAATCAAAAATAGTGTACTACAATATTATGAAAAGAATGGTATAGAAAAACATAGAATTACAATGACGAAAGCACGTGGAAAGTCAATTTCTCAATATACACATGACGGAACATTTATTAAAGAATATATCAGTACTTCAGCCGCTGAAAGAGAATTAGAATTTAAAAAAGGGAACATTTTACATGTATTACAGGGAAGAGCTAAATTAGCATATGGATTTATTTGGAAGTATGCGGAGCCTAAAGATAATCCTCTCGTAGAACAGCAGACCCAGATGGGTTCTCCAACGGCTCTGTAATTCAGCGGATAGAATATTCGACTTCTAATCGAAAGGTCGTGGGTTCAAATCCCACTAGAGTCGATTTGTGCTGTTATTAACGGCACAACTGACAGCGAATTAGCTCAGTGGAAGAGCGTTAGGCTCATAACCTAAAAGTCCATCGATCGAAACGATGATTCGCTAATGTGATTCTGTCAAACGGGCTCACATTATCAACGATGTGTTTAAAGAACGTAAAGAAAAACGCGCGTCACAAACTAGATGGGTTGTGGTTGTGGTGCTAAAAAAGGTGGCGCGGCGGCACCTGTACTTCAAACGGACCAACTATTGGCTCCGACGGAATGGGGTCCGATCTTATGGAAATATTTACACTGTATGGCGGAGCGAATCGGCTCGTCGGGTAATAAAATTATTGATACCGACCAGGCGAATTATACAGAGACCATGTTGACAATGCTTCCACTTGTTATTCCGTGTACGGAATGCCAGGCTCATGCGGCGGACTACATTGCGGCGAATCCCGTGCCGTCACTAAAAGGTCTGTATGGACAGGGCCTCCAAACAGAGACACGCAATTGGTTGTTTGCGTTTCATAATGCGGTACGTGCGTTAAAAGACCAGCCGTTGATGATTGCCACGGTAGAGGACTGTCAGGTGGCCTATGCGAATGTAACGGTTCCCAAATGTGAATACACAGCGTTCATTCAAAGTGTGGCGGCGGCGGTGAGACAGGGATGGGTTAAAATCGAGAATTGGCGAAAATGGTATAGCAACTCAGAACGCATTCGGATCATTACAGGAAACATTATTATTTAATGTGTAATTCATCATAATATTTTTCCCAACTATCTATTTTCCTTCCTAGTATGCGATATAATCGTTCATTATGTGGTTGATAAATATCATATAATTTCTTTTCTAAAATCGCAGGAATCGATATACTATATTTTCTTACATTTGTATCCATATGTTCATTTATCGTATCGATAGTGGTCGCTCCTAAAAAACGAAAGATATCATTGTAGGAGTTAAGTTTATCTGTTTTTATTTCTTCAGAAATTCCAATATACACATTTTCTCTGGGAAATTTAGAAAGTATATATAATATAATTTCATCATATTTTCCTCTGTTGATAAAATGATTTCCATTTTTTGTTAAGTCTGATAAGGCAAGGTGTTCTTCTTTTTCAAAATCTAATATGATTTGTGTGTCATTTAGTAGTAAATTATTAGCTTCTAACCACATCGTATATTGGCTGAATGCTCTAGCAATTGGCTCTCGTAATAGTAATATTAATTTGATGGTTGGATTATATTTCCATATTCTATCCATCGCAAATTGTAAATAGTTATATGATGGTGTTTTCTCCCCTACTATTTTCTTATTGCTATAAAATATATTTTCATATTGTATAATACTTAATTCAGTAAGTTCGGTGGTATCAAAAAAATGTATTTCAGATGGATACATGTAGATATCGGGATGCTGATTGAGATAATTAATTAATGAAGTTGTACCAGATTTTTGTACTCCAATACAAATAAAAGTAGGTTTAACCATTATAATATTACGATATAATAATAATAACATAATATTACATATCTTTATGGCGTGATACCAAAACTGATTCACAGTTTTGTTACAGGCCATAAATCCCATAGGATTTATGGCATGATCCCCCACGCCGCATTAATGTATCCATCGACGGCGTCCGCAGTGGTCTGAGAAGCATAATGGGCGGAAATGGTATGAATGCCGCCGAACAAACGAGACATTCCTGCTTGGTCTGCCATATCTTGCCAGGTAGAAAAGGATAATGTTACATCCGCCGCAGGAACGATACCAGGTTGAACAGCAGATGAACCAGCGGGCAAGATGAAATCACCGAACGCCACGGTTTGATTTGACGTAAAAGAAGTAGAATACAAGGACTGTAAATCATACGTCATCGTATTCTTGGTAATCGTTGGACCAAACCATTTTGTCATGGTACGCGCAAACGCCTGAGTAAAATGACTGTGACCAGATGGGAAATCAGGGAAAGGTGGGGTAACAAATGAAGAAAGTTGATAGGGAGTCCATTGATCGCCTGAAATGGTACCATTCCATGAAGGAATCATCTGGCCCGCATAGCGGCGGCGAATCTCCTGAATGGGACGATCTTGCATAAACATATATTTCTGCCCCCAACAAATGCGTGCTCCTTCGAACAAATGAATTGACAAATCCAGAAGGGAATACATGATATGAGCACAAGAGAACGAGTTACTGCGCATGTATTCTTTCCAGAGCCAGATGGCCATCAAGGGGGGCGGCATGACACCAGGGGCGGAGCCGGCCCAGAACTCGGCAATCATCTTTTCCTCATCGGTCAAATTCTGTGAAATGTTCAATACAACATCAATCTCGGCATCGCGATCCGTACCTGTGGCAGGCGAAACAAGTGCCAGAAGATCCGATTCGTTCTGAGCGGTCAAGCAGGAGGAATGAATGGTATCCCATGAATACGTGGCATATTTCTGCTGAACTCCATTTACTGTCAAACGGGTCCATTGCTGAGGCTGAGGGAATCCATTAATATCATTGACAGTTACGCCGTCCACTACAATGGTATTGTTCCAGTTAGAGGAAGTAACAGGCTGGGCAGTCGACGCCATGGAGGACCCATCGGCAAGACGATTGATGTACCAGGTACTCCATCGAGCCGTCCAATCGTCCCATTGACCTGCGGTTTTCACTCGCTCTACCTCAGGACAGTTGTAAATGGATGCCATAGGATGGAGCTGGGAGATAAGATAATCAATGACACAGGAGATCCAAATGATGGAATCATTCGCAGAAAGAGGCGCAGCCGCTTTTGATTCAGTCCAATCCCAGTTATCCTTAATACCTTGAACATTGGTGTCGGCAGTGACCCAGTTCCATGCTTGAACAACAGAGGAAACAAAGAGGAACATGATTCGCGAGCCTTTGGTAGGGCCGAGATTAGAAGACGCAATGTATTGTAATACATTGTCTAACCCAGCATTCATAATATAAGGAAGCGCAAGAGAGACATCAACCGCATCCGCTTGACCAGACATAATACTAGAAAGAACAGAGGGTGGGGAAAGAAAGTAAGGAGTGCGGAGAAGAGGCCCCATTCCACTCACATTGCGTGCGCAGACAGTAAAGGTATAGGGTTGCCATTCTTGAAGATTCGTGAAGCGGTAGGTGGTGTCTGAGGTTGTGACAGAATCCTGTGCAACGCCGTTGAGAACCGGTGTTACCACATACTGAAATGGTCCGTCGCCTACCGTGGGCGCATTCCAGGAGACAATGATGGAACCGACCGTAAAGGTGATCCCTGATACGGCTCCAGGAAGTGTAGGGATGTAAGGTGGATTGATTAACGACGCGGCAATCACAGGATCCGCAGGGCATCCGAGACTCACGGCAATACACGTATCATACCGAGTGTATTCCGTCATGCTGCCCGCCTTGACTTGAGCGATAATAGACGCATCAATGATTCCATGTCCAGAACGCGATTGTCTGGTATAATTGCTAGGTACCGTACCCGCACTCGCTAAAAAACCACCCGCAATGGCCTGTTGGGCACGTCGCAGCGTCAACTGGGAAGAGTCATAGATACGAGACATTCTACTAGATAAAAATATTAATATATCGTTTTATTGTAAATAATGTGCGCGACAAACGGGTCGATAGGATTCGGCTCCACCCACGAGAACGTCTTGTTTATGAAACACAGCAACATACTGAGAATACACCGCCACGGTTCCATCACGACATACTGCACAGAACGCACTGAGCCGTTCAACCTCTTCTGCGTGGGGAATCAGACGCAGCATGTCACCAAATGGCTCACGATTGGATGTACCATCAAGACCCGAAATGACAATGTGAATGGGGAGTTCGTCGGCCCAGGCGGTCACTTTTTCAAATAAATCAGGGAAGAACTGACCTTCATCAATGGCAAGAACTTGATAGGATCCTGAACGAACGGTCGCATCCAGGTCCGCTAATCGAGACACGCAGGTAGCATGTTCAAACTCTTTGTCATGGGATGCGACACGGTTGGTTCCATAACGTGTATCACCAACGTAGTTGGCAACGAGAACCTTGTAGCCGATGGATTGGTAACGTCGAACACGACGTAATAGTTCGGTCGTCTTTTGCGCAAACATACATCCGATAATCAGAGAGAGATGGCCCATGTCTGTATCCGTAATATAATTAGAGTTGGTCAAATTTTACGAGCAGTTTGTGTTTTACTTCGTGTTTCATAGGTATGTCGAACGTAGCATCGTGTAGTAAAGGTAGAATGCGCAACCTCATTGGATAACTGAAAACCATGACGCTCATACCATCGACATAACGCAGGATCATCGGCAGGATTCAGGTAGAGGGTAGGGCAAATGGATAGGACATGTTCAAGCAGAAGGGTTCCCCACCCAGCACCGTGTTGTACAGGTTCAATACAAATGTATTCAAGTTTGGTAGTACACACCACCGCAATTCCGATCAAACAGCCGTCCACCCATAATCCGAATGAGCGCTCTGGAGTACGACGATCCCACGCTCCCTTGAAATAAGGATGTTCCGACGCCAAGAAATTACGTTGAAAGAGCGCATTGGCAATGGCATAATCGGTACCACGAAGGGATCGAATCATGTTCTGATGGGAGCGAAGATATCTCAATTAGATTAGGGGAATGACAACGAGTTGGTCCATTGATTCCATTCCAGCAGTTTGTATTACGTTGGAGCGTCGAGCGGATCGATGGCGTCGATTTCAAGATCAGCCCGGAACTCGATCGCTTTCGGTCAAGCGATTTCTAGGCGTCGATGGGAAAACCATTAATCTCGATACGGACGATCGAGTAACGACATTAACGAAACGAAACATCAAGACGAAAACCCGTAGATCGCATGAAGAACTGGACAGTATTGGCGGTGTGGGATGCGCGCTATCGCATATTGCAGTATGGCAATGGATGGTGGATCATAATCAAGAGATGTGTCTTGTATTTGAAGATGACGCGGTGGTGCCACCTGATTTCAAAGAGAGAGCCAATCAAATCATCCAGCAGTCCACGGTTCTCAAAAATCCAAAACAATGGGACATCTGGCTCGTAGGAGGATTATGGGAGGATAAAACACGTATTCCAAATGAACCGAAAGAATCGGGCATCGTCCGTGTGGGGTCGTTTGTATTGTTTCATGGGTATGTGCTTACATTGAATGCGGCAAAACAGTTATTAAAAAATGCGTATCCCATCCATTGTCACATTGATATGTGGACAAGTATTCATGCGTATTTAACAGACATGCGACTGGTGGGATCAACCCGTCTTATCCTTCAACAAAATCACAAAGCGAAAACAGACATTCAATCCGAAAAAGGATGTGCCATCTGTAATGTTCCCTCCGATTTCAGTGAAACCCAACGTCTGGTCACTCATAATCAATGGAGAGTCGCACAAGCCAGTCAGGTGGTTTGTGTGGCACTTATTGCGTATGTGGTGTATCAGCATCTTAAGAAATAGTTAATAAATGGGTCAAAAACTGTACCACATCGTCGCGCGGTCGTTGAAGATACGCATCCATAAAGGTCCAGAATTGATGAAGAATGACAGGATCATCGGTAGGAACACTTTCCATGAGATGGGCACGTCGAAATGCAAAGGGAGGAAAAACAGAGGTACGTTCCGCAACCCACGCGTCTTCCAAAGGGGGCACGCCCGCGGTCGGATCCGGTCGATGGGTAGTACACATCTCGATCATAGCCTGGACACGACGCACGGTCGCGCCGCCGCCACCCGCTGCTTCACACCGCCATGCCCATGGATTTCCCCAATAATCACCGACAAACATGGAACTGGGAATCTTTCGACGGATAATATTGTCCATCTGAATCGTCAGAATATACGTGGCCATAATGGATTCATAGAAATGGTAATCAGTCATGATATGATTATATCCATTTTTACCCTCTTCACGAGAGACTTCTCCCTGAAAGACCTCTATGAGATGAAAGGAATCGGCTTTATCGCCGAGAATCGCCTCGATAAAGGCCCGATTCTCGTCGGAACAGAAGATGTAGACGGACATATGGGGTGCGGCCCATGCCATGTTTTGGAGAACAAAACGGAAGTTGGGATGGGCGCGCCGTTCGACAATTACGTAGGCATTCTCAGAAAGAAGAGGTGGACGATAGGTTTCCCAGAATCCTTGAAGCATGGCGCCATACTTTTCAATCAAATACATATAAAAGTAAGGCTCAAGGACATTACGATAGACATCGAGACGCTCATTGGCGCTGTGTTTGGATTGTTCGATTTTGGCGACTTCGTAGGCAGCGGCGAGCATATTATTCATTTATCGCTAGTGCGGTTTAGGTTAAAATGTCAACTGAAGGGCCTTCCAGGATACGGGAAAGGCAGTCTCTAAGCACTGATTGACGAATCCAGCGTAATCACGAATCTCTTTCTGCGCATCGGCACCGAGCCGCAAGTGGCACAGACGGGCGACAGCTGCCAATGAGGCCGTTTCAATAAACTCAGTGTACATACTCTGTGGAAGAACAGAACGAGCGATTTCAGGGGCGACACCACGAGCAAGAAGAGTCTGATAGGTGGCCATGGCGCCTTGGATCTGTTCCTTCAAGATCAAATGAACTTCATCCGCTTCACCGACAGGTGTAGCCTTAGAGCCCTGCTTGACTTTTGGATCACGTTCACGAATATCGGCAGCAGCAGGAATCCAGCATTCGGGCGGAGTATCTACATAACGACGGCTGACTTCATTGCGAGCAAAGCCAATCGTGTGACGAAACCACTCGCGTGCCACAAAGATGGGCATCTTCAGACGAAATCGCACTTGGGGATGGAAAAAAGGTGATACGTGATCGTGCTTGGCCAGGTAGTGAATCAGTTTCTTATCGGCCTCAGTCAGCTCGTTCGATACTTTATCAAAGGAAACGCGTGCGGCATTGACCACCGTCAAATCGTCGCCGAAGGTTTCAAGGAGTTCAACAAAACCAATGCCGTCGGCCATCATCATTTTCTTGGTAGCCATGTCTATATAAAGCAGGCGTAGGGTCTTTAGATATGGAGTACAATCGTATCAATAGGAAACTGCGTACTTCACGACAAAATATCGTAAGGGAAGTAGTTCCTGTAAAAATGATAAAAGCACCTGAATCACAACGATCCATGTCTCTTCCGCCAACATTGGAATACCTGCCAAAAGTAATAAAAACCATTCCCAATCCGGCTCGGAATGTGGAACGTATAATGAGTAAGAAACCGGTAGAGGCATGTTATATGTGTTGATAAGTTATCAACGAGGCGTAGGAACGAGATCGACAGCTGGACCAGCGATTTTTGTAACGTTTCGTTTAATGA
>Ga0114964_10000896_pt1 | contig 22213 bp, 18 predicted proteins | sample C_131016_MF_Meta_FD_92638 | JGI IMG/M metagenome (GOLD analysis project Ga0114964, IMG submission 92638) | Freshwater microbial communities from Lake Croche, Canada to study carbon cycling - C_131016_MF_MetaG | ecosystem: Environmental > Aquatic > Freshwater > Lake | place: Lake Croche, Canada...
AAAAGGGGGGGGGGAGTGAAAGGGAGGGTGGGGGGGGGGGGGGGGGGGGGGGGGGTGGGGGGGTTGGGAGAGGGGGGGTGTGGTTGTGGAAGGGGGTGAAGGAGATACCCGATGAGAAACCTCTGGCAAGTTATGAGGTATTAGTAGAATATCATTCACTACAAGATTTGTCAGTTTTGACTTTGAAGCCTATTGCCATAAGATCTGGAAAATTTGATATTTACGCATATAAAGATTCCAAACATCTCAATGGAGTACTTGACATACCTGAATTTGGATTATTTAATAAAATGAATTTTACCTTCGTTCTGAAAGATGATGGAAACATGTATATCACACCAGAACGCCTTATAGAAACTCTTGATGGAACACAAGCAATAACACAGATTATTATAAAATCTTTTGCCACAGCTGCCCTCCCTAACTCTACTACGGCGTCGCTATAAACACCCAATTAAGTTCAATACATATCTGTTTCCAAATTTGGTCTTGTTCTATCCGTTTCTCTCGGTCTTTCAACATCGGGAAAAACGGCAGGAATTCGCGTCGTCCAAGAAGTTCACATAACTTATATACTGTATAATAATAATTCAGGAAATTCACCCGGTCGTCTGGGCAGAATTTCGCATAAGGACCCTGTATTTCCATAAACAGATTACATAATCGGTCCTCCAAATCCGGTGTCATAACCGGAGGTTTAATCCCCAATTTATCTTTAATAAATGGAATGTGTTCGTAATATTTATTAAATCCCAGTTTCTTCATAATCTCTTTCGCTTTCTTATCCGTGAATTGGGTAATTTCAATCCGCTCTTTCTTGATCTGCTGTTTGATGCTTTCAAGTACGTGGTCCGGTATCGATGTGGTCTCCTTCGCCTGAAACTGTGCGAGAATTTCACGGAAATGATTGATGCGTTTATACGCGTAAAAACACGCCTCTTTAGGCGGTTCCTTATATGACGGTTTTTCATTATCGATGAGAAAAACCACGTGCTTTGCGCACTGGTTACATACCATAATTCCCTCACTTTCTACTGGTATCATCTCTCCCCGACGACAGAACTGGCAGATATCTGTTGGGTAGACATATTTAGAGATATCCATATAAGTCTGGTCGATATTCGCAAGATATTTCTCCACTGTATTATGTTGTATTTTAAACAATTCTTCCGTCTTCTTGGCTTCCGGTAAATTAAAAAACGCATTTAGAGATTTTGTTTTCATTGAACCACCAGTAGTTATTGTTTTCTTGGTTTCAAAATACTCAAAAATATACTCGCTATTATGAAGGTAATAATTTTTATAATTCTGTTTATAATTTTTAATGGTGGTATTTATTTCTTTGATCCGGTCACGAATTTCGAGACATTCATCTAATACAGATTTATCTGATTTAGGAGTATTTGCTTCACCCCCGATGTTTGTATTCGCATCAACCCCGGCCGCTGATATATCTTTACGCAGCTTTTCCAACCGCTGTTTTAGGGTATTTTTTTCATCTTCAAGTCCTGGTATAATCGTATCTTCTATATTTTGAAATTCAGTTTGTAGTTCTTTGTGTTTACTATCAAGTGTAGTTATGCTTCTCTCATCTAATATAATTTTTTTAGGCGGTTTATACTTGAATAAAGACATACAAATTATGAAAGAAATAAAGAGACTACTAACAACTACGTCAACAACAACAACAATACCCTTACTTACTCACCGGTTAGTTAGTTATTCTTATTATTCTTATTATTCTTATTATGAATTAATAACGAGAACCCCTTTGATTATAAAGAGGTTTAGTAATTATGTTTAATTGATATTTAGTAAAATCGTTCAATTATGTCATTTTCGTAAATTTTTTTTCTTTTTGAATAGTATAACCAGCAATTTCATACAATGGGTGGAGGACTTATGCAACTTGTCGCCTACGGCGCACAGGACGTTTACCTGACGGGTAATCCCCAGATTACTTTCTGGAAGGTTTCCTACAAGCGTCACACTAACTTCGCTATGGAGTCTATCGAGCAGACTTTTAACGGCCAGGCTGACTTCGGTCGCCGCGTGACCTGCACCATTTCCCGCAATGGTGATTTGGCTTACCGCACTTACCTTCAGGTTACTCTTCCTGAAGTCGGTCAATCCCTGAAGAACACGTCGACCGCTGGCGTTTATGCCCGTTGGCTCGACTTCCCCGGTGAGCAGCTCATCTCCCAGGTGGAGGTTGAGATCGGTGGCCAGCGTATCGATCGCCAGTACGGCGACTGGATGCACATCTGGAACCAGCTTACTATGTCTACCGAGCAGCAGCGCGGTTACTTCAAGATGATCGGCAACACTACCCAGCTTACCTTCATCACTGACCCCTCCTTCAACGACATTGATGGCCCTTGCGATGCTAACGCTCCTCGCCAGGTTTGCGCTCCCCGCAATGCTCTCCCCGAGACCACTCTCTATGTCCCCCTTCAGTTCTGGTTTTGCCGCAACCCCGGTCTGGCCCTTCCCCTTATCGCCCTTCAGTACCACGAGGTCAAGATCAACCTTGATATCCGTCCTATTGAGGAGTGCCTGTGGGCTATGTCCAGCCTTACCTCTGCTACCCCCCAGACTGCCACCAAGGTCACCAGTGCCTACAACCAGTCCCTCGTCGCCGCTTCTCTCTATGTTGACTACGTCTTCCTGGACACTGATGAGCGCAGGCGTATGGCTCAGAACCCCCACGAGTACCTCATCGAACAGCTTCAGTTCACCGGTGATGAATCCGTCGGTTCTTCTTCCAACAAGATCAAGCTCAACTTTAACCACCCTGTTAAGGAGCTCATCTGGGTCGTCCAGCCCGACAAGAACGTTGACTACTGCTCTTCTCTTGACGCCGGCAGTGTCCTCAACCGCCTTCTCGGCGCCCAGCCCTTCAACTACACCGACGCTGTCGATGCCCTCCCCAACGCCATTATGGCTTTCGGCTCTCACGATTCCGTCGCCAACACCACCACCTCTTACATCAACGCTTCCGGTCTCTTCACTGACGCCGCCGCCCAGGATGTCTACACCACCGGCACTTCTTGGTGGCACGGGGCTGACAACACCAAGCCTTATGACCTTCCCAACTTCGGCACTGGTCAGAACTCTGGTGTCTCTGATGCCGGCACCTTCGTTTTGGCCGAGACTTCTCTCGACATGCACTGCTGGGGTGAGAACCCCGTCGTGACCGCCAAGCTTCAGCTTAACGGCCAGGATCGCTTCTCTGAGCGCGAAGGTACCTACTTCGACCTCGTTCAGCCTCACCAGCACCACACTCGCGCCCCCGACACCGGAATCAACCTGTATTCCTTCGCTCTGAGGCCCGAGGAGCACCAGCCTTCCGGCTCGTGCAACTTCTCTCGTATTGATAACGCTACCCTTCAGCTTGTTCTCTCCAACGCCACCGTTGAGGGCACGAACACCGCCAAGGTTCGCGTGTATGCCGTGAATTACAACGTTTTGCGTGTGATGTCCGGTATGGGAGGCCTGGAACATGTATTAATGGCGATGTTGATGTTCATCGTATTAGTTTCGAACCAGGGCCGAAAAGTGTCCTCCTGTAATCATTTGAGCTCTGATTACAGTAAACGAGTTGCGTCCTCAGTATCATGTTTTTAATGATATAACCAGACCAGACACTAGTGATTCCGATGATGATAAGTCGGAGTTGCGACACACCTTGTTGTTCTGGGAAGCCTTTAGAGCTCAAAAGTACCAAGCGTGTATCCGAAAGGAACACGTGGCCAAGAGTAGAAACTTGGGTATGGTAATAATCTTTGAGATTAGGTGATCAGCATACTTACGATCTAAGGGCGCTAAGCAAAGCCTATGATCGGGTGCCAGAGACTGAACCGGTGTGGGTCGTTGATGAAGGTGTAAGCAACCTGAGACGGTCTATGATACAGTCCGGCCCCTAGTGAAAATTAGGGGAGAATCCGTGCGTATTCTAATTGAAATTTTAGTATATGTTTCCATAATATAACATCAATTACTATTTTATGTTTATCGCAAGATAAATATAAAAAATTAGTCCTTTCATATTACTTTCACACGATATTCCAATGTCGTTCAACTACGTTCAGTCACAATCATAAAACAACTCCACGATTTCAACCGTCTTCTCCGTCGCGTTTTCTGGGTTCGTCCAGTATTCCACTTGTTCGCGCAACCTTTCCAAGCGCGACTCCCATTCTTTCTCCTTTGATTTCTTCACTACACATAATCCAAGTTTGTTCACACACCAGCATGAACTGACGTTTTCACCATTCGCATACGTATACTCATCGGGATTAAATCGTATCATTATCAAAGGTCGATGACTAACGTCTTGAGATAACTGCATTACACGTTTATTTTCGCAACTACAATCGTATTTAATGTGTTGGTTTTCGTCAATTTCTAATATAATCACCTGGTATCCCAAGTCAAGTGTGAGGTCGGGTCGGCGACGCGAACAGCCATCCGTTATCGTTTTATCCGCAATCCAACTAAAATCTGGGAAATGTGATGTGATGTATTCAACAACACAGCGTTCTTTGGTTTTGTAGTTCCGAGAGACAGGTTTGTCTGGATGGGTGTGGATGAAACAACGAAGACAATATCCTTCGTATTTATTGCGAACGAGTGTATTACATAATTCACCACGACAACTCTTGCTAACAATATTAATCATCGTATCTGTTTTATGTTTCAAACAGAAGAGAGGTTTCGTCTCTCCATAATTATTATAATAAGGACGTATATTGCATCTAATATTATTTACATCAATATGAATACACCTAGGATTCTTCAAATCAATCATACCCATTATCTTATGGTCTATGCAGTATATAGGTTTTTTTTTATCTGAAAAGTTGTAACAGGGTTGTTTAATACAGTCATTTTCTTTACATTTTTTACTAGTTACATCTATCATGAGTTCTGTCCGATGAACCGAACAGAACCCGGCGGGTTCATCTCTTTTGTTAAATAATGCTCTTTTATCACATCCATCGTGAATACATCTTTTTGCGTGTATATCAATCATATCAAGAGATTTGTGAGCAAAGCAATACATACCATTGGTAGAACCTGGTATATTAAAATTTGCTATAGTTTCACAATATTCGTAATTACACAAATCATATTTACTATTTCTAACCATTCCTATTAGTTTATGGAAGTTACATCGCTGGTTTGTGTCATCAAACTTACATTTATACCTTGATGGTTCTTGACACCTCACCCCCTCCTCATCCACAAAAGCACACTTCTTCGGCATTTCACCCTTCTATAAAATCACCCCACCTAATTTAATTTCAATTTTTCACCCCTAAAAAATTGAAATAGTTTATTCCATTTCACCCTAATCCATACACTTGCTATACTCATCGTTACGCTCATTAGTTACGCCATGCTCCAATTCAAATCACAACACGACTATATCACCCATAAATACGGTTCCGGCGCCGCCGACTCCGCAGGCGTCGTGACCTTCAAATCCGGCCACACGAAATCTCTCGGACGCACCGCCAACCAAATGAAAAATCCCCTCTGGGAAATCGTAAACCCACAAACAGGCGAAATCACGGCAGTCATCATGTACTGCGAACCAAACGAATACTGCGAATTATGCCCAGCGAGCTACCAAAAAATACTGGACTACGAGGCAACCCACAACAAAGGCGAGAAAATAACCTGGTATAAAACCACAAACGGGTATATCTCCTGCCACGATAATGTATCTATTCATCAAGTCATTATGGACACGTGGGGAAATGGAAAAGGCACTAGCATCGTGAGCGTCGACCACCTTGACCGAAACCCTCTGAACAACCGATATGACAATTTACGCATTGCGACGATGCAAGAACAACAAAAGAACAGCAAAGGCACGGCCGATGACGGAAGCAAGCGGGAGAGAAAACACAGCGCTCGCGCACTACCCGCAGGCATCACGCAAGATATGTTGCGCAAATACGTTGTGTATTACTTCGAATACTTGGATAAAGAACACACACGGTCGAGAGAATTCTTCAAGGTTGAAAAACATCCCAAACTTGAAAAACCGTGGATGACGAGCAAATCCGAAAAAGTATCGCTTCTAACGAAATTGGAAGCAGCGAATAAGGTCGTCAGCGATTTGGAAAAAGGAATCTTCCCCGAGGATACAGCACCCGCGGCGGTCTTGCCAACATATTTCTCGCTCGTCGTTGTGCGCGAAAAACCACACTTGGTGTATGAGCGAAGACGACCCGACACCGGTGTTCGCGAAGGATTGCGGATGGTATTGCCCGCAAACTATACAATCGAAACTGAAATCGCGAAGATGAAAGAGAAAGTAGAGGCGAAATACGGAGCAGGGGCGTTGGATTGAATCCCGCCTACACCCCCTTCACCATCCCCATCCCAACCATCCGCCACAAAACCACCGACACGACACTTCCGACATTATCGTTATATTACAATTCCCGCATCAATCCTTCAATACTCTCCAAGTCCGTCAAAAAACGTGGATACCGGCTGTGAAACGCACGCATCCTAGCGAAACATTCCGGGTAAGACCGGTCGAGGAGGTCCTCTGTTACATCCGCCCACCGATTCACGACCAAGCAAGGAAACGCCGAATACAGCCGGTCGAAGACCGTATTTGTCTTTTCGACAATCGGAACGCATCCAAGGTAAATACATTCGTAGAACCGGTGTGTATCCATCCCGCACCCGCGCGGACATAAAGCGAACCGGCTTACAAGTGTAGTATCATATACCAACGTTTCAGGGATTTTCTCATAAAAATACTCCGCGGTGTTCCGTTTCTCTCGAGCTTCGCATAACGCAGCATTATCATTGGCGTCATTTAGGTTATAGACAAATGACGACGACGATCCTCCCGAAAACAGGTCATAGCACTCCTGGCGTGACGGATGCGTCCATACACTAAAGCACAGTAAACATTTAATCGGACGCGAGTGACCAGGCATCATCGTCCGCATCGACATCCCTTTTTCAAGCAGATATTTATGATTGAACCGGCGATGCATCGCGACAATAGAACCACAATCGCGTATACCAATTGGCATAATATGGATATTAGGGTGGTGATAAATATTATTCTGGATAAAAATGCGCTTACTTACAGGTAGTATTTTCTGGACAAACTCCCACGAAACCACGGGTTCTTCCATAATATAAAACACGACACTGACATTACGGGCGCGTAATATCGCCACGACCATATGGATTGGAACCTGGGTTTCTCTCGTAGATATGAAAATCGAATCACCATCGCGCAACTGGGCGGCGTATTCCGCGTAATCGTGAACCCCGACATCGATACGGTTGGTATAACATAATGTGCTGTGAAGTGCGAACCCGATTTGCGATAATTTGAAGATGAGCCCTCCCGATAATTCGTGTTTCTGGCGTTGGATTGCGTTCATAGTATGGTTTTTGTATATTTAGAGCGTTTCATTTTTATATGTTTTATACCGTGGATATACATACAAATGACCGAACCAACGACACCGACGACAGCGACGACAGCGACGACAGCGACGACGCGCGGAAGTGGATACAAGCGCGAGAGAAAGCAAACTGCGCAAATATTACCCGTCGGAATTACACATAATATGATGAAGAAATATGTCGTATATTATCGTGAAATGACGTACCTTAAGAATGGAAAACAGCAACCGAGAGAATATTTCAAGGTGGAAGCGCACCCTAAACTCAATAAACCGTGGGTTACAAGTAAATCTGTTAAAATGACCCTAATTGAGAAATTAAACGATGCGAACACATTCGTCGATGATTTAGATTCTCTAGATACTGTTGATGGTGAAGATATATATCCGGAATGTATTACGGCATCAACGGGAGTAGCCGAAACGATAATTTTCAGATGGATAAAACAACTACCAAAATACGCAACTATGCGTATTGTTAGGAATACGCCCACTGCTATAATTCTCTCGGTGAACTATGATAGAAAGGATAATATCAATGGATTTCGGTGGACTGGTTGTCGAACATTTTCTTTGCCGATGAATGCGATATTGGATGATGGAAAAGGTGAGGATGCTGCGGCAATCGATACGGCTATTTCTCTCGAAATACATAACTTACGAGAGAAACTAATTCATAAATACGAATTGGATTTATGGGGTGTGTGAATAAGTACTGTATTCTCCTTTTAATTGAATGGCACTATGAATGGTTTCTGTATAATCTGTTTTGTTATTGAACAATTTTATTATATAATAAACAATACTAAACAATAGTAATAATATAAATTTAGTAATAATATAAATTAATAGAATAAACTATATATTATTAGAGGTAGACACACGAGGTCGGTGGGAGTGGATCTGCGTTTCTTTACAACCAATCGCCAGAAAATCCGTCAATAACAGCCTCTCCGCCGCTAATGACAGTCTCAGCGCCATCCTTGACGGCGCCAAGAACATTGTGATGGGTGATGTCATTATAGGTATCGATACCGTGCGAAATAGCGGAAGCACCATTTCCAAGAACTGAATCCCCCGCAAGGTGAGAAACAATGCCAAGACCGTCTTGAACTTCGTGTTCAGTAATGTGAAAATGGAAAGTCATTATTGGTTTATATAATATATAGATATATTTTATTTATATATTTATATATTTATATTTATTCTTATGAAAATTTGTGTTCCTCAACTACATACGTCTTCTATACCAGCGAATATAGAAGACGATGACTCGCTGATGACAACCCCTAAAGCACCCCGCGGAAAACCAAGCGATTTAACTGAAAAAGACTTGGAAGAATTCGTGCGTTCATTTGCTTCAGTGGGCGACCAACTTTAACAAAAATGAATAAATAGATGATACTGTGATTTTTACCTGATCTGAAAAAAATTGAAATGATTTTTTTCAAATAGGATACCAACAGTGCTTCACCAGAAACAATCGATCGCAATACAATGTCAAAAACGTTCAACTCTTCTTCTTCAACTGGATCTTCATCAAAACCTACTCGCCGTTTCCCTGACGGATGGGTCGGTCCTGCGGATATGCCGTTCTGCAAGGTCTGCTACGATGCCGGTCTGCCTGTCGCCGACTATACTGACCACTTCGTCAAAGACCAACCTGGTCCCGGCGGCAAAGTCGTTTGCCCTACCCTACTCAATCAAAACTGCCGCATCTGCAAAAAACCCGGACACACATCGACCTACTGCTCACAATACCGTTCTCGCCGCGACGACCGCCGTGACGAACCCACTCGTTACATCGAGCGCGAACAACCTCGCCGTGACGACCGCCGTGACGACCGCCGTGACTTGTCATTCAACCGTCTTCGCGAAGACACTGAGCGTCAGGAGCGTGAAATCCAAGTGCGCGATGAGACGTACCAGCGTGAACAAGACATTCGTTCCAAACAGGCTGCCTTGGTGAAAACCCCGTTTGAACGTCGAGCACCCTACGCTCATCCTCACGGTCCTCGTGTTCGCATCGAACTTGAGTCACGTGCGCTTTCATCATCCGCCACTGTCGTCGCTGTCGCTGCTCCTGTTCAACTCCCCGCCGTCATCAATGTAATGAAAGCTGACCTTCATCACGCAACAAACTGGTGCGACGAAGAGCCGCAGCAGATGGCCGATGAGCTGTTCCTGGAACTCGCGAGGGAAAACTGCCGCGCCGAACAGTACATCTCAAAGGAAGATGACGACCTGATTACGATGAGCCTTGGCGGCGGCCACATCCAATTCGCAGGATACGACTAAACACGATGGACCGACGACGACACGACGACGACGAACGAGGTAAGTAAAAACAAAAACAAAAACAAAAACAAAAACAAAAATGTTCTAACACTTTTTTATTGTAATTATTCATTCATTCATTCAAAAAAATTGAAATGTTTTTTTCAATGAAACAAAACATACAGTGAAAGCAACCAAGCAAATGGCGCAAGAATCACAAATTTCTCAAGAATGGATGAAGCAATTTCTCGCAGACCGCGAAAAGGTTCAAAATGATCCAACCTATCGGGCGGAATTGACAACTATGGACCAGCACCTTGGACGTTATGACCCGCGTTATCCTACAACCCCCGAACAGGTTCAACAATGGTTTGCGGAACACAACGCCGCACAGGCCGCCGATGCCGAACTCACCCGTCAATTGGAAACACAAGAACACATTTTCAGCTACCCGGATGGCAGCGTGTATATGGGGCATATGCGTCGCGTCGACAATCACGACGACAACAGCGGCCATAAACGCCACGGACGCGGAACTCTTCGTACACCGGCATTTGTCTACGGCCAAATGAAGAATTACACCAGTGACGAAGCCGCTGAAAACACACATCTTGCCAAATGGCACGAATACTCTGGAACGTGGGAAAACGACAAACTCAACGGACATGGCGTTCACGTCCAAAAATCAGGCGACGGAGGTGAAATCCTCATTTTCGAAGGGATTTGGCAGCACGGAAAACCGATGAGACCGAACATTGAGTACGAATACGACAGCGATGGTAACGTGTTGGACGGTTCTGTATTTGGATGGTAAGGAATGGGGAGGGGGGCAGCGGATGACGGGGAGAGGTGAGTGAATGTTCTAATACTTTTTGTTTCACAAAAAATTGAGATTCCTCCAGGAACGGTTTTTTGTGAAACAAAAAATTGAATGTTTTTTTGTTACTTGTTCTATAACATCGACAGCAGAAACAAATGACCACGACCGCCACCACGACCGCCACCACGACCCCCACCGCCCGCGTCGGCTATAAACGCTTGGATTTGACGCAGCTTCCACCATACAAGTTGGAGCGAATGAGACTGAACTGGTCTTACGATGGACAATTCACTTACAAGAATATATACAACGCAGATACTGCTGCTGAAGATGCCGATGCCGAGCTCGCCGCAATCACCGGTTCGCAAAAAAACACCAGAACCTGGTCCACGCAGACAAAATCAATAAAAATGAGACGCCCATTCTGTAAGTATTGTAGAGATCGCGGGTTTCCTCTGAAAGAGTGTAAGACGCATTACACAAAAAGCGGTCCCGAGTTTGGCGCGAAAATCACGTGCCCGCATCTCCTCAAGCAGCAGTGTGCTCGTTGCGGTGAAATTGGACACACGCCGCAACATTGTCAGAGTCCGCATTGGTTGAAAACCGACCCGTGCCAAATCCGACCGGATTATAATCCTGGATCACTTTTCCAATTCCAAGGGTTCTTATTGGATATGCTCGAAGAGCGTGAAATGAAACGCTGGCAAAGACCGATACCTCCAGCACTTAAAGCCGCGCACGACGAATACGTGGAGCGTTTTGTGAAACCATCACGTGTGTGGATTGAAATGACCGGTGACCACACAAAATACACCGATTACTATGTTCTGTGTCAAGGCGGACCGCAATTTGTGTCGTTCAGTATGGTCCCCCGTACCGATTATGAAATCTACGTGGAAAACCATTACAATTGGATGCGGACCGTTCAGTTTGAACCGGAGAAACCAAATGCGGCGGATGAATACGTGAAAGGCCCGCCGAGAAAAATTTACTTCGAATCAGAAGAGGAAGATTTGTTGACGGCGGACACACCACCAGCCTACGTTCGCCGTGACGACGCCAATGTAATGCGTGACATCGTCCACAAATATCTTGAACCAAAAAACCAAAGTAAATAATATAGTAATGCGTGCGTGTGTGTTCCTAACACTTTTTATTCATACACATAGTGAAAGAAAAAGTGTTAGAAACACACACACACACACACACACACACAGACATACTTACGATACATAGTAATGCGCAGCGTCATCCCTGTGATGAACGAACCAGCCACCATTGCCGTTCTTTTCGCGGTGAATTTCCGAGTAGAATTCGGGGTGAGTCCATTCGTTTCGCTCCTGAGTTACCTGGAAATACCTGATACCGCCGGATAGTGGCTGGTTGAAGCGCATGATTTCGCCTGCTTCGTCCTTTTTGATTCCCGCTTTCATCGCGTCAATTGTTCTTTTGGGGACGAAACGACTCTGCGCCCAATCGGTGTGACGCTCGCTATCTTCGTGTTTTTTCCAGTTTTTGCTTTTTCCGCTATAGCCACAAGCGCAGGTCCATTGAGAGCGTTCGCCGCCAAATGTCCAAGGTCCGACAGCGTGCCTGGCGATGAAGGGACAAGTTTTTGGGTCGGGATTTCGGTATTCAATCTCGTAGGACTGGACAATTTTGAGTGTAGCCTGGCGATTGAGGCAGTTTTGCTGGTCTTGATTCAGCGCGACCCATTGCTGTGGGGTCATTTCTCGGAATTCGGGCATCATTCTTGTAACACGTGTCCACGTGTTGTAACCGTATTGCCCCATCAGAGCAATCCGACTGCTGTAAGAATTGTATTCGGGGTCGTTCACTGCGCCACCATTGAACAATGGCATTGCGGCCGCAGCACCTCCAGCGCCAGATGGGTGTCCCGAAGGAATATGCGCAGGTAGCGCGGGCGGCGGCGCAGGAACGACGCGATGAAGAGCTCCCAGCGCATTCATTGCGGCTAAATACTCACCTTCAGGCATTTTGTCTTGTTGGTCCTCGATGACACGCATCAGGGTATCTAAATTGGGATTGACGGACATTTTCACTGTATTAAGTATATTGTAAGAAAATCATTTCAATTTTTTTACGATACATAGAAAACATTGAGGATCAATGTAAAAATCGGATGGCGGGTCGCGCAGTATTCGCACCGGATTTCGGTTTCATTGTAAAACCGAATAATGTGGGATTAGGGGTAGATGCGATGGTGCTGGCGATACCCCTAAAACTCGTATTTACAGAACCGGGATTCAGTTCTAATAATAAACCCCCACCGACTCCACCAACCCCACGCTTCGCGACCACCGTCGTCAACCCCGGGAAAACCGCCGCGTCCGGAGTAATTAATTGTCCGGTCATAAGTTGAGGAATCTGGTCGTATCGATTGGCGCGCATAAAATAGCGGACATCACGCAGGAGTTCGCTCCACGAGTAAGTGCGGATGCTGGCCTGATTGGCGCGAAGGATGGCGAAGATGGCGTGTGTGAGCGCACCGGCAAACGCGTTATTGATATATGCGTCGGCGGAGGTTTGTTCGTCGCGACATCCGCTAATCATATACACTTCACCCACTGTGTCGGTGTATTTATCTTGAACAAACGCCTTCTGTTGGGTGCGCCAGACAGGAGATGTGCGAGCAGTCGCGGGATGAAGAAGCACGCTGAAATCCTCGTATTTATACCGGATATCGCATCCGGTGCCATTATGGCAACAGTCCAGGATGACGTAGAGGCGCGCACCGAGGGGGACGCGGTTCACGAGAAGCGCGCGAATCTCGTCGTCGGTTATGACACCGCCACCCGCAGATGCCGGCGTGTTGTAATCTAGGGGGCAAAGACACGAATCATAACCGCTGGCTTCATCACCGTTTCTATCGCGGACCAGGGTGCCGTGACCGGAGTAATGGAATACGGCTTCATCTCCGGCGACCATTCCAGCAACAAGAGTGGACAAACCGGCGATGATATTTTGGCGGGTGGGTGCGACTGATGCCGGGAACGCGGAACCACGATTTCCATCGGTAAGCATCGTAATGGCGCCAGGGGCGTATCCTAAAACCGTTCGCAGATACGTCGCGACATTTACGACGTCATTATAGCAGCCATTTAGTTCATCCGCGGTGTTCCGGTAGTTGATACCAACGAGGAGAGCGGTGCGGCGAGGGGTGCGAAGAGAGGATGACATAGTTTATATATTACTATAATATTATAGTAGTATTATAGTAGTAATGTCAATGGATAGGCGTCCTCCGTCGTCGTCGTCGTCGTCGTCGTCGTCGTCGTCGATAGACATATATTTGGTTCGTCACGCAGAAAGTTGCTCAAACTTATTAGATAATAAAATTACGGATACAATTCCAGATACTGATACTGATAATGATAATGATAAATGGAACGAATATAACAGAATAATTAAAAATACCGAAATTAAAAATTATACTGATGAAACGATAGCATCAATCAATCGAAGGATAAAAACAAAAGAAAAAGAATTAGATGAAATTATGAACCCAACAGGTGTTGGATCACCATTTACACCACCATCAAATATCGACAACATTCAAGCAATAGAAGCGGAAATCTACCAAAAAGGTGACAAGAAATTAAAAGCGTATTATGTTAAAAATTTAATGCCAAAATATACGTGGTTATTTGAACCACCGTTATCTATATTTGGTATGCTTCAATCATTTCAATTAAGGGACAAACTAATAACAAATCCAATTTATCCCACATTCATTTGTTCGTCGTCTGTTATGCGTACCATAATGACCGCTATGATCTCATTATCTACGTTTGATACTGTAAATCCATATACATTATTTATTTGTCCCTACATAAACGAATTACAAAATTGGGCTGGAGAAATAATAGATAGTGATAATCAAAACAAAGGAAATAGTAAACAAGAAATACAATTTAAATTAAAAAAATTCCTGGAATGGTTTCGTTTGTATGGTGTTGATATTTACAAATTATTTTTACAAATTAAAGGATCCCCTAATCCTACTGTATCACCAAACATAACTATACATTTTCCAAGATTATATTTTAGTCTATTAACATATGCAGAAAAACATGACCCTACAGGATTTAGAATTTCAGATACAACAAAATTCAAAGACATTGTAAATGAATATACTTCAAGAAGATCCGGTTCCAGTAATAATGTCTTAGTTTTTACTCACGGAAAATTTATTAAAGAATTGATTTCGAATGAAGTAATACTAAAAAATACATCAATTACAAAATGTAGTTTGAATGTTGATACCGGACTAATAATAGATTCGATAACAAATTGGTATGACCCAGAATCAATACGCGCTCGTTTTACACGATTATTACCAAAATCATTATTTACATTAAATACATGTAGTAGTTATCCGGATAAATTAATGGGAATAATAAATAACATCCGACACCAACGTGGTGGTAAATCAAAATATAGACGAACAAATACTAGAAAATACAAAAATACTAGAAAATACAAAAATACTAGAAAATACAAACATCGAACATAAATTATTTATGATACATTTAATGAGTATACGCCGAACTACGACACGCCGGTAGCATCCGACGTCACAAACAACCGGTTCATCGCACATACTTCCGGCTTATCCTCACTTCGCATTGCCGTGAAGATATGACGCAGAATCGCATCGTGTCGAATGCGGATGGTATAATCTTGCTGAATCGCACCACGCCCGATACGCCCCATTGATTGAATCGCCTTCTCCTGCGACATCCCCTCCAAGTCTTTCCCGATATATCCGTGGCAGAATTGATAGTTCGTCCCGTAGATATAGTCCGTCGCGGTTATAATCAAGTACAACTTCTGGTGCTTCGCGAGTGTCTTCATAATATCCGTATATTTCTGGTCGGTAGTATTCGTGATTGCGCCGATTCCCATCAGAAGCAGGAGTTTCCAGTGTGATTCCACATTAAGAAGCATAATCTTTTCCACGAAATCATCTTCCACAAATGACGTGAACTCATTGGTGATGGCGGTGCGCGACGTCCACCTCTTGAGGTGTTCCAACCGGTTGGGGACGAACAAATCGTTTAGCGCGGTATATTTCACCGACTTACGTAATTCTTCGACTTTGACGTGAAGACGTTCAGTTTCGGGGTTAATGCGTGTATCAGATGTGAATTTGCGTGTCTTCTTCTCTTCGCTTGCGCCTCCGCCCGCACCACCCGCCGCACCGCCCGATGCGCCCGCCGACGGGTCCTTGCTTTCGCCTTCCAAATCCTTGATGAGTTTATCGGTTTTCTCAATCTCTTCAAGAACCTGCGCATTGAAATCAATCGTCGACATAATATCGTCCATAACAACCGTCGGGATTTTGGCGATTTGAAGCATAAACGCGGCAACTTTGTCAACATTTTCAGTGAGGTAAATCGTTGGTCCATCCGTGAGTGTGTGTGCGTCACTGGTGGATAAATTGACGACGGATGCGAACTTGGGTTTGCGGACCCCGACGAGCGTTTCGTAAATCCTGGTCCAAAATTTTGGGCGGATATTTTCAAGTAGAAGCAGATAATATTCCTTAATGCTTGTCATTGTAATATCACCGATATCGCTAAACATATTCTCGGGTAAATAACGTTCGGATGTAATTGCTAGATTACGATTATCATCCGTGTCGGGGTCTGTGTCAGTGTCCTTCGCGCGATCCTCTGTGTCGCCCTCGTCGCTGTCGCCGTCCTCGTCGCTATCGGCGACGTCGCCAACAGCAACACGTTTCGTAACCAGCCCGATAAACCGCAAAATCTCCCGCAGGTCAAAATATCGCATCAATGTCTTATATGTCTTACAGTGTTCCACGCATTCAAGCACACGGTCGTAATCCTCCCCGAACAAATAATGCGGGAGTTCGATGAACCCGCCCTGATTCACAATGGGAATAGATTTCTTGAAATCGTGGCTAATGACGCTATATACTTCCGCGCCCTTGTCGTGAAACTTCACCTTGAAGTCCTGAATTACATTCACCATCTCGTCTTCGCGCGGTAATGTAGCAGATGACAAGACGACATTGGGAATCAGGTTGCCGCTCCAATTGCGGTGGATAATCGGATGGAGCGCGTGTTCGGCGTAATCCAGCGAGATTGTTGGCTCGTCCCAATACATCAAGAGATTCTCCAGTGGGTGAAACGCCATCATATAACGCATAGCAAGCAAGTAAGATCGGATATCACAAATCATAATCTCGACATTATCACCGATACTGTTATCTACTTTACGAATCCGGCCACTACGTCTATCACGGATCACCTCCTTGGCAGCGAAATAATGAAGACGGATATCGTCGATATTGCTACAACCGAATGCGAATGCGATGCGTTTCTTTACGGAAATCGCGGCCTTTGCCAACGCCAGACCGACGTGACGCGCAGCACATACAAAGATGATTTTGTATTTTTCTGAGAGTCCAAGTGGGGATAGCGTCTTCCCCGTTCCCGTCGGCGCGATATAAAGCACCAGCTTTGCGTCGGGGCGTTTCATAATCGTGAACAGCTGCTTTTGATGATCGTATAACTGAAAATCCGCATATTTGAAAATGTTCTCGTTTTGTTCAATGTAACGATACGCGTTACGAAGAAACCCGGCGAGTTCAATATCCGCACTGTATTCCTTAATAATAAAGTTCGCAAAATCCACAATGTGTGAATTGATATCCGTTACCGACTTTTGAAGCATCAATTTCAGGGTATAATAATGCTTCATCCATTCATTTGGACCAGCGGGCTTCGATGTGATAGTCGCCTCAATAATATCCATAATGAGATGATCATATGTGTCACCGGACCCACCAAATGTTGTATTCATATTCTGGATACGCATCAAGTCCATTTTTTTCATTGTTTTCTTTGATTTGGCCTTGACTTCAAACGCACCGACCTTGAATCCACCTAGTGCCAACACTCGTTCAACACGTTTTTTGAAATATTCGTCGAATAGATAATCGTCCATTTCAGGTGTCATTGTTATTTTCAATCGTGAAATCAGAGATAAGTTCGGGTTGAATACCCGATTTACATCGTGAAATCCGTCAATAATCAACCGGAGAATACGCATTTCCTCTTCTGGCTCCATAATTTCAACACCGGTCCATTCTTCACCGGTGAGTTTGGTTTGAATAAGATGCGAATCTGGAATTGACGCAGCAGATGACGCAGCAGACATAATTGACAAAGTGTAATACCGTAGTAAATATAATAGATTATGGATATCGTTTTATTTCTAATTCAATTTTAGCGAATTATAGTATTATAATTTGCAGAATATAGTTAGTATTATAATTCACGTAAATTGAATTAAATATACGTGTCTATTGTATATTACCCACCCCTTGTCTGCGAATATCGATCTACCTAAAATGTCAATTAACACATACACGCACTCTAAGCCCCGCGCAGTCATTGTAAGTGTTGACGGAAATATTGGATCTGGAAAATCAACAACCGGTATTGAATACGAACAATATGTCAGAGCGCGAATGCGTTCTCAGTCAGAGTCAGAGTCAGAGACAGATACTGTGGATTGCGCACCAATATTCCCCACAATCGTATCATTTGACGACGAAATATGTTTTCTGGATGAACCGGTTGAACAGTGGAATAAGGTATGTGACAAGGACGGGGTCAATATATTAACAAATTTATACAAAGATATCCGCGCGAATGCGTTCAAGTTTCAGATGATGGCATATATCTCGCGCCTCGCGCTACTTCGTAAAGCCATTCAAAACCCGAAGATCAAGCTCATTATCACAGAACGAAGTGTAGAAACTGACAGAAATGTCTTCGCAAAGATGTTGTACGACGCCGGAGATATTTCCGAGGACGAGTACCAGATATACACGATGTGGTTTGATGAGTTTCTGTCAGATGTTCAATTGTCTGGCATTGTTTACATTCACGCATCACCGTCGGTATGTATCGACCGGATTAAACAAAGGTCCCGCCCAGGTGAAACCATCCAGTCCGAATATATTCAGCGATGCCACGAATACCACGAAAATTGGATTCATACTAAAAAATGCCCATTATTGGAACTATCGGCCAACGAGGATGTCATCGGAACGCCCCGACTTCTTTCAGAGCGAATGGAGAAAATCACCGAGTTTATTAACGGGTTGTTGACCAGCGTGACCCCAGTGTAAATAATGATATAAAATAAATATACTTTTTATATATTATATCATAATAACATTAACTTTTAACTTTACTGACATATTATACACAATGGTGGAATAATAACTGATATAAATGAAATATGATAATTGTGAATATTACCGGTAATATAAAATGAATCACCACTCGGTCGTATATATGTGGAATTTCAAACCCAATGAACGCAACTCGATTCCAATAGAGTGTATCCAGCAAAACAAACGGTTTATTCCAGAACATACAATTGTCACACCCGCCGACATCACACCATTGCTTACGTCTTTTCCCGGTCTTCCTGAATTATGGGCGAAAATCCCCGACACACACTGGGTGATTCGCGCCGACCTGGGGCGATTATTGTATATTTACAAACACGGCGGGTTTTACTTGGATATGGATTGTATTATAATCGATAATCCGTTTCAATATACGAACCCTAAATCAGACCGGATGATATTATTCACGGAATTTACGGTGACGTTGGATCAATTGGGTCCGAGAGAATGTAAGAATCAGCGAAACGCATTACGAATCGCCAATTACGCATTTGCGACGAATTATAAACGACACCCTTTTTTGGAACTATGTATACGTGAATGTATCCGACGTCTAGAATGTTTATTCGAAATAGGTGTGGATAAATGGATCCAAACCGATATTTTGTGGGTGTGTGGTCCGGACGTCATAACAACAATGTACCACGAACACCAGGAAGACGACAGTTCAATCCGCCTTATGGAACGGAAATATCTGCGCCATCTTGGATATGGGTCGTGGCGGGAATAAGAATATTATTTTTAATATACATATACGTATACGTATACATATACGTATGACAATTTATACTATTGGTGATAGTCATTCTGTTAGTGGTTGGACGAATACAACCCAGATTACACTAGGGCCATTATTATGTTATAGTTTTGGTAAAGAAAAATTAAATAGATTCGACATAAAGATTTAAGTGACAATAATGTTCATATAAAAAATGGTAAGTATATAATGGAATTCGTAAAGGAACATAACATATAACTGTATTATGAACCAAATAACCATTTCAATCCAGAAAAGATGGAACTACCTCCGGTTCCATCTCCAGAATTGTCTTCTGCCACTGGTATATTAATTCGGACATCATCATCATTATGGTCATTGTTGTCATTGTGATTACGATCATTGTCGTGGTTGTGTGGACTGTCTTCGATATACGCGCCACCACCACCACCACCACCGCCGCCGCCTTTATAAGTCATCGCCGCCAATAAAACCGACTTGGGTCGATACCGAAGAATATCGATTTCATACTGTGTTATTTTGAATAAGTCTTTTCCGTAAATCTCGTGAAGGAGCATCCATTCAAATATACCGCCTGTATAAATATGTACATTTGTAAATCCCAGTTTTAAGAGTTGCTCATATTTATGTAATATCGTGATGTCAGTTGAGTTCTTTCCATATACTATAATCATCACATTTGGACTTCGCATAAGACAGTTGTTTATCACTGTCTCTTCAAATCGAATATCCACCGTAGTTTTGATAAGACAGTGTTGAAGTGATGGAGCTAGAGTATTTATTAATAATGTTGTTTGTGGCACGTGTATGTTTCGGTATACGATCATCTGTATATCTTCATAGCTCACTTTTGGAACAAGTGATACTTGATTTCCCATAATTATGTATCTGTATTGTCTGAATGAATATAATACTAGTGTATTAATAGTATTATATGTTTTTATCTTTGTTCCATCGCATAACCGCAATATCAATTAAAGGTTAATACAATGTTTACAAATTCTTTTTTAATGCTTCGTGTTGCTGAATCTGACAGTTCCTCGCGCTTTTTACGCTGTTTCGTTGACGCTACTATGCCTCCAGTGGTTGTTGTCTTAGGTGATTCGGGTGACAACGTTGTATGTTGGATTTTCAACTCACATCCATCAATCGTCGCTGATGACGTCTGGTGCGATTTCGCGATTTTACGCGATGTGTTATTTCGAATATTCATATCAGCTTCTATCGCGCTATAATTCTCCTGAATATACCGGATCACTTCATTCTCAATCGCCCATTTAAAGAAGTTTAATTGTCCTAGAGTAGTCTGAATATACGTCCCATTTTTATAAGGCACATTGATTCGGTCCCAGCGACAGAAAGGATCGAACCGTTTTTTCGAATATGCGCGGAGTTTCAGTTTATAGTCCACGTATACTTTGAATCTTTTGGCTGATGTTCCGCCTCCAGTGCCAGTGCTACCGATAAGGTCATACACTGTATAATGTTTCTTCGAATAATTGGTAACGAACCAATCCATAATTCGCAATGAAATATTGGTCGTTCCATTTATCACCGAAAGCATCTGGTCCATATTCTCGCTGTTGTTTTCATTATAGAACCGTAGGACCTTATGAAGCAGAAGGTCATTCTGGGTATTATATATACTCATTCCGTGTGCGTTGGCGTGGGCGTGCGGAAATGCCGCTGCTGGCAATATCGGCTGACAATGTTGATCTTTGTGTGGTTGAATACAAGCGAGCATCGTGTGCGTTTGTTGGGCGTAGGTAGGTGTAATAAACATAATAATAAGTATTTAAACCGATTTAATGGGTTTATGCCATATGATATAAAACCAACCCGTTATGATATATATCAGTATTACAACGAGTAGTCCATTATAATGTCACTCGAACGTGCCGATTCTATTTCACCAGCAGAAACCGAACAGTATAAAAAAGCAAATTCGATGCTCAAGACAAGCGATTATGAAAGCAGCATTTCAAGCGACGATGATGAACACGGCCAAAACAGCAAGCTCGTCGTGGATTTACATAAAATGCCCGCGGGACAATACGAATATTACACGGATCTAGGGAGTGTAATGAATCAAATGTTGCTGTATATGTATCATACGATAGAGCAACTGGTTCATATACCCGATAGCCGCAGTGGCAGCACCGCCGTCGACCCGGTTATCCCTCTCAAGTTGCGCCGCCGCCCCTACAAATACGACAAGGAGGATTTTTGTTATACGCAAATCGGCTATGGAAACTATAAATATACATACACGGTCCCCGCAACTAAGACCGAACCCAAAAAATCCGCCGAGTTTTTAATCACCTACCGCCAGCAAGAGAAAATCGTTGGAACCCACGATGAAGCAGCGAAGTATGAATATATGACGATTCGCACGGATTCCCCGGTCATATTTCACCATTTTTACCGCGAAAGCGACAACTTCCTTGAAAACAACGAAGTCGATGATACCAAACTACACGTATACGTGATGACTAAATACGGTGAATGGATGCGTTATAACAAGATCCCCTCACGTACCCTAGACACCGTTTATTTTGACGAAAAACTAAAACAGAAAATGCGCGCGGATATTGTCGACTTCTTGAAGAAGGAGAAGGAATACGACGAGTTCGGGATTCCGTATAAGAAGAACTACTTGCTAACGGGCATTC
>Ga0114964_10000898_pt1 | contig 22177 bp, 18 predicted proteins | sample C_131016_MF_Meta_FD_92638 | JGI IMG/M metagenome (GOLD analysis project Ga0114964, IMG submission 92638) | Freshwater microbial communities from Lake Croche, Canada to study carbon cycling - C_131016_MF_MetaG | ecosystem: Environmental > Aquatic > Freshwater > Lake | place: Lake Croche, Canada...
AAGTGTAAAGCAGTCAGATAGTAGACACCTGCACATTCAAAAAAGAGATTATTTGCCTGGTGTTAATTTGTCTTTGAAATTAAATAATCAAACCACTCTTCGTTTATCAGGATCCCAAACTGTTATTCGTCCAGAATTTAGAGAGTTGAGTTCTTTCTCCTTTTTTGATTTTGACTTAGGAGCTACAGTGACCGGTAACCCTGCCCTTGAAAGAACCAAGGTTAACAACTTTGATTTGAGATATGAAATTTATCCAAGAGCAGGTGAGTTGTTTACAATAGGTGCTTTTTATAAATATTTCAAATCTCCAACCGAATTGTATTTTAATAACACGGGTGCAGGAAGTTCAGGTACATTCAATTATATCTCTCCTGACCATGCCAATAGTTATGGAGGGGAACTAGATTTTAGAAAGAAGCTTGATTTTAATACATCTCTTCAAAACTTTACAGTGCATGGTAATCTTGCTTATATATACAATCGTGTTGCAGATTTAAATAGGCCGATGCAGGGTCAGAGTCCTTACCTCGTTAACCTAGGACTACAATACGATATTGAAAAAACAGGATTTTCATCCACTCTATTATTCAATCAAATTGGCAGGAGAATTTATTATGTAGGTGGTAGTGATGTTCCTCCAGTTTGGGAAGCACCACGTGCTTTATTAGATCTTCAATTCGCTAAAAAAGTAATGAAAACTAGGGGAGAATTTAAATTAAATATTTCTGATCTTTTCAATCAGAGAGCTAATTTCTATCACGATTTGAATAACAATGGAAAATTTGATTCAAATGTAGATGCATTGGCCATTACCCGTAAATATGGAACAAACGTTAGTATTTCTTTTGGATATAAATTAAAATAGGACAAACTCAAATAAACAATTCTTTAAAAAAAACAGCATGAAAAAAGCATTTATTCTTATTGCGATCATCGGAGCAATAGTATCAAGTTGTCGTAAAATTGAAGTGGACGGACCAACCACTACGACAGTTAATAACTATACTGTAAAAACAGACTCAGTAGTAGTTAACCCAATTTTAGAAGGTAGGATTATTCAAAATCTTACTTTAAAGGCAGGATATACTTACAAACTGAGAGGTTTGGTGTATGTTACCAATGGTGCAATCTTGACTATTGAGCCAGGAACTAAAATTGTAGGCGAATTGAATAAAAACGGTGCTTTGATTATTACTCGTGGCGCTAAAATAATTGCCAACGGTACTGTTGACAAACCAATTGTATTTACTTCAGAAGCCGCTACTCCTCAAAGAGGTGATTGGGCTGGAGTAGTTTTGTTAGGTCAAGCTCCCAATAATTCTTCATTTAATGGCGTTGATGGAGTAGGAGAAATGGAGGGAGGTGTTAACAATGCTGACGGGCTAGGTTTATATGGTTTAGGTGCTACTTCAAATCTAGCAGACAATAGTGGTATTTTACGTTATGTACGTATCGAATATGCTGGTTACGCATTTTTACCAGATAAAGAAATTAATGGTTTAACATTTGGCGGTGTAGGTAATCAAACGGTTGTTGATTATGTGCAAGTTTCTTATGCCAATGATGATAGTTTTGAGTGGTTTGGTGGTTCTGTAAATTGCAAACACCTTATTTCTTTCAGAACATTAGATGATGATTTTGATACGGACAATGGTTATAGTGGTAAGGTTCAGTTTGGTATTTCTTTGAGAGATTCTGCCATTGCAGATATTTCTAAAAGTGAAGCTTTTGAATCTGACAATGATGCCAATGGTTCTGATAGAAAAACTTTCTTGCCTTCTATCGCTGTAAGTGCTAACAATCCAGTTGCAATCGCACCGGTTAAAACATGTGCAGTATTTAGCAATATGACGGTAATGGGTCCGAAAGTTACTTCTACTTCTGTAGGAAATAGCTTATTTCTTTGTGCAGCGCAAATTCGTAGAAATAGTGAAATCAGTATTTTTAATTCTTTGATCTTAGGTTGGGGAGAAGGTGCTGTGAAGGGCTTATTGATTGATGCAAGCAAAGGAACACCTACTGATTTGAATCTCGCACCAACTGGAGGTTTAAATTTTGCTAATAATATTATTGCTGGAAATACTGCAAATGCAGTAACCTATTCTGCTGCTGCATCGCCTCTTACAACCGGTGCAACTGCCGCAACTATGTTAGCTTGGGTAAACACTGCATCTTACGCAAACACAATCACTGCAAACAATACGGATGTTGGGTTAGTTGCACCATTTAACTATTCAGCACCTGATTTTAACCCTAGCACTTCTAGTTCAATTTCTGCTACTGGTGCTTCATTTAGCAACAGTAAATTGACAACTAGTACTGGTGGTGTGGCTGATTTTACTTCGGTTACTTACAAAGGAGCTTGTGCGGTTGGAGATACTTGGTGGAAGACTTGGACTAAATTCTAATTTTAATAGTAATATTTTTTCAAAAGCTGCCATTTTTTTATGGCAGCTTTTTTTACTTTTAATGTAAAATTTTATAGCAATGAGGTTTATTTTTCATGGTATTATTTTAGTTGTTTTTCTTGCAGCTTGTAATCAGCAGTCAGCTGATAAAAAAAATAGTGAAATTCAAGCGAGAGTGATTGTGGATAACTCAAAAACTGATTCCCTTTCTTTAGCAAATAATCTAAATGCTTTTTCTGATTTGGAACTGTTTTTTGATAATGCCAACTATCAGGTTACAAAAGGTAGCGATACGAATTATTTTTATTTTAGTAGATCATCCGACCTTTTAATAAAAGTTCATCAATATAAAATTATAAAAGGAGACTCCGCTTTTTTAAAAATTGATTCCATTCAAGTGGTTGATGGTAACATTATTCAATGGAAATTCGATACTAAAATACTTCATTTAATTGCCCATTCAGAATCCTCAAATAATTGGAAGTCAAATAATTTAGACAGCACATCTTACATTTTTAATAGGTTTAATAAAAAAGACATTCAATTGGTTGGAGCCAATAAATCAAAAACTATTTTTTCTAAAACCATTGCGTTTAGTTCTTTTTTGGTAAGAAGTTTTTATGATTATAAACATGGCACTAAGTATGCTTTTGATACTGCTAATTTCACTAAGAAGAGTGGTAAAATCAAACCTCTTTTTTAATAATTTATTTGATTTCTATCTTTTAACTATTAGTTAATATGGTTATTTAAATAATTCTTAGATTAATATCTATATTTAAATTCCTTAAGCAATAAGCATTTATTTTAGTGCTTCTCCCACCCATTATTCTTATTAGGGTGGCTTTTTTTGTCCATTATTTTTGTCGTTTCACTGGCCTTTATTCAATTCATTATCTTTGTTCTATGAAACATTTTCTTTTATTTCTCAGTCTATCTTTTATTATCTCTTCGTGCAATCAGTCCAATGAGTTGATTAAAGAGCAAATCATTCATTCAGACTGTGTTGCTATCAACTACTTCAAAGGTGATGGAACGATGGATACAGTGGTAACAGTAAAAATTATAAAAGATCAAAAAATAATTAGCCAACTGACTGACTTTGTTTCTCAAAAAAATAGCAAGATCAACTATTCATGTGGCTTTGATGGGTCCTTACATTTTTTTAAGATGAATAAAGTAATTCAGGATATTAATTTCGGAATGAATAAATCAGGCTGTAATTATTTTTCTTTTACACTTCAAGGAAAAATGCAGGCAACAGAACTATCTAATGCAGCCAAAGAATTGATTGTCTCTTTGAAAAAATAGATGCTTTTTATTATTTGACTATCAACAACTCAGTTGAGGCGATTTGATACAGTAGTTTTTGAATGCCCTCTCAACCAGGCTCTTCAATAAAGAGTGCTAGAAATTTTAAATATCAGGCGTTAAAAAATCAAGGCTGTTTGAGCCGGCACGCTTTCTAATTTAACTTACTCTACCGGCGAGTTCCTTGATTTTAGGCTGATATTTAAAATTTCAGCCTTTTTATTCGCAGGCTTGATTTTTTTTGTTACTTTTTTGCATCAAGGCAAAAAAGTAAAAGCACTCTATTCCAAAGGAAATTTCAGGACTATACAGTTGACTTTATTTTGCTAAAAAGTAAGACGAATTGCAAGGATATTAATCATTTGACAGATTATCTAGAAATTCATCTTGATCAAAAGCTTAGCCAAATAGAGGCTTAAGCTTTAAGAGCAGCAACTATTAAGAAAATTAATCTTTTTTGCTTTCAAGGGTAAATCCAAAAGTAGATCCAATATCACTTGTACTTCTTGCATGAATCGTTTGCTCATGCGCTTCAATAATATGTTTACAAATTGCTAGTCCTAGACCACTTCCACCTACTTTTCTGCTCCTAGCTAAATCAGTTCTATAAAATCTTTCAAAAATTCTTCCAATATGTTCTTCTGAAATACCTGACCCGTCATCACTGATCTCTATTAAAATTTTCTCCCCATCAATTTTATAAACACTGGCTTCGATTAAGCCGTTCGCTTTTCCATATTTATTGCTATTGTCAATCAAATTAGTTAATACCTGTCTTATTTTTTCTTTGTCGGCAAATACCGTAAGAGCTACTTCACAGCCCTTTTTAATGACCATATTAATTTGTTTATCTTCTGCTTTAATGGAAAGGGATTCATAAACTTCTTTCACTAGGTCTTGAATAATAAAATTACTTTTGACTAAAAGCAGTTCTCCTCTTTCAAGTTTTGAAATTTCGTCAAGGTCATCTATTAGATTTACTAGTCGATCAATATTTCGAGAAGTACTGTTTAGAAATTTTTTATTTACTTCAGGGTTGTCCAGGGCCCCATTCAGTAAAGTTTCTACATACCCTTGAATTGCGAAAATGGGTGTTTTAAATTCATGAGAAAGATTTTGTAGAAATTCTTTTCGATAGGCTTCATTTTGTTGTAATACTTCAATTTCTGCTTTTCGTTGGTATGCCCATTTTTCTACATCTTCCCTTACCTCATCTATACTTTTTTGTGGTAAAATGTTTTTGTAATAAAATTCCTCTCGCTTACTAGCTTTTGTTTGATAAATTAATTTATAAATCAATTTTATTTTCCGATACACAAAACTTTGTACCATAAAAAGTATCAAACCATAGCAAGCAAGAAAAATGACAACCAACCAAACGAGTGGAATCCACCAAGAGGGCTTGAGATAAAAACTTCCTATAGCGAATGGTAAAGAAATAATTAAATCAGTGGTGGCTGATAATTGCTGCGGGGAAAGATTTTTTTGTGAAAACATCTTTTTTCCTGGTTAAAATTTCATGGAGGCTGTAAAATTACCCTACGAATATAGGCAACAATTCATTACTTGACTTGTCAACTTGAACTATAATTCAAATTTATAGCCTACTCCTTTAACAGTAGTAATGCAATCCAAGTTGAGTTTCTGGCGAATTTTTCGGATATGAACATCAATGGTACGGTCACCAACAATTACTTCGGTTCCCCATACTTGATTCAAAATTTCGTTGCGCAAGAAGACCTTGCCTGGCTTGGAAGCCAATAAACTCAGCAGTTCAAATTCTTTTCTTGCTAAAATAATATCATCTCCTTTATAATTAACGAGATAATTTTCTTTGTTAATAATCAAATCACCATGCTGAACAATAGATTTGACTTCTTTCTTGAGTCTTCTAAAAAGAGCAATAACTTTGTTTACTAAAATTTTTGGTCGAATAGGCTTGGTAAGATAATCGTCTGCGCCTGACTCTAAACCTCGGATTTCAGTTCCTTCATCACTAAGGGCGGAAAGGAAAATAATCAACGTTTCTTTAAAGGCAGGTTGCGAACGAAGAATGTTACAAGTTTCTATGCCAGTTTTTCCAGGCATCATAACATCCAATATGATTAAGTCAGGGAGGTGTTTTTTTGCTTGCTCAATCGCTTCATCACCATTTTTTGCAGTGATTACTTCATAGCCTTCTGCCAATAAATTGAATTGAATGATCTCCAGAATATCTGGCTCGTCATCTGCAATTAATATTTTTTTTGGACTGCTCATATAATATTCTCTTTGCAAAAGTAGGTTAACCCTTCAATCATTGTGTCAGACTGCAGCCTTTCCTGTATTATTAAATTGTTAAGGCATTTTAGTGCAAAATAATGCAATAAAATTTGCTGGTTTAGGTAGTAAAAAGGGTCAAATTCTGTGAATTTTGAAAAGCTTCTCGTTGAGGTTTTAAAAGCATCAGATTTTTTGCCATCTTTGCACTAAGATTGTATCTATGAAATATCTTTTTATTTCCATCATAATCATTTTTTTAAGTGCTGAAGTATTTGCTTCAGCAGATTCTGTAGTAATTCCACTTAATAGGCAACTTTTTCATGATCGCATAGACAATGAACAATTATTGGCAGATAAAGAGGATGGCATTATTGATGGCATGATCCGAGTAGCTAAGAATGAAGAGGTAAACTTACAGGTAACGGATGCGCTGATAAGAAGATTGAACGAATATCAATATTTGGTTGAAACCAATGATTCAATAGTAAGCAACAATGAAAAAATAAGGCAACTTAATTTTATAGAGTCGTTCATTAGAAATTTTAGAGTTTCTTGGAGACAAAAAAAAGTAGATCCCTCCCTAGCTCCCTTATTGGTTGATGCATTTTATAAGGCTTGGCTAGCCAATTGGAAAGGCACTAGCATATTTCCATTCATATCAGAAATGAGCTTTGAAGCAGGATCTGTTCTAACTGAAGTGTTTCCCCAAAACAAAGGGTATACAGAAAGTCGAAATTGGCTGTTTGTTAAATATTGCCATCTTCATCCTGATAAAATTCTTTCTCTTATCGGCCCTTATGCCAACGAATCTTTTGCAGACAGCTTGGTGGTGATAGCTTGCAAAAATGATCCAGAACAATTGTATAATTATGCTAATTCTACTAAATCTTTGGAGGGAAAGTTAATACAGCGCAATACCAATCCAACTGTAAAGACGATTGTGCAGATAACTAAGTTGGAAAATGCATTGTTGTATTATCCATTTTTAGACAATCTATTATCGAATAAGGTTACGATTGGAGCAATAAAAAAAATTATTGGTGATGGTGAAACGAAGATGGATAGCATTGGATATTTTAAGTTATTGGTAAAAACAGAAAAGGAGTATTACTACAGGCTTGGGGTAATGAAAGATACGCCCATTGCAATGTTTGGCGAAAATGGGTTGAGAAAAATGTTACAGCGCAAAGCAATCAAGCATTTTATTACCCCCATTAATAATTTACATGAGCAGAATAATTTAAACATCCGCATGCGGGCCATAGACCCTTTATCAGCGGAAGATCTTTATTATGTCATAGTAATGGGAGAAAATGATATTTATACTTCTAGTTACAAACATAGTTTTGCTAGATTACTGCAGCGTATGGGAACTAAACCTAGGGGAGACTCGCTGCTGCTAAGCGTCAATATGGATTTCTTTAAAAAGTTCATTAAGATGGCTGCTAATTTTAATCAGCTAGATACTTTTTTAAAAACAATGCCAGCAAATAATAGCACCACCTTGATGAAGGCTTTTGTTGCTAATTTGGATGATGGAAATAATTTAGAAGATGCGGTAGATGTAGCGGATAGCTATAGTAGCATCACCGACACATTATTGCTACAGAATATTTTAAAAAATGTAAGTTCTAATGAACTGAAGAGAATTAATCAAAACAGCGTAAAAGGAAAAACAATTTATGGATTGCTAAAAACAATTTTTTTGTCTGCCGCTAACAATACAATGGATCTAACCAGTCAGATAGTAATTCCATCTATTTATTCTCTCGACTATAAATATATTGCAGATGATAGTGGTCGAGTGATAGAGCAGGTATTCTTTTATGGCGATGAGGATGGGAAGATGTATTTTCCACAATTCATCAATTCTTTTTCTCCTAAGGAATGGAAAATAAATTATCAAAAAGAGTGGGTAGAAATCAAATCTCTTACGGGAAAAAAAGTATGGATTTATGCTAACCTGCCTTTGGACAATGACCAGAATTTAGATGACACTGCTCAAATTCACTTGGCTAAATATCTTGCTAAAAACGACTTAGAGCCTGCAGTGGTTGTTCACAGAGGTCATAGTTATTGGCTACCGCGCACAATAGAAAGAATGGTTGGAGGTGCAAAAATAATTGTGCTGGGTTCATGCGGGGGCTATAAAAATTTGAGTCAAATTATTAGTACCAGTCCCGATGCTCATATAATTTCTACCAAGGAAATAGGAAAAGGGGATATTAATAGACCTATTCTTAATTATCTTAATCAGTCGATCGCCTCTGGAAAAATGCTGGTCTGGAAAGATATGTGGGGATCTCTAACGAACTTGTTTTACAGCGATAAAAATAAGGGAGTGAGAGAGAGTTGGGATGATTATATCCCTCCCTATAAAAATCTGGGCGCTATTTTTATCAAAGCCTATAATAAAAAAATGGAAGGGGCGCTATAGCTCTTTTTACTATCTGTATAAGCTTGGCTTAACAGCCAATTTCTCAATACCTTTGTTGAATGACTGAACCGGTAAAAGATAAAAAAGTTTTCAATTTTTCTATATTAAGAAGGGTATTTAAGTTTGCCGCACCCTATAAAAGAAAATTTTTCTGGTCGCTATTTTTAGCCATTTTTTTAGCCATCATTTCCCCTATTCGGCCATGGCTTATTCAAATCACCATTAACAAAGGAATGCAGCCTGGAGCACAAATTTGGTTTTTGAAAGGTGCTGCACAAGTAATTATTGGCATTACAGTCATACAGCTCGGCATACTTTTAGTTGAAACTGTTTGCCGTTTTATTTTTACTTTTTTTACAGCATCACTTGGACAAATGGTGGTAAAAGATATGCGGGTAGCGACTTATCAAAAAGTGATCAATCTAAATTTATCTCAATTTGATAAAACGCCCATTGGAACGCTTACCACAAGAACAATCAATGACATAGAGTCGATCAACGATATTTTTAGTGATGGATTAATTCCCATCATTGCTGATTTATTGTCAATTATTGCAGTATTGAGTTATATGATTTATGTTGATTGGAAATTGACACTAATTTGTATGGTCCCCTTTCCTCTACTGATTATTTCAACTTATTTTTTTAAAGAAAGTGTGAGTAAGTCATTTACTCGTGTGCGCAATGCGGTGGCACAATTGAATGCATTTGTCCAAGAGCATATTACCGGTATGGGTATTGTACAGGCTTTTGCTGCAGAAGACAGAGAGCTCAAAAAATTCAATCATATTAACGAGGAGCATCGCAATGCCAACGTACGCTCTATATTTGCCTATTCTGTTTTTTTTCCAATCGTGGAACTTATATTGGCTATTTCACTTGGGTTACTGGTATGGTGGGCAGGCGGTACCCAAGGTCCTGAAGCCGCAGGCAATATCACTGCTTTTATTTTATGTCTCAATTTATTGTTTCGACCGCTGCGGGTGATTGCTGATAAATTCAATGTATTGCAAATGGGCATGATTGCTGGAGAAAGGGTTTTTAAATTAATGGACAATCAAGATTTTGTTCGTCCAAATAGTGCTACAGAATTGCATACGAATTCATTGGCAATTTCAAAAGGAGCATTGTCTTTTCAAAATGTATGGTTTGCTTATCAAGAGCAGCAATATGTTTTAAAAGATATTTCTTTTTCTATTAATGCGGGTGAAACACTCGCCATTGTTGGTAATACCGGAAGTGGAAAAACTTCTATTATCAGTTTGTTAAATAGATTATACCACATTGAAAAGGGCCGAATTGCAATTGATGAAATAGACATTACTGACTTTGATCTTTTTTATTTAAGAAGTAAAATAGCAGTGGTTTTGCAAGATGTATTTTTATTTAGTGGATCTGTTTATGACAATGTAACCCTTCGTAACAACGATATAAAAAAAGAGCAGGTTATAGAAGCCGCTCAATTAATAGGAATACATGATTTTATTTTACAATTGCCAGGAGGCTATGATTACAATGTGATGGAAAGAGGTGCAACGCTGTCTTTGGGTCAGCGACAATTGTTATCCTTTGTGAGAGCATTGCTTTATAATCCTGCAATATTAATTTTGGATGAAGCTACTTCCTCAGTAGATACAGAGAGTGAACAATTGATTCAGCAAGCGATTGATAAATTAATAACAGGAAGAACATCTATTATTATTGCTCATCGACTCAGCACGATTCGTAAGGCCAATAAGATCATTGTACTCGATAAGGGTGAAATAAAGGAATTTGGATCTCATGAAGAGCTGATAAAACAAAAAGGGGCTTATTACCAGTTACATCAAATGCAGTTTGAAATGAAGAAGGAAAGCTAATTTTCCATAAAAATTACCTGGGTTTTTTACTAAATTGCAGTTATGAGCTTTGAAAAAAATAATACCAAACACTCCATTTTGCCTGAAGATAAAGGTGTTAAAGACGTATGGGAAATTGCAGAACGAAAAAAAATTATAGCGGCCTTAAATCTTAGTTATTCGGAACGATTTAGTATTATGATGCGATTGATGCGAATTGACAAGATGCTTTCTAAAGCAAAAATTACTCATAAAAAATAACATAAGCTCAATGGACGTAATGGACGAAAATTTATTGAATTTTTGGAAATCACTCAATCATTTTAACGTCGATTATATTATGGTTGGCGGACTTGCTGTTAACCTTCATGGTTTTTCTAGAACTACCAATGATATGGATCAAAGATGTTAAGGAAAATAGGAAAAAGCTTGGGTTGGTTTTCTCTCAATTTGGATATCCTGATATCAATTTAGAGAAATTTGAATTTATAGCCGGTTGGACAGATTTTCATATTGGTTCAGGTGTTCATCTCGATATTTTAATCAATATGGTAGGTCTAGAAGGCTATTCGTTTAACGATTGCCTAGATAAAGCATCTATTGCGGAAATTGAAAATATCAAAATCCCTTTCCTTCATATTAATCAGCTTATTGCCAATAAAAAAGCGATCAATCGCCCGAAAGACCAGATTGATGTACTTGAATTAGAAAAAATTAAACTAGTAAGGAAAGAAATGGGCTTGGATTAATCCTCGATTCATAAAAATTCAGCTTAAAAAAGCCACTTTTCCTTACCCAATTATTCAATATTCTCCTATCTTTGCGCCAAATTTCTGGAAAGATATGGCCACAAAGAGCATTAAATCATTACTGGTAGCGGTTTTTAGTACAATTTTACTATGCTATTCCTTTACAGCAAGCGCTCAGCACGAAGCTAAGAATGGTGCCGAAGAGCATGCTGCTCCAAAAAAAGAGGGTTTTAATGCAAAAGAAGTCATATTTGAGCATATCATGGACGCCCACGAGTTTCATTTCCTAAACTATAAAGGCAGCGACGGTGAACTTCATCCTGTTTCTATTCCATTACCTGTATTTTTATACTCACCCCAAAATGGATTTTCTTTTTTTATGTCTTCTGCCTTTGAGCATGGGCACAAAGAAGTGAAAGGCTATAAATTGGAGGAAGGCAAGATATTACCTGTTGAAGCGGGTGTAAAAGTTTTTGATTTATCCCCTACAAGAAATGTAGTGCAGATGATTTTGGCACTGGCATTTTTGGTTTGGTTGATGATCAGCGTAGCTAAAACCTATTCATCTGGACAGGGAGTTAGTACTGCTCCTAAAGGGAAACAAAATTTGGTAGAAGTTTTAGTTGCTTTTGTAAGAGATGAAGTGGCTCGACCTAATTTGCGCCATAAGGCCAATAAATACCTTCCCTATTTGCTTACTGTATTTTTCTTTATTTTAATAAACAATGTCATTGGATTAATTCCAGGTACAGCAAATGTTACTGGAAATATTGCCTTTACTGTGGTGTTGGGTCTGATCTCATTTGTAGTGATTATGTTTAGTTCCAACTCACATTATTGGGGGCATATTTTTAATCCTCCTGGTGTACCAGGTTTTGTAAAACCAATTTTGGTATTAGTAGAATTTCTGAGTGTTTTTATAAAGCCATTCGCTTTAATCATCAGGCTATTTGCTAATATGGTGGCAGGTCATATCATTATCATATGTTTGATTTCATTGATTTTTATATTTGCTCAAATACAACCTGCGTTGGGCTTTGCAGCATCTCCTGTTTCAATTGCATTTACCGTTTTTATATATTTTATTGAAGTGTTGGTAGCGTTTTTGCAGGCCTTTATTTTTACTGTACTTACGGCAGTGTTTATAGGACAGGCATTTGAAGGTGAGCATCATCATGAGGATGAACATGCGCATGCCTAGTGAGTATTGATTGAATCTATGTTTATTTTTTAACCAGTATAAATTCACAATTATGAACTTTATGTTATTAGATGCATTAGCAAATGCAGGTGGTGCGGTAGGTGCAGGTCTTGCTGCTATTGGAGCAGGTATCGGTATCGGACAGATTGGTAAAGGCGCTGTAGAAGCGATTGCCCGTCAACCAGAAGCCTCTAATGATATCCGTGCAAACATGATCCTTGCTGCCGCTTTGGTGGAAGGTGCTGCTTTGTTCGCTATCATTATCGGATTTTTGGCAATGGTTTTGTAATCGACACCATTACACAAATTATTACTGCATCCAAAGTACAGGACGGAGGATGCAGTATTATTGATTTTTCCAGCTTTGGGACTTTGTTGAACAAGCCTTCATGCTGTTTTAAATATTCAGTTTTTCAGAAATTATTATTTTTCAGTTTTAATTGTATAAAAAATGCAACTGTTAACCCCCGATTTAGGATTATTAATTTGGACATTATTGGCTTTTTTAATCGTGTTTTTTTTATTGAAAAAATTCGCTTGGCCTGCTATTATTAAAGGACTTTCTGATAGGGAGCAAAACATTGCTGACTCTATCGCTTCTGCAGAGAAAGTAAAGCTTGAAATGTCTCAATTGAAAAATGACAATGAAGCATTTCTAGTAAAAGCTCGTGAAGAAAGGGCATTGCTTTTGAAAGAGGCCAAAGAAATAAAAGACAAGATGATTAACGATGCAAAAGAAGAAGCCAAAGCCCAGGCTGCTAAAATTGTTGCAGATGCGCAGGTTACCATCAATCATCAGAAAATGGCTGCCATTACCGACCTTAAAAATCAGGTGGGCACTTTAGTGATCGAAGTAAGCGAAAAAATATTGCGTCGAGAATTAAGCAACAAAGCTGAGCAAGAACTCTACATCAAACAATTAGCTTCTGAAGCGAAACTTAATTAGTGAATGAGCAAGTTTTGAAAGAGGCTCACCGCTAATTTCAAACTCGACCGTTTTCTAATTTTTAATTAATAAATTAAAATGACCAATCCACGTTTAGCAACCAGGTACGCAAAAAGTATCATTGATTTAGCCATTGAGCAAAAGCAATTGGATACCGTATATGGTGACATGAAATTTATTTTAAGAGTCTGTAAGAGCAATCCGGATTTTTTAGCGGTTTTGAGGAGCCCAATCATTAAGCCAAACTCAAAGGGAAAGATAATTGAGTCTATCACAAAAGAAAGGGTAAGCGTATTGACTTCATCTTTTATCAAATTATTGGTAACCAAAACTAGAGAAACAAATTTGCCAGAAATTGCGGCTGCTTTTGTTGATCAATACAATTCTATAAATAATATACACAAAGTAAAGATTACTACTGCAGTGCCGATGGGAGATGCTTTACAAGAAGCTATTTTATTAAAGGTAAAGGAAGGTAACCCAACTGGAAGCATTGACCTAGAAACAATGGTGAATGAGTCTTTAATTGGCGGGTTCATTTTGGAAGCAGGTGGCAAATCGCTCGACGCAAGTATTTCGAGGGATTTGAAAGACGTCAAAAAACAGTTTTTGAACAACGATTATTTGCACAAAATCAGGTAGACAATAGGTTGTTTTGTCTATTCTAATCGGCAAGCTTCGTTGGCCTTTAGCGATTGTTTTAAAAATAGATAAAAAATTTTGGTCAGATAATCCCAATCAATTGGATTCAATAAAAGTCCACATCAAAAATTGTGGACTTTTTTCTTTTAAAAATCCCTTATTTTTTTGCCATTCTTACCCTCATCCATTACCTTTGCAGCCTTAAATGAAGGCTTTTGCTAAAAGCATCCGTAAATGGGGTTTACAATCAAAGGGAATTAGAATAAAAGAGTTAAACATTTTTTTAGCAGGGCACAAAACAAAACTCAATTTTTATGGTAGAAATTAAACCAGATGAGATTTCGGCGATACTTCGTCAACAACTTAGCAATTTTAATGCAGGTGCAAGCCTTGAAGAAGTAGGTACTGTGTTGCAGGTAGGTGATGGTATTGCTAGAGTGTATGGATTAAACAATGTAAGAAGTGGAGAATTGGTGGAGTTTGACAATGGCGTTAAAGCAATTGCATTGAATCTAGAAGAAGACAATGTTGGGGTGGTATTGATGGGGGACAGTGGAGCCATTAAAGAAGGTGATAAAGTTAAGCGTACAGGCCAGATTGCTTCTATTAAAGTAGGAGAAGGAATGAGTGGTCGTGTAATCAATACATTGGGTGAGCCGATTGACGGTAAAGGCCCATTGGTGGGTGAATTGTACGAAATGCCGTTGGAGCGTAAAGCACCTGGTGTTATTTTTCGTGAACCCGTTAAAGAACCTTTACAAACTGGTATCAAAGCGATCGATGCAATGATTCCGATTGGTCGTGGTCAGAGAGAATTGGTAATTGGTGACCGTCAAACTGGTAAAACGGCTATTTGCGTAGATACCATTATTAATCAGAAAGAATTTTACGAAGCAGGTAAACCTGTTTATTGTATTTATGTAGCGATCGGACAAAAGGCAAGTACCATTGCGGGCATCATGAAAACATTGGAAGAATATGGTGCAATGGCTTACACTACCATTGTTGCAGCTTCTGCATCTGATCCAGCTCCATTACAGTTCTACGCTCCTTTTGCGGGTGCTGCAATTGGTGAGTTTTTCCGTGATACCGGAAGGCCAGCATTGATCATTTATGATGATCTTTCTAAGCAAGCGGTAGCTTACCGTGAAGTGTCTTTGTTGTTACGTCGTCCACCAGGTCGTGAGGCTTATCCAGGGGATGTATTCTATTTGCATAGTCGTTTGTTGGAAAGGGCCGCTAAGGTTATTGCCAAAGATGACATCGCTAAACAAATGAATGATTTACCTGAATCTATCCGTCATCTTGTAAAAGGTGGAGGTTCATTGACCGCAATGCCGGTTATTGAAACTCAAGCGGGTGACGTTTCTGCCTATATTCCAACCAACGTTATCTCCATTACTGACGGACAAATTTTCTTGGAGGGTAACTTATTTAACGCGGGTATTCGTCCAGCTATCAACGTAGGTATTTCGGTTAGCCGTGTGGGTGGTAACGCTCAGATCAAGTCAATGAAAAAAGTTGCTGGTACTTTGAAATTGGACCAAGCGCTTTACAGAGAGCTAGAAGCATTCTCTAAATTTGGTGGTGATTTGGATGCTGCTACCAAAAACGTAATTGATAAGGGTGCTAGAAACGTTGAAATCCTTAAGCAATTACAGTATTCACCGATGACTGTTGAAAAACAAGTTGCGATGATTTACTTGGGTACACAAGGTTTACTGAAAGAAGTAGCTGTAAAAAATGTGAAAGCTTTTGAAGAACATTTTTTATTGGAAATGGAAAATAAGCATGCTGATTTATTAGCTGAATTTAAAAAAGGCAACTTACCAGAAGAGGGTCTGAAAAAAATGACCGAAATGGCAAAGGGCTTGATGGCTCAGTATAAATAAGTAAACTATATAATTTCTTTGAAGGCTCTCCAATTGTATTGGGGAGCCTTTTGTTTTAATTATTATCCTACCCTTAAAAAAGGCTTAAGTGCTTATTGGGTGATGCTTTTGGTTAAAATGATTCAATAAAGAACTGCCAGATAATTATTCAATTGAAAAATAATTTCTTCTTACTTTTTTTGGAAAATAAAAGTTTGCCATGTGGGTATTGAATTCCTTTGGAATAGAGTGCTTTTACTTTTTTTTCTTAATAAAAAAAATTAACAAAAAAAATCAATCCGCCGCGGCGGACTAAAATCAAGGAACTCGCGAGTAGGGTTTGTTACTTTAAAGTGCGCTCATCCGCCGCGGCGGATTGATTTTTTAACGTCTGACATTTGAAATTTCTAGCACTTTTTATTCGAGGGCGTTAAACACAGGATCGACTTGCAATTAATGAGATATTAAAACACTGCGTTACTTTAATTGTTTTGATTTATAAGCGTCTGATATTTAAAATTTCTAGCAATTTTATTCGAGGGCGTTCAACAAACTATTATGTCAAATTTCCTAAGCCGACTTTTTGAGGGTTCAACTAATTAGAAATATCTTTTCATTAAAAAATAGTCTTAAAAAAGATTTTAATTCTTGAAATTAGATGAAGGGTATACTAAATGATTAAAATCATTTTCAAAAAACAGAGTGCAACAGCGAGTTGTTTTTAAATTAAAGTTTAAAATAAATTGCATTTGGTTGAATAAGTTGTAAATGTTAACTTGAACCTTTAAATTAATTTGCTTTATCTAAAGAAAAAATTTTTATGAAAAAGGAATCAAACAACAGTCCAAAAAACCCAAGGCGCGATTTTATTCGCAATGCTGCTTTGACTGCAGCTGGTTTTTATATTGTACCCCGCCATGTTTTGGGTAGAGGGTTTACAGCTCCCAGTGATCGGCTTCAAGTAGCAGGTATTGGTGCTGGCGGAAAAGGTGAAAGCGATATCACTAATTTTTTCAACAGCGGTAAGGCAGACATTGCTTTTTTGTGTGATGTAGATGATCGACAAGCTGCAAAAATGAGAGCTCGTTTCCCTAAGGCTAAATATTACAAGGATTATCGTGAGTTGTTGGACAAAGAGCACAAATTAATTGATGCTTGTTCTGTTTCAACACCCGATCATATGCATGCTGTAATTGGTATGGCTGCAATGCAATTAAAAAAGCATGTGTATATTCAGAAACCATTGGCTCATGATATTTATGAGGCGCGTATGCTTACCAAAGCAGCACACGATAATAAAGTAGTCACTCAGATGGGTAACCAAGGTGCATCTGGAGACGGAGTTAGACAATTACAAGAATGGTACAATGCAGGAATCATCGGTGATGTGCACACTGTTTATTGTTATACCGATCGACCAGTTTGGCCACAAGGTATTCCATGGTCTTCTGCCAAGCCAGCTATTCCTGAAGGTTTGGATTGGAATCTTTGGTTGGGTACAGCAAATTATAGAGATTATGTAGATAAATTATTGCCTTTCAATTGGCGCGGATGGTGGGATTTCGGGACCGGTGCTTTAGGTGATATGGCTTGTCATATTATGGCTCCTGCTTTTGCAGTGTTGGGATTGGGTTATCCTACTTCCGCTGAATGTAGTGTTGCAACTCCTTATGTTGAAAATTGGCAGAGGGGTGTATATCCAGATTCAGGTCCTGTTGCATCTTCTATCACCCTTACCTTTAAAGGAAAAGATGGTAAGCCAGATATTAAATTACATTGGATGGATGGTGGTATGCAACCTGATCGTCCTGAGGAACTTGGTGCAAATGAAGTAATGGGCGACGGAGGTAATGGAGCTATTTTCTTGGGAACAAAAGGTAAGATGATGTGCGGTACTTATGGTGTTAAACCCAATCTATTACCAACCTCTCGTACCAAAGAAAAAGAAGCAATGGTGCCTCAAACCATCGCACGTGTACCTAATGGAGACAATGGCCATTACGCAGCATGGGTAGAAGGTGCTATCGCTGGATATGGAAGTAATAAAGCTAATGACCTAAGTTCTAATTTTGACATTGCAGGACCTTTAACTGAAAGTGTTTTAATGGGTAATCTTGCCATTAGAAGTTACAATATTTCTAAGAAGGATGCGAAGGGTAAAGATCAATATCCTGGACGTAATATTAAATTATTATGGGACGGACCTAATATGAAGGTTACCAACTTTGATGAGGCAAATCAGTTTGTAAAAAGAGCTTATCGCGAAGGATGGTCATTAGGAGTATAATTTAAAATAGGCTTAATTGATATTTTAATCTATCAAGTCTATTTATAAATAATGAATTAAAGACAAGGCACCTAGTTTTATAAACTAGGTGCCTTGTCTTTTAACAGATAGGATACTGCGATTGCTTGCTAATCGAAAAAAAAAAGCTACTTTAAACTTTCAATTGCCATTTTAATTGCAGATATTTCTGCTTATCTTTTTATTGTAAAAATATTCATTAACGATGCCACAGTATATTCTAGCCCTAGATCAAGGTACTACCAGTAGTCGCTCCATTGTGTTTGACAAAAGCGGAAACATAATAGCAGTTGCGCAAAAAGAATTTACACAAATTTTTCCAAAACCAGGTTGGGTAGAACATGATCCTAAAGAAATATGGGAAACACAGTTGGCTACTGCAAAAGAAGTATTGTTAAAAGCAAATATTTCAACAAAGGATATTGCAGCCATTGGAATTACCAATCAACGTGAAACGACGATCGTTTGGGATAGAAATACTGGAGAACCCATTTACAATGCGATCGTTTGGCAGGATAGAAGAACGGCTAATTTTTGTGATGAGCTTAAAGAAAAAGGGCTTCAAAAAATTATACAAGAAAAAACAGGGTTGGTGATTGATGCCTATTTCAGCGGGACCAAAGTAAAATGGATTCTTGACAACGTAGCGGGTGCAAGAGAAAAGGCGAACAAAGGAGAATTGTGTTTCGGAACGGTAGATTCATGGCTGGTTTGGAATTTAACCAATGGTAAAGTTCATATTACCGATGTGAGCAACGCTAGTAGAACAATGCTTTGTAACATTGAAAATTGCGAGTGGGATGGAGAGTTACAAAAGATTTTAGATGTACCCGGTAATATGTTACCTCAAATTAGGAGCAGCAGTGAAATATACGGCAGTACCAGTTTGCTAGGAACAGAAATACCGATTGCAGGTATTGCAGGTGACCAGCAGGCAGCTTTATTTGGTCAACTATGTACTCAACCAGGAATGGTAAAAAATACGTATGGCACAGGATGTTTTATGTTGATGAATACGGGAGAGAAAAGAATCCTTTCTAATAATAATTTGTTGACGACAGTAGCTTGGAAAATTAATGGAGTTACCCAGTACGCATTAGAAGGCAGTGTGTTTATTGCCGGGGCGGTGGTTCAATGGTTAAGAGATGGATTGGGTATTATTAAAACTTCTTCTGAGGTAGAAGCGCTGGCAAAAAAAGTTGATACTACTGATGGAGTGTATGTGGTTCCTGCTTTTGCCGGACTAGGAGCTCCTTACTGGAATCAACACGCAAAGGGTACCATTACTGGATTGACCAGAGGAAGCACATCGGCGCATATTGCTAGAGCTGCAATTGAAAGTATTGCCTACCAAACCATGGATGTACTTAAAGCGATGGAAGCAGATAGCGGTATCAGTATTAAAGAATTAAGGGTAGATGGGGGAGCGACTAAAAATAATTTGTTAATGAAATTTCAAAGTGATGTGCTCAATACAAATGTGATACGTCCGACAGTTACAGAAACAACCGCACTAGGCGCTGCCTATCTTGCAGGTTTGGCGGTTGGATTTTGGAAAAATATGGATGAATTGCAAGAGCAATGGCAAATTGAAAAAGTATTTTCTTCCACTATGTCTGAGCAACAGCGAACAGAATTAACCAATGGCTGGAAGAAGGCAATTACAGCGGCTTTATCAATAGCTTAATAGTTTTAAGTATTTCAATGAATAGAAAAGAGCAGATAGAAAAAATAAACACCAATAATAACTATGATATAATTATTATTGGTGGAGGTGCTACCGGTTTAGGTTGTGCTGTTGATGCTGCTAGCAGAGGGTATAAAACTTTGTTATTAGAAAAATACGATTTTGCAAAAGGTACTTCTAGCAGAGCCACCAAGTTGGTTCATGGAGGAGTAAGATATTTAGCCCAGGGGAATTTTCGTTTGGTAAGAGAAGCTTTGCTAGAAAGAGGAAGGCTTTTAAAAAATGCACCGCATGTTTGTCATTCAATTCCTTTTGTATTGCCTTGTTATCGTTGGTGGCAAAAATGGTATTATGGTATTGGGTTATGGCTCTATGAATTTCTTTCTGGAAAATTAAGTTTGGGCAAAACAAAACTATTGTCAAACTCATCGACGTTGGTCCAACTTCCAGATTTGTCTACCAATCATTTAACTGGAGGGGTACTCTATTTCGATGGTCAGTTTGACGATAGCAGACTGGCTATAAACCTTGCCCAGACTGCAATAGAACAGGGGGCAACGGTAATTAACTATTTTGGAGTTACTGATTTTATTAAGAAAAATGATAAAATTACTGGGGTAAAGGCAACCAATCAATTGAGCGGCAAGTCGTATGAATTTATTGCTAAGGTAGTTGTCAATGCTACTGGTGTTTTTGCAGATGAATTGCTGCAATTAGCAGAAGGGCATTCTGAAAAAACGATTGCTTCTTCTCAGGGTATTCATTTGGTATTGGAGCATCATTTTTTTAGAGGCAATACGGCTATGATGATTCCAAAAACCGATGATGGAAGAGTGTTGTTTGTGATTCCTTGGCAAGGTAAATTATTGTTAGGCACTACTGACACACCAGTAGAAAATATAACAACAGAACCCACTGCATTAAAAGAAGAAATCGATTTTATTATCAATCACTTTAATAGATATTCTACTTCAAAAATAACTACCGCAGATGTAAAAAGTATTTTTGTTGGATTGAGGCCTTTGGCAAACCAGGGCAATGAAAAGAATACATCAGTCATGCCCAGAGATCATGTATTAAAAGTTTTGCCCTCTGGTTTGGTTCATGTTACGGGAGGTAAGTGGACTACTTATCGAAGCATGGCTGAATATGCTATTGACAAAGCAATAGAGTCGGCTGGATTAGAAAGAGTATCTTGTAAGACAAAAAATTTAAAAATACATGGGTGGATAAAAAACAAGTCAACTACTTCCATGAGTATTTACGGAACAGATGAAGAGGAAATTCAATTAATGACAACTGCTGATCCCGTATTTTCAGAAAAAATTCATCCCAATTACAGTTATACCAAAGCAGAACTGTTATGGTTTGTATCGAATGAAATGGCTATTACGATAGAGGATATATTGGCAAGAAGAACAAGGTTGCTTTTTCTTGACGCCAAGGCTGCAATGGAAGCAGCGCCAATGGTAGCTAAAACATTGGCATTTTTTAATGGCAAAGATACGGTATGGGAAAAGCAGGAATTGGATAAATTTAATGATCTCGCAAAAAATTATTTAATCAATTTATAACCCTAAAAATTTATTTTATGAATCCATTTTTTTCTGAATTAATAGGAACAATGATAATGATCATTTTAGGAAATGGTGTTGTTGCAAATGTGGTGCTACCAAAAACAAAGGGTAATGATAGTGGTTTAATTGTAATCGCAATTGGATGGGGGATAGCAGTTTTTACTGGGGCATATGTGGCATCCCATGGTAGCAAAGCGCACTTAAATCCCGCGATAACAATAGCAATGGCTGCCTTTAGTGATTTTTCTTGGGAAGAGGTGCCTGTTTATATTGCAGGACAATTTGCTGGCGCAATGATTGGAGCCTTGGTGGTATGGATTACTTATCGACCACATTTTGATGAAACCGATGACCCCTCTTTGAAGTTGGCAGTTTTTAGTACATCTCCTGCAATCAGACATTCAGTAAATAATTTTATAACAGAAGTAGTAGGCACATTTGTTTTGGTGTTTGGAATATTGTTTATGACAAAATCGTCCAGCTCCCTAGGAAGTTTAGATTCCTTACCAGTTACCTTATTGGTCTTAGGTATTGGTTTGTCTTTAGGTGGTCCTACCGGCTATGCCATTAACCCAGCGAGGGATTTAGGGCCCCGAATTATGCATGCAATTTTGCCTATTAAAAATAAGGGTAACAGCGATTGGGGCTATAGCTGGATTCCTGTATTAGCTCCCATTGTAGGAGGGTTATTGGCTGCTTTTATTTTTAAAACATTTGTTCACTTGGCTTAATAAAGCCGGTAAAAATTCTTTGATCAGCTATCTATTGAATTGATCTTCAATAGATAGCTGATTTTTATTTACGCATAAATAAAATAAAGGAAAATTAAGTTTTAGGCTAGCTACATTCTTTCTTAATAGTACATCCAAATAAACTAACTTTGAATTCTGAAAAAAGCATCCGCCATATTATTTCTATGCATTTATTTGTTTTCTACTCAAGT
>Ga0114964_10000900_pt1 | contig 22139 bp, 20 predicted proteins | sample C_131016_MF_Meta_FD_92638 | JGI IMG/M metagenome (GOLD analysis project Ga0114964, IMG submission 92638) | Freshwater microbial communities from Lake Croche, Canada to study carbon cycling - C_131016_MF_MetaG | ecosystem: Environmental > Aquatic > Freshwater > Lake | place: Lake Croche, Canada...
AGTGGCTTCAGTGTGAACCTTGCCGCTGCCATGGGTTCCAATGGATGGAACGTGACGAATACCGGCAATTCAACAGGGGTGTCACTGACCGGCTCTGCCGCGGCAAACACGCTGACGGGCGGCGCGGGCATTGATACGCTGAATGGCGGTGCGGGGAACGACACGCTTACCGGCGGTGCGGGTTCTGACACCATAACCGGCGGCACCGGCAACGACACGTTCGTCTTCACGACAGCGTCCGACAGCCTCGTAGCCGCTTTCGATACGATTACCGACTTCAGCGCAACTTTGATGGGCACCGATCTTCTCAAGATTGGCAGCACCGTAACAGCCGGCAATTTCAAATTGGCCACCCAAGCCAGTTCCGGTAATCTTTCAACCGACCTGACAGCCGCCCTATCCTCAACAGCGCTTGCATTTGGCCAAAGCTGTGCGGCTTTGGTGACCTTGTCGGGCAATGCCAGCGATGCGGGCACCTATGTTGTCGTCAACAACCACAGTACCACGATCGCATCGACCAATGGGTTTGCCGCCACCTCCGACACCGTTATCAAGGTCCAGTCGGGTGCGAATGTGACCGCCGCCAGCTTTATCGTGTGATGGATTGCGAGAGGTTTGGTTTGCCTGCAAAACCGTTTTGCATGCAAACTCCACCCTCAGGTGGCGGGAAAGCCGATCGGATCCAGATATCGATGCGATACAAAACTTGGTGACAAACCGGCGTCAAACGCAAATAGCCCCGCACAAACGGGGCTTCAAACGGAGCGCAACACTCAAAACTCAGATCGAGGGCTAATCAGCCCTGACGAGCCTTGTAGCGCGGCTGGGTCTTGTTGATCTCGTCGTCAAGCAGAACAATTTTTTAGCCAACAGGTGAACACAATTCGACAAGCAAGCCATCAGGGCAACGAACATAGGCTACGACTTGGCCCCATGGCTTTTCCATTGGTGCTTTAAGAGCTTTTGCGCCCGCGGCGATGGCCTTATTAAACGCCGATTGAACATCTTCGGTGACAAGGGCGATTTCCATACCCAAAGGCATGGATGACAAATCGGCTTTCACATATCCGTCGGGTAAATTTGACGCGCCCAATTGGTGGCTGGCAAAACCCAGCGCTGTGCTTCCTGTTTCTATCTCGCCATAGCCGCTTTCATGATAAAAGCGTCGCGGTAGACCAAAGGCTTTCTCAAAAAAGGCAAGCGACTCCTCAACGTCGCTGACATAGAGAATTACATATCCTAATTTCATACCGCCCACCTCATTTCGCGTTGATCCAGTTTTGATAAGCGCAACAAACTTTAAACGCAAAAAGCCCCGCAAAAACGGGGCTCTAGACGTCGCACACCACTAAAAAACTAGTCAGCCGCTATAATTAGCCCTGACGAGCCTTGTAGCGTGGCTGGGTCTTGTTGATGATGTAAACGCGGCCCTTGCGGCGAACCAGCTGGTTGTCGCGGTGGCGGGTGCGCAGGCTTTTCAAGCTGTTGCGGATTTTCATGGCCGTATCCTATCCAAATTTCTGTGCGGTTTCCCGCTTCGAGACTTCCATAACCCAGAATATGTGCCGTTACCAGCGCCAAATCCCAAAAATTCTGTCACCAAATGGTGGGCGCGACAGGGATCGAACCTGTGACCACTACGATGTCAACGTAGTGCTCTACCGCTGAGCTACGCGCCCTTAACAGGCAAGCCCGTTCCGAGGTGTGGTGCGCGTATACCGGCAGAAGCGTTGGCTTGCAAGCCATAGCCGACATATTTCTGTCAGATTAGGCGGCGACCAGCAGCTTTTGCACCTCATTGACCAAATCTTTGAGGTGAAACGGCTTGGAGAGGATTTTGGCGTCGCGCGGCGCGTCTGAATCGGGGTTTAACGCGACTGCGGCAAAACCCGTGATGAACATGACTTTGATTTCCGGATCGAGCTCGGTTGCCCGACGGGCCAATTCGATGCCATCCATCTCGGGCATGACAATATCGGTCAGCAAGAGTTCGAAAGGCTCTTCCCGCAACCGGTTATAGGCCGACAGCCCATTGTCAAAGGAGGCGACGTGATAGCCCGCCTGTTCGAGCGCACGCACGAGGAACCGGCGCATGTCGCTATCGTCCTCGGCCAGCAGAATACGCTTTGAAAGCTCGTTATCCATCATTCCGACTCACTCCTTAACAATCTCCATATGGACATGATCTGGTAAACAACCCGTGAAAGTGCAGCGCATCGGTGAAAATCCTTTTTACCGTGTATCGTGTCTGGACACGGCAGCGCGAAACGCGCAAACTTCTCTTTCGGGCGAAAGTAGCAGGGTAGACAAAAAGCAATGACCTTAGAGGCTGGTTCCGTTTTCGATCCTCCGTTCTTGCTCGATGTTCCGGCCAATGGGCCGTCGCCAATTCTGTTCAATTCGCCCCATTCGGGCTCGGACTATCCCCCCTCCCTGCTGGATGCCGCCCGCCTTGATCCGCTGGAGATGCGCCGGTCGGAGGATGTTGATGTCGATCTTCTTTTTGGTGGCGTGGTTGAATGCGGCGGCTCGCTCATGCGCGTCAAATTTCCGCGCGCCTATGTCGATGTTAACCGCGAACCCTATGAACTCGATCCCAAAATGTTCGGCGGCAAACTGCCGCCTTTTGCCAATACGCGTTCTTTACGCGTTGCCAGCGGGTTAGGAACCATTCCCCGGACGGTCGGCGAGGGGCATGACATTTACCGCGTGTTGCCCACCGTTGATGAAGCCCTGGAACGGATAGAAACCCTGTATAAACCCTATCATCGCGCGCTAGCCCGCGCTTTGTTGACCGCACAACGGCGGCACGGGTTGGCCGTCTTGGTCGATTGCCATTCCATGCCTTCGGCTGCCGTGCCGCGAAGCGATGGCATAAAATGCGATATCGTGATCGGGGACCGGTTCGGTACCAGCACCGATCCCGCGATCCCCGATTGTATTGAAGCCAGCTTGAGCGCCATGGGCTATTCTGTCGCGCGGAACAGGCCTTATGCCGGCGGATTTATTACCGAGCATTACGGAAATCCCCATCTTGGCGTTCATGCCGTCCAGATCGAAATCAATCGGAGCCTGTATCTCGATGAGCGCAGGATCACCCGCCTGCATGGCTTTGACGGTCTGCGTGAGGATTTAACCCGGGCGGCTGCCGAGCTCATTGAATTTGTCGGCGCCAACCTGCTGCCCTATCACCTTGCCGCCGAATAGATCTCAGCCGACCAATCCGGACAAAAAAAAGGCCGCCCGGAAGGCGGCCCAAGTCTAGGGAGGAAACGCCCAAAAAGGGCTGCGGACATCGCTCAAAAGCAATATCGCACTGCAACAAAATGCATGTGCGGTGCACAAAAAGCAAGAACTATGTTCGATTTGTTTTTAAACCTCATGGCACTTTTTCGCATTGAAGTATTTATTCTATATATAAAACAATGGTTTATGCTATTTTTTACAAAAACGCATAGCTGTAATGCAAGCTATGCAAAATCTAACTTGACCCATAAGCCGTCGCTTTTTTGCCCCGATTTCTTCAATGAATTGCGAATCCGGTACCGCCGAGCTATCAATAGCCTGCATATACCAACGGGAGTTTTGCCATGTCAGCCGTCGACTTTGCCGCCTTTGTCGATGAGCTTGCAACCGTTTCAGGCTCAGCCATTTTGCCGTTCTTTCGATCGACCTTTACGGCCATCGATAAATCGAATGGCGGGGCCTTTGACCCTGTTACCGAGGCAGATCGCGCGAGTGAAGCGGTCATGCGGGCGCGGATCAAAGCCACGTTCCCCGACCATGGCATCGTTGGCGAAGAGTTTGGATCGGAACATCCGGATGCTGAATTTGTCTGGGTGCTCGACCCTATCGACGGCACCAAAGCATTTATTTCCGGCCTCCCGCTTTGGGGCACGTTGATCGGCCTCACCCGCAATGGCGAGCCGGCTTACGGCATGATGAACCAGCCCTATACCAAAGAGCGGTTTTTCGGCGATGGCGGGGCAGCAAAATTGCGCACGCCGCAGGGCGAGCGGATATTAAAGACCAGAAGCTGTGCCACGCTCGCTGAAGCAACGCTGTCCTGCACGTCAACCACCATGTTTGATGGCGCCGATCTCGAGTCGTTCCAGCGGGTCGAGAAAGCCGCGCGATTGACGCGTTTCGGCTATGATTGTTACGCTTTTTGTATGGTAGCCGCCGGTTTCATGGATCTTGTGATTGAATCCAACCTCAAGCCCTATGATATCGTAGCCCTTATCCCGATTATCGAAGGCGCAGGTGGTATTGTAACCGACTGGCAGGGTGGATCGGCCGCAAAAGGCGGTTCGATCATCGCGGCGGGCGACAAGCGCGTTCATGCCGAGGCGATGAAGCTGCTCAACGGCTAAATTGGGCTTACAAACGCGTCGAACGCCGCCCAAAACGCCGCACGCACGGGCTCAATTTCCAACAAAACCTCGTGTTCTGATCCCGGTATCGCCAAAAAGCGCCCATTCGGTAGTCGGGTGGCAAAGGCTTTGGCCACTGGAGTCGAGGTTATCCGGTCATCAGGCCCGGCAATCACCAAAATTGGTGTTGTAATGGATGCCGGAAAAGACGGGTCTTGTAAGGCGGCCATGGCATCAAAACTGGTTGAAGCCCATCCGATTGTCGGACTTCCGATCGCCAGTTCAGGCGCAACACTAAAAACCTTCCGCGCAATCGAATGTCGCGCTTCGTCACGGGTCAACGGATTATCTGAAAAATCAAAGGTCGCGCCGTCGGTGCCACCCGGCACGTAGCGGAACGATAGTCCCAACGCCTTGAGCAGCCTCGCGGCAAAGTGGACGATTTTAGGCCGTTTGACCATTGATAACCCGATCATGGGCGCAGACAGCACACAGCGTTCAAACGCGTTTCCGTCTCGTTTGACGGCGCGCATCAGCACGGCACCCCCCATCGAATGCGCCAACGCGATGCGCGGCATGTTACCCAAGGGCGTAATGACCGAGGTGATAACGGTATCGAGATCAAGCAGATAGTCGTCGAAATGATCGACGTGACCTTTTGCAGGATTGGGCAGCAAGCGTTCTGACCCGCCCTGCCCGCGCCAGTCAAAGGCGACAACGTGAAAGCCGCGCATCAACAAATAATGCGCCGTTTCAGCGTATCGCTCGATAAACTCGGTGCGGCCTTGGAGAAGAAGAACCACTTTACCGTTTTCAAAAACGGACGGCCGCCAATGCGCCGTCCGCAGACAAACACCATCGGGCGTCAAGACATAGTCGACCCGTGCGCCCTCCGGTATTGGATTTTCCGGAATCGATACGAGTTCTCGCTTCATAGGGTTCGAGATCATTTTTAACGGTCTACCTCTTGAAGCCACACCTGTCGAACCCTACCTCAGGCTGAGGCAGACCATTCCGGTTGCCGAGCGACGGTTTGGGCCCAATGGGACGAACCCAAGCCCTATCGTCGTTATCCCATCATGTCGCTTCTATTGGAGGATATGCATATGCGTCACTTTGATCTTACCCCTCTCTATCGTTCCACCATCGGCTTTGACCGCGTGTTTTCGCTTCTGGATCAGGCAGCAAGCCCCGAGGGCATCACTTACCCCCCTTACAATATCGAGCGGACAGCAGAAAACGCCTATCGCATTACGGTAGCGGTAGCCGGGTTCGCCGAGCCCGATCTTTCGATCGAGGTTAAGGAAACAACGCTAACCATCTCGGGCGATAAAAAGCCTGCGGATGAAGCCGAAAAGCCGGAAATCCTGCATCAGGGGATTGCAGCACGCGCCTTTGTGCGCCGCTTCCAGCTTGCCGATCATGTGCAGGTGACGGGGGCGAGCCTGGAAAACGGCCTTTTACATGTTGAGCTCGTTCGCGAAGTCCCCGAAGCCAAAAAGCCCCGCGTGATCCCGATTGCCGCCAATTCCCAAGCAAAGGTGCTTGAGGCCAGCGCGGCATAAGTAAATTCAATCAAAGGCTTCCTTCTCCTTCAAGGAGAAGGTGATCGCGGAGCGATCGGATGAGGTTCTAAGGGTAGATCGTAAAACCCGCAGCCTTAGCAGCTGATGGTTTTATGGAGAGATTACCAACCATCAGACCCTCATCCGTCGCCTCTGGAGACACCGTCTCCCCAAGGGAGAAGGACGCCTGCTTTATTATCTTGCCAGTGCAATGACCTGATCGATCTCTTCAACCTTGGTCGCAAAACTGGTCACGAAACGCCAAAATACCTCGTTCTGACCAATTTTCTCACCCGAAGGCAGGCTAACGCTCAGTTCATACCAGGGCGCGGCACGAACGCCCGCATCCGAGAGGGTTTTTGCCATCGCTTTCGGCAAGACCGCAAAAACCTCGTTCGCTTGCGTTGGCCAAGGCGTGCGAACGCCCGGCAAGGCCGTCAAGCCCGCTGTCAAACGCTGTGCCATCGAATTGGCGTGCTTGGCATTTTCGAGCCAGTGTCCATGCCGGAGATAGGCAGACATTTGCGCGCCCAAAAGCCGACCCTTTGAAACCGTATGGCCGGAACGTTTGCGTCGAAATCCGAAATGCTCGGCCCGTGCCGGATCAAAAAAGACCACCGCCTCGCATGCAAAGCAGCCGTTTTTGGTTGCCCCAAAGCTCACCACATCAACGCCCACCTTCCAGGTCATCTCGGCAGGGGTGCAACCGAGTGACACGAGGGCATTGGCGAAACGCGCGCCATCGAGATGGTACCCAAGCTCATGTTTGCGGGCGACTTCGCCGATCCGTGCGATCTCTTCCAAGGAATAAAGCGTTCCGGATTCGGTTACCTGCGAAATCGAAATCGCTGCCGGCTGCACCGCTTTCACGACCCCTTTGGGATACCGCGCAATCGCGACCTCCAACCGTTCCGCCGTCATTTTACCGTTGACGCCCGGAAGCCCGATCAATTTAGCGCCATCGGTGAACATTTCAGGCGCGCCACACTCATCATCCGCCACATGGCTTTCCTCGTGACAAAAGATCGCGCCCCATGGCGGGGAAAGTGCCGCGAGCGCCAAGGCATTCGCCCCTGTACCGGTTGCCACCAGAAAAACCTTCACTTCATGTTCAAAAATTTCTGCCAGCATCGCTTCCGCTTCAGCGGTGTGGTGATCGGAGCCATAGGCGGCCTCCGCCCCGTGATTGGCTGAAACCAAAGCCTCAAGCACTTGCTGCGAGGCGCCCATAACATTATCGCTGGCTAGATTGATCATCCATTTACTCTCCGATTAAGACCCCCACACTGCACGTAAGAGACGCGCTTGAAAAGGGTGTGACAAAACGCCAAAGATTCCCGCTTCAGGCCTCTTGTGCCGCCTCTAAAAACATGTAATTGTCGGCACGAAATAGGACAGTCTTGCTGTCCCATTTTGTGAGTGAATGTCTCTTAATGCCAGTCAGGTTTGCAAGTTGGAAATTTTGCACACCAAAAGGTTTGGAAGTCCCATGCGGTTGAACGGCACCTTACTTTCGTCGACGACGCAAAAGCGCACCATCCTTGGCGGCGTTAAACGTGCCGCCCGCAAAACGCGGGCTTAGGGCGCTTATCAGCCTCTCGCTGATTGCGCCCGCAAGGAGCGGGCGCAAGACGGGGCGCGACCCACCTCCTCCTTAAAAACCGGCCCCGGATTTGGCGGCATTGCCGATAAGCGGCAATTTCGCATCAAAACGGGGAGAGCGTTATGAGCACATCAAAGAACGGCATTTCGACGTCTGTAGCGATGGCGGCCCCGTCGAAAGCGGATGTGTTGCGTAATGCAGGCCTGCCCGATGCCACCGGCCTCTACGATCCCTCCATGGAAAAAGATGCCTGCGGTGTTGGCTTTGTCGCCGATATGAAGCGCGGCAAATCCCACTCGGTTGTCGAGATGGGTCTGCAAATCTTGTTGAACCTCGACCATCGCGGCGCAGTGGGCGCGGACCCGAAGGCGGGCGACGGCTGCGGTATGCTGCTGCAAATCCCACATACCTTTTTAAGCGAAGAATGCTCAAAGCTCGGCTTTACCCTGCCCGCGCCCGAACACTACGCGGTCGGCCATGTATTTTTGCCGCGCGACCCGGAAGGGCGCAGGCTGTGCGAAACGATCATCGAGCGGGTTGTGACGGAGGAAGGCCAAACCTTCTTAGGCTGGCGCGATGTACCGGTGGATAGCTCGTGTTTGGGTGAGAGCGTCAAGCCAACCGAACCCGCCCATCGCCAGATTTTCATCGGTCGCAGCCCAACAATCACCGATACCGACGCGTTTGAACGTCGACTGTTCATTCTGCGCAAGGTGATCTCCAACACCATCTACAATCTCGGCAACCCCGCGACGAAGGGCTTCTATCCCGTTTCGCTCTCGGCCCGAACGCTCGTTTATAAGGGCATGTTGCTCGCCACCCAGTTGGGCGATTACTTCCCCGACCTGCGCGACCCGCGTTTGGAGTCCGCCGTCGCCCTGGTGCACCAACGCTTTTCGACCAACACCTTCCCGACCTGGTCGCTGGCACACCCCTATCGGATGGTCGCGCACAACGGCGAAATCAACACCTTGCGCGGCAATGTGAACTGGATGGCGGCGCGTCAGGCGTCTGTTGATTCCGAACTCTTCGGCACGGAAATTTCCAAGCTCTGGCCCATCTCTTATGAAGGCCAGTCGGACACGGCTTGCTTTGACAATGCGCTCGAATTTTTGGTGCAGGGTGGTTATTCCTTGGCCCACGCCATGATGATGCTCATCCCCGAAGCCTGGTCAGGCAACCCGCTGATGAACGAGCAACGCCGTGCATTCTATGAATACCACGCAGCGTTGATGGAGCCATGGGACGGCCCTGCCGCCGTCGCCTTTACCGATGGCCGCCAGATCGGCGCGACGCTCGACCGGAACGGTTTACGTCCCGCGCGCTATTATGTGACCGATGAAGGCCTCGTGATCATGGCGTCCGAGATGGGCGTTCTGCCCGTTCCGGAAGAAAAGATCGTCACGAAGTGGCGTTTACAGCCCGGCAAGATGCTGCTCGTTGATTTGGAAGAAGGTCGCATCGTCTCGGATGAAGAGATTAAGGAGACAATCTCTACCTCGAGCCCCTATGCCGCTTGGTTAAAAAACACCCAGATCGTGTTGGAAGATTTGCGTCCCGTCGAACCTCGTGCGCCGCGCACTGATGTCTCGCTGCTCGATCGCCAGCAGACCTTCGGCTATACCCGCGAGGATCTCGATATCTTGCTGGAGCCGATGGCGACGACCGGCCAAGAGGCCGTTGGTTCGATGGGAACGGATACTCCGATCTCGGCCATGTCCGATAAGTCGAAGCTGCTCTATACCTATTTCAAACAGAACTTCGCACAGGTCACCAACCCGCCGATTGACCCGATCCGCGAGGAATTGGTGATGAGCCTGGTGTCGTTCATCGGCCCACGCCCGAACATCTTTGATCTCGAAGGAAATTCGCGCCGCAAGCGGCTTGAAGTTCGCCAGCCTATCTTGACCAATGGAGATCTCGAAAAGATCCGCTCCATCGGTCATTTCGAAGACAGCTTCGACACCAAGACACTCGATATCACCTACCCGACCGAGCAAGGCGCAGATGGTATGCAGGATGCGTTGGAGCGGCTTTGCGAACGTGCAGAAGCCGCCGTCAAGGGCCGCTACAACATCATCGTTTTGTCCGACCGCATGGTTGGCCCAGACCGGATTCCGATGCCTGCACTGCTTGCAACCGCAGCGGTACATCATCACTTGATCCGCAAGGGTCTGCGCACTTCCGTAGGCCTCGTGGTCGAAACCGGTGAAGCCCGCGAGGTGCATCATTTTGCCTGCCTTGCGGGCTATGGCGCAGAAGCCATCAATCCTTGGCTGGCATTTGAAACGCTCGGCGACATGGCGAAAGGCTTGCAAGACGATGTGTCGGCCTATGAAGTCGAGAAGCGCTTCATCAAATCGGTCGGCAAGGGTATTTTGAAGGTCATGTCGAAGATGGGCATTTCGACCTATCAATCCTATTGCGGTGCTCAGATTTTCGATGCCATTGGTCTGGGCGACGAATTCGTTGAAAAATACTTTGCCGGTACCCATTCCCGCATCGGTGGTGTGGGTCTCGCCGAAGTCGCGGCTGAAACCGTCAGCCGCCATTCGGATGCATTCGGCAACGCGCCTGTCTTGCGCAACGCGCTGGATATCGGCGGCGAATATGCGTTCCGTATGCGCGGCGAAGCGCATGCCTGGTCGCCGCAATCGGTCTCGCTCTTGCAGCACGCGGTGCGGGGCAATGCGCAGGATAAATACCGCGAATACGCCAAACTCTTGAACGAGCAGGCCGAGCGGTTGCTTACCATTCGCGGCCTCTTCCACATCAAGAGCGCAGAAGAGGATGGCCGCACAGCCGTGCCGCTGGATGAGGTTGAAAGTGCAACCTCCATCGTCAAGCGTTTTGCAACGGGCGCGATGTCTTACGGCTCGATTTCGCGCGAGGCGCATACGACGCTTGCGATTGCGATGAACCGCATCGGCGGCAAGTCCAACACGGGCGAAGGCGGCGAAGAGTCGGATCGCTATAAGCCAATGGCAAATGGCGATTCCATGCGCTCGGCGATCAAGCAGGTTGCCTCGGGGCGCTTCGGTGTGACCACCGAATACCTCGTCAATTCCGACATGATGCAGATCAAGATGGCGCAAGGTGCCAAGCCCGGCGAAGGCGGCCAATTGCCAGGCCACAAGGTCGATGCGGTCATCGCCAAAGTACGCCACTCGACGCAAGGCGTGGGTCTCATCTCGCCTCCGCCGCACCATGATATCTATTCGATCGAAGATTTGGCGCAGCTGATTTACGATCTAAAGAACGTCAATCCGGCGGCGCAAGTCTCGGTAAAGCTCGTCTCGGAAATTGGCGTTGGCACCGTTGCAGCGGGTGTATCGAAAGCACGCGCCGATCATGTCACCATTTCCGGCTTTGAAGGCGGCACGGGCGCGTCCCCGCTGACCTCGATCAAGCACACGGGTAGCCCGTGGGAAATCGGTTTGGCGGAAACGCATCAAACGCTGGTGAAGAACAATCTCCGCTCGCGCATTGCTGTTCAAGTCGATGGCGGTATTCGGACAGGCCGAGATGTGATCGTTGGCGCGTTGCTTGGTGCCGACGAATTCGGTTTTGCAACGGCTCCGTTGATTGCGGCGGGCTGCATCATGATGCGCAAATGCCATCTCAACACCTGCCCTGTGGGCGTTGCCACGCAAGACCCCGTGTTGCGCAAGCGCTTTGTCGGCTTGCCGGAGCATGTCATCAATTTCTTCTTCTTCGTCGCCGAAGAAGTACGCGAGGAAATGGCACGCTTGGGCTATCGCAGCTTCAACGAAATGGTCGGCCAAATGCAGATGCTGGATCGCGATCCTGCGATCACGCATTGGAAGGCCAAGGGTCTCGATTTCTCGAAGCTCTTCTCAAAGCCAGAAGCACAAAAACCAACCGATATTCACCACTCGATGGTTCAAGATCATCACCTTGACGCAGTGCTCGATCGCACGCTGATCGAACAGTCGTCCGCCGCACTTGAGCACCGCACACCAGTGAAGATCGAAACGCGGATCAAGAGCTTGAACCGCACCGCAGGCGCTATGCTCTCGGGCGAAGTCGCCAAGCGTTATGGCAATAAAGGCTTACCCGATGACACGATCCATGTATCGCTCAAAGGCACCGCTGGCCAAAGCTTCGGCGCATGGGTAGCGCGTGGCGTGACACTGGAGCTCGAAGGCGAAGCCAATGATTACGTGGGCAAGGGCCTTTCGGGCGGCAAGCTGATCATCTACCCGCCAAAAGAAGCGACCCAAATCGTTCCGCATGAATCGATCATTGTCGGCAATACCGTGCTTTACGGCGCCATCGCGGGCGAATGCTATTTCCGTGGCGTAGCAGGCGAGCGCTTTGCGGTACGGAACTCCGGCGCGATCGCGGTTGTCGAAGGCACAGGCGATCACGGTTGCGAATATATGACCGGCGGCATTGTCGTAGTGCTCGGCAAAACGGGACGCAACTTCGCCGCCGGTATGTCGGGCGGCATCGCTTATGTACTGGATGAAGAAGGCAATTTTCCCGAACGCTGCAACATGGCGATGGTCGAACTTGAGCCAGTGGCCGAGGAAGAGGAGCTGAACCAACGCTGGAACCACTCCTCCGGCGACCTCGAAGGTCATGGCCGCGTCGACGTTATGGGTGACATGACGCGCCACGATGCCGAGCGTCTCCATATGCTGATCGAGAACCACGCGCGATATACAGGCTCGGCCCGCGCCCGTGAAATTCTCGACCATTGGGACGACTACAAAGGCAAATTCCGCAAAGTGATGCCGGTCGAATATCGCCGGGCGCTAAAGGAATTGATGGCCGAGAACGAGAACCAACCGCTCGCAGTTGCAGGGGAGTGAGATGCGCATCTATGGTGATATCGGTTCCGGCAACTGCCTGAAGGTGAAATACACAGCCGATGGGTTGGGCCTTGCTTACGAGTGGGTGCCCGTCGACATCATGCGCGGCGAAAGCCGGACGCCGGAGTTTTTGGCCCGTAACATCACCGGGCAAGTGCCTGTGATCGAGCTGGATGATGGACGCTGTTTAAGCCAATCCAACGCCATCATCCGCTTTCTGGCAAAGGGCTCGGCTCTGTTGCCCGATGACGCCTTCCTTCAAGCAAAAATCGATGAATGGTTGTTTTGGGAGCAGAATAGCCACGAATTCTTCGTCGCTGGTGCCCGCTTTCAAGTTGTCTATCTGGGACGCTCGGTTGATCAGGTGGATCGCTTGCGGATCGATCGCGGCAATGAGGCGCTCGATATGATGGAAAAGGTGCTTGGTTCGGCGAATTATTTTGTCGGGGATGCCTTCACCATCGCCGATATCGCGCTCCTGCCCTATACGCGCATGGCGGAAGATGGCGGGTTTGATCTAGGTATACGGCCACATCTCTCGGCATGGATTAAGCGGTGTGAGGGTGAGCTGGGTTTGGGGGCGTATTGAGAAATTAGGGGGCAACTTGAATTTTTGTGGATACAAGATATGTTCAAGCTGTCTTATGATCCTGACAAACGCCTAAAAACACTTGTCGAACGAAATGTCGATTTTAAGGATGCCGGTGAAGTTTTCGAAGGGCGAGTAACTGAGTGGGAAGATAAGCGGTTCGAGTATGGAGAAGCGCGGATCATCTGTTTCGGTTATCTCCGTGGTCGGGCTGTTTGATTGGTTATGTGCAGCGGGGTGATACGCGGCATATTTTTTCGATGAGGAAAGCCAATGAGCGAGAAAGAAAAAAGTTTGGATAGTCGGCCTACCTTTACAGACCTCGCTAAATTCGACGCCCATGTGATTGCGCCGGAAGAGTATGAGGATTTGCCGGAGTGGACCGAGGAAATGTTCGCCGAAGCCGATTTTTACCATGGCGAAAAGCTTATTCGTCGCGGCAGACCTCGGTCACTCGCACCTAAAGAAGCGATCAATATTCGTCTATCGGCAGATGTTTTAGAGCGCTTCCGGGCAACGGGGCAAGGCTGGCAGACGCGAATTGATACGGCATTAAAACAATGGTTGGTCGAGCACGGCTGATCGGCGAATTGACGAAGACTGTTAAACGATAAAGGCAGACGGATATGGGCAAGGTAACAGGGTTTCTAGAAATCGACCGTCGCGACCGGCGCTATGCGCCCGCTTCCGACCGTATCCGTCATTATAAGGAATTCGTAATCCCGCTCTCGGAAGAAGCGACCAAGGATCAGGCGGCGCGCTGCATGAATTGCGGCATTCCGTATTGCCACAATGGCTGCCCGGTGAACAACCAAATCCCGGATTGGAACGACCTTGTCTATCATAATGAATGGCAAGAGGCGTCGCGTAACCTGCATTCCACCAATAATTTCCCGGAATTCACGGGTCGCATTTGCCCGGCGCCTTGCGAGGCGAGCTGTACGCTTAACCTCAACGACAGCCCGGTTACGATCAAGTCCATCGAATGCGCCATTGTGGATCGCGCATGGGAGGAAGGCTGGATCATGCCTGAGCCCGCCGCAAAACTCACCGGCAAACGCGTGGCCGTTGTCGGCTCTGGGCCAGCCGGATTAGCTGCCGCGCAGCAGCTCGCACGGGCGGGCCATGAGGTTCATGTATTTGAGAAGAACGGCAAGCCGGGCGGTTTGATGCGCTATGGCATTCCTGACTTTAAGATGGAAAAGACGCTGATCGACCGTCGCGTGGCCCAAATGGAGGCTGAAGGCGTCGAATTCCACTGTAACACCCATATCGGCGTTGATAAAACGGTCACCGAACTGAAAACCTCCTATGATGCGGTTATTCTGGCAGGCGGCTCGGAAAAGCCGCGCGATTTGCCGGTTCCGGGCCGTGATTTGCACGGTATCCATTTCGCGATGGATTTCCTGCCGCAACAAAACCGCCGCGTCTCGCATGAATCGCTTAAATCAAACGAGCCGATCTTGGCCAATGGCAAGCATGTCGTGGTGATCGGCGGCGGAGATACGGGATCGGATTGCATCGGTACCTCGATCCGTCAGGGCGCGTTGTCTGTCACCCAAATCGAAATCATGTCGCGTCCGCCTGAAAAAGAAGACAAGCTGATGACCTGGCCCAACTGGCCGATGAAAATGCGCACCTCGTCCAGCCAAGAAGAAGGCGCGGAGCGTGATTTTGCGGTCAACACCGTTTCCTTCTCCGGCGAAGATGGCACCGTAAAAGCGCTCCACTGCGTGCGCGTGGACGAGAAGTTCCAACCCATCGCCGGGTCCGAATTCGAACTCCGCGCCGATCTCGTTCTGCTCGCGATGGGCTTTGTCGCGCCGATTGCCGACGGCATGTTGGCGGAAGCCCAGGTCAAGCTCGATCCGCGCGGCAATGTTTTGGCCGATATGGTGGCGTATAAATCCAGCGTCGAGAACGTATTCGCCTGCGGCGACATGCGCCGCGGCCAATCGCTTGTGGTATGGGCGATCCGGGAAGGCCGCCAAGCCGCGCATAGCGTCGATAAGCAGTTGATGGGTAAGACAAATTTGCCGCGTTAAAATAAGACGATATGCCTTCTCGATGAGGGAGAAGGTGACGGCGAAGCGGTCGGTTGAGTGTCTGATGGTAGTTAATCTGGGTACTTATAGACCCTCACCCGTCTGCTACGCATACACCCTCTCCCAAAAGGAGAGGGAATAAAATTGTCCTCACTTCACCCTTAACGCCTCCAAAACCCGCTTCCCCGCATACCCGTCCGGCCGCAAACCGTGCTTACCCTGAAAATCGCGGATCGCTTCTCGCGTCAGTGATCCGATCCGGCCATTGGGCTCGCCGACATCATAGCCGAGCGCCGCGAGTTGTTCTTGCAACTCGACACGCTGCTGCAGTCCCAAAATCGGATCATCGACGGGCCACGCAGCGCGGACGGGCCCTGCGCCGAAGATCCGGTCCCCGAGCAAGGCGACGCCCAACGCATAGGCGTCAGAATTATTATAACGTTTGATCACATCGTAATTATCGGTCGCGAGAAAAGCGGGACCGTCCGCACCGGCGGGAAAGAACAAATTGGCCTCGCCACTCCGTGGCATGGATTGATCGTCTGCCCTCCGGACGCCCTTGCTTGCCCAGTCATCAAATGACAGCCGGCGAAGCCGGTAATCAAAGCCGCGCGGAACGGTTACCTCAAAGCCCCACGGCAGTCCGGTCTGCCAGCCATTCAGTTTGAGATAATTCGCGGTCGACGCCAGAGCATCCGGCACATTGGTCCAGATATCTTTTTTGCCGTCACCGTCAAAATCGATGGCAAACTTCTGGAACGAAGACGGCATGAATTGCGTCTGTCCCATTGCTCCCGCCCATGAGCCCTTGAAATCGGCGCGCACCACATGGCGCTGTTGCAAGATCAGCAGAGCCGCTATGAGCTCATCGCGGAAATAGGTTCCGCGATAGCCGACCGATGCGAGCGTCGAAAGCGACCGGATAATATCCTTGCCACCCGTAAACCCGCCGAAATTGGTTTCCATACCCCAAACGCCTAAAATAACCGAACGGTCGACGCCATAACGCCTCCCAATCGCGTCCAACGTCGCAGCATTCACACCCGCCATTTTTCCGCCGCGCTCAAGCCGGTTATTTGACGTAGCAGAGGCCAAATACTCCCAAATCGGTTTGACAAATTCCGATTGCTTTTTCGTCAGATCGAGCACCTCTTGATCCGGCGTTACACCGGAAAAGGCCGAAACAAACGTGTCATGCGTCACGCCGCGGGCATGGGCTAGCGGCCATAGCCGGTCGAGAAAGCTGTGAAAACTGTTTGCGGGCACGGGCTTTGCCGTCGGCGCTGCAAACGCCGCGGGGTCAAGCGCCATAAACGTAAACAGGGCAACAGCGACGATCGAGACAAAACGGGACATATGAATCTTCTTCGCAAGGACAATTCGACGAAACCATTGAGCCCCAAAATGGTTTATTTTGTCTTGCGCGAGACTTGCACGAGCGAGAATAAACGCGTGCCATTCCCCCGCGCCGCGAATTGCGCTAAATGAAACCAAGCGCCGAGGCGTATGTGCCATCCGAGTTTCGAGTGAATAAGCTTCCCCATGTCCAAAATTCGTAAAGCTGTCTTCCCTGTCGCCGGCCTCGGCACCCGCTTTTTGCCCGCCACCAAATCCATTCCGAAAGAAATGTTGCCGGTCGTTGACCGTCCCGTTATCCAGCATGTCGTCGATGAAGCGCGCGCGGCGGGCATTGAGCATTTCGTCTTCGTCACAGGCCGCAACAAAGGCGCGATCGAAGATCATTTCGATATTTCCTACGAGCTTGATCGCACCTTGAAAGACCGCAACCGCGCTTCAGAACTCGACTCGCTTGCGCGTGATTTACCGTCTGCCGGAACGACGAGCTTTACCCGTCAGCAAGAGCCGTTGGGGTTGGGCCACGCCATTTGGTGCGCGCGGTATATCATCAGCGATGAACCCTTCGCCGTTATCCTTCCCGATATGCTGCACCATGGCAAAGTCCCTTGCCTCAAATCCATGCTCGACGCCTATGAAGAGCATCAGGGCAATATGATCGCCGTCTATGAAGTGCCCGATGAGGAAACCCATCGCTACGGCATTGTCGATGTCGAGCGGAGCGCGGCATCGACAATGCCCATCCGCGGGATGGTTGAAAAGCCGAAGCAGGGAACCGCACCGTCAAACCTCGCAATCTCCGGTCGCTATATTCTCTCACCCAGCATATTCCCGATTCTTGAAAACCAACCGCGCGGCGCGGGCGGCGAAATTCAGCTCACCGATGCGATGGTCACGTTACAAAAATCCGAACCGTTTTTTGCCCATGTGTTTGATGGCCGCGTGCACGACACGGGAACCAAGCTCGGTTTTCTCACCGCCAATCTTGCCTATGCGTTGGAACACGACGAATTCGGCGCCGAACTCCGCGATGTCCTTCGCAATTTGCTGTAATGGAATCGAACACTTGACCCAACCTCCTGCTCTTGCCTCGGCACTTCGGACAATCACCACCGAGACCCAAGGTCTTACCGCTTTATCGGAAGCCTTAAATGGTGATCTTGGTGTTGCCTTTAACAAGGCAATCGAAACCATTCTTGGCGCTCCGGGCCGTGTGATCATCTCCGGAATGGGCAAATCCGGCCATATTGGTCGAAAGATCGCGGCCACTTTAGCATCAACCGGAACGCCTGCGCATTTTGTCCACCCGGGAGAAGCCAGCCACGGTGATTTGGGCATGATCCAGCCCGACGACGTCATTATCGCCATGTCCTGGTCGGGTGAATCCTCCGAACTTGCCGATATTATCGCCTATGCCCAGCAGAACGGGGTAAAATTGATCGCCATCACCTCGCGGGGCGATAGTTCGCTCGGCCAAGGGGCCGATATCTGCCTCGCCCTTCCCCGCGCCGCAGAAGCCTGCCCCAATGGTCTTGCTCCGACCACTTCCACCACAATGCAACTCGCGTTAGGCGATGCGGTTGCCGTTGCCCTGCTCGAGAGCCGGGGCTTCACCAGTCAGGATTTCCGCCGTTATCATCCTGGTGGTAAATTGGGCGCGCAACTGCGGCAGGTTCGGGCCGTGATGCACAAAGGCGAGCGGCTGCCACTCATCCTTTCCGGCATGCCCATGTCCGAAGCGGTATTGACGATCAGCGCCAAAGGCCTTGGCTGCGTTATTGTAACCAAGCCGGACGGCACGCTCGCGGGTCTCGTCACCGATGGCGATTTACGCCGCCATATGGCGCCCGACCTTTTGGCGCGTTCGGTCAACGACATCATGACGCGGACACCCAAAACGGTTCCCCCCGACACGATGATTGCCGAGGCGCTCGAAATCATGGAGAGCCGCAAGATCAGCTCGCTCCTGGTGGTCGAGGACGAGAAGCCCGTGGGTCTCATCCATATTCTCGATCTGCTTCGGATCGGCGCTGCCTGATCAAATCCAGCCTTGCAACTCGCGAATAACTACCTGTTCGATCACATCGATGCCGGGTTCGGACGCATTCAGGCATGGCACATAGGCGAATTTCTCGCCGCCGTGATGGAGGAAATGCTCGCAATTCTCGCCCTCGATTTCTTCCAGTGTTTCGAGGCAATCCGCGGCAAAACCCGGCGCAATAACGAGCACTTTTTTAATGCCCTTGGCGGGTAGCTCACCCATCGTGTCGATCAGATAAGGCTGCAACCATTCTTGCGGCCCAAAGCGCGACTGGAAGCAGACCATGAATTTGTCTTTTGTCAGTCCCAACGCCTCGCGCAGCAACCGCCCGGTCTTCATGCATTGGCAGTGATAGGGATCGCCCTTCATCAAATAGGCTTTCGGCACCCCGTGAAAGGAGGCAACGATCAAATCCGGCTCAAAATCGATCTCCGCCTGTTTGGCCCGAATGGACGTAACAAGGGACTGAATATAGGCGGGGTCATCATGCCAGGGGGCAGCGACGCGCACAGCCGGCTGCCAGCGCATCTTCATCAGTGTTTCAAACGCCTTGTCACAGGCGGTTGCCGAGGTTGCGGCGCAGGACTGCGGGTAGAGCGGCACCAGCAAAATCCGGTCGCAGCCTTCCGCTTGCAACGCCTTGATCCGCTCGGGCGTCGACGGATTCCCATACCGCATGCCCCAGTCGACGATGATCCGGTCGTCCACGCTCTTTAACCGCTCGGCAAGCTTTTCAGACTGTTCGCGGGTGATGGTCTTGAGCGGGCTCTCATCACGCTCTTTGTTCCAAATCGTATCGTAATCCTTGCCTTTGCGACCCGGACGAACCGTCAAAATAATGAGATTAAGGATCGGCCACCACAACCAACGCGGAACCTCGATGACGCGGGCATCGGACAAAAATTCCTTCAAATAGCGGCGCATCGACCAATAATCGGTTGCATCGGGTGTGCCGAGATTGAGCAGCAGGACCCCGATTTTTCCGAGTTTGACGGGAGGATGATCACTCGGCAGCTTCACTTCCGCCCGGTGCGCTAAGGAACGTAACATCTCAACCATCCTTCATCTCGTTTAAGCTTGATCACGGAAGCAATACGCCCGCGCCTTCCTTTGGATCGTCAGAAGCGCAATTTGACAGCGTTTGGCAAGCCCCCCGCTTCCTTACCCCTCTTTCCTTTCGCCCGAATTTGGCCATGGTCTCGTTTCAAGAGACAAACCCTGCTGATTCGAAACGTTTCCATGGACTTCATCCTGCGCAAAGCTCTCGCCATCGGTTGGCTAGCCGTTGTTTTTGCAAGCGGAGTTTCCGCTCCAGCATCTGCCCATCCTCATGTCTGGATTTCGATGACAGCGGAGCTCCTGTTTGCGCCTGATGGTAAAGTTACCGGGGTCGCCAATACCTGGTCGTTTGATGAAGGCTATTCGGCCTATGCCGTGCAAGGCATTCCCACAAAGCCGGACGGTACGATTGGCCGGGAAACACTGGACGTCCTCGCCAAATCCAATACCGACGCGCTTGACGAATTTGGCTATTTCACCGTTATCCGCGCGGACGGCAGAAAACTGCCGCTCGGCGCGCCAAAGGATTACTGGCTCGATTATGACGGTCATGTGATGACCTACCACATGACACTACCGCTCAAAGAGTCGATAAAGCCCGCCAAAGTTACGATGTTTGAAATTTATGATCCAACTTATTTCGTCTCTTTTGCGTTTCCCGATATCGATAAACCCGTCACGATGCCGTCAGCCCCCAAAGGCTGCGCGCTTACGGTCGCAAGGCCCAAGCAAGACGCTCAACCGACGCAAACGTTGAGCGAAGCGTTTTTTAATTCAACGGCAGCTGGTAGCGATGTGGGTGCGCAATTCTCCTCCCGCATCGTTTTGGCTTGCCCCTAAACGGACCGATGAGGACTGACATGGTTTCAACGCGATCCTTCTGGCTCACTCTGTTTATTGCCGCGACTGGTTTTCTTCTTGTCATCGGCTTTGGTGCGTTGGTGGGTCACGCACTTGGCCTCGATGAAGTTGCCCCTTCGGTTGGTAAAAACCCCTTCGGGGTCGGCATCAGCGAAGGCGGCGGAGCCATCACCGGAATCACGGGTTGGATATTGGCCGTGCAAGCGCAATTTTCCCACGCAATGACGTCGGCACTCAGCCTTTTTAAAACAAATGCCAGCGCGATTTCGACGCTTTTGGCGTTTGCCCTCGCCTATGGCGTGTTTCACGCGGCTGGCCCCGGCCACGGCAAGGCGATCATTGCCGCCTATGGCATGGCGCAAGATAAAGCGATCAGCCATATCATCGCGATGGCCTGCGCGGCGGCACTTTTGCAAAGCCTCGTCGCGATTGGCTTGGTCGGCATTCTTTCCTTGGTGTTAAACGCGACAGCCGCCACCATGCGCCAGACGGCCAGCACGGTTGAACTGATCAGTTTCGCCGCCGTCGCTCTCCTCGGAGCCGTCTTGCTCTGGCAGAAATCACGCGGCATGGCAGGGTTATTGGCGCCCTCAGCGACCAACGGTCATCACGACCACCATGACCATCATCATGGCTCCGATAACCTAGATGATCACGCCCATGAAGATCACCACGTCCATGACGAGCATTGCGGACACACCCATGCCCCTATCGCCGTTCCCGGTTCGGGGCTTCGAGGTACAATAAGCGCAATTATTGCCGCAGGAATAAGGCCTTGCTCGGGCTCTATACTGGTGCTGGTCTTCGCGCTCTCGCAAGGCATGTTTGCCGCCGGCATATTAGCCGTTTTTGCGATTGCACTCGGGACTGCGTTTACCACCAGCACGTTGGCGGCCCTCGCCATTTTCGCCGCCTCAACCGCAACGCGCCTTGCCGGTGGTGTCGATTCGCCCCGTGCCGTCTTGCTTGCCCGCAGCTTAGAAGTCCTCGCCGCAGCCTTTGTTATGGCACTTGGTCTCGCGCTCCTGACCGGTCTGTCGCAGGCAGGCAACTAGTCTCGATTATCGGCGCGACCACCCTTTGCCGTATCCGTTTTAAATGGAAATTCTGGCGAATTTTGGCACAGTGGATCCATCAGAAGTTGCCATGGCTTTAATGTGACTATTCGGGCGTCCGACGTCGTCCTTGCGGAGGCTATCTTATTTATGATCGAATAGACAAAGACAGCCCCTCCATCCTCCATATTCTCCACGGCTCACAGGATTATCAAAAGAATTTGTTCGCCGAAGAATAAGCCCGGCCTTTTATATCGCACGAGAACTCCAGCACCATTTTTCACGCCGAATGCCCCTACAACCCTAATCCCTTGCGCAAACCACAAGATCGGAGTAGGTCGAGACTGTACCCGATTAAGGACACTTCCATGGCAAAAGCAGGCCGCATCAACACCAAGAATCTGATCACGCTCATCAGCGTTGGTATTTTGGTTGGCACCGAGTTTATCGGTGCTGCGATTGCTGCGGGCTGGGCGCTGGCGGGTTTGTTACAGCTCGGCAACACGATTGCGCTCGTTTTCATGGTCGCTTTCGGCTTGGTCAGCCTCTACGCTCTCTTCGAGTTCATGAAGCGCGCGGTATCGCTAGAGCCGGTGCGCGGCTAGCGCTCCATTCTTGCGTCTTTGTAATGTTATAATATTACATTTTTCTTTTTCTCGGAGCCGCTCGGTGGTAGACAGGCAATTCTGCATCAGGTTTCGCCATGTCTCACGCTGATCACCCTTCGCATCCTCATAAACACCCGCATATCGGC
>Ga0114964_10000901_pt1 | contig 22079 bp, 17 predicted proteins | sample C_131016_MF_Meta_FD_92638 | JGI IMG/M metagenome (GOLD analysis project Ga0114964, IMG submission 92638) | Freshwater microbial communities from Lake Croche, Canada to study carbon cycling - C_131016_MF_MetaG | ecosystem: Environmental > Aquatic > Freshwater > Lake | place: Lake Croche, Canada...
AAATACACTCGGGGGCATTATGTTCAACCACTTTAGACCAATTTCCGGCCACATTTACAGTCATGAGCATCATCGCCACTATCGAAAAAGAGCAGTTTAAGACCGACCTCGTCCCGTTCGAGGTCGGTGATTCCGTTTGCGTCCACACGCGCGTCATCGAAGGTGACAAGGAGCGTATCCAGAAGTACTCCGGTATCGTGATCGGCCGCAAGGGAGCCGGTATCAACGCCAACTTCACCGTCCGTCGCGTCAGCTTCGGCGAGGGTGTCGAGCGCGTCTTCCCTCTTCATTCCCCCCGCATCGCCAAACTCGAAATCGAGAAGCGCGGATCGGTACGCCGTTCCAAGCTGAACTATCTCCGTGATCGCAAGGGCAAGGCCGCCGTCACTGTGAAGGAGAAGGCGCAGGAAGTTGCCTAAACTCTAACTTTTTCAGCTCCGATGACGACCACTCGTCGCGGATCCAATTCTAATAAGGGCCCCAGAGGAAATTCCTCCCGGGGCCCTTCTCTTTGCCCCACACTCTTCCACGAGAGCGAGCTCCATGCCCGGGGGATCCGTCCTGTGGCTGGAGTCGATGAGTCCGGACGCGGTCCGCTGGCAGGACCGGTAGTGGCTGCCGCGGTGATCCTCCCTGATGGGTTCTCTCTGGATGGACTGGATGACTCCAAAAAACTGAATCACCAGCAGCGCGAGTCGCTATATGTCCGATTGACTGAAGATGTCTCTGTGTGCTTCTTTGTGGCCGAGGCAAGCTCAGAAGAAATCGGACAACTCAACATCCTGAGGGCAACCCATCTTGCCATGGCGCGCTCTTTGACTGGCCTTCATGAGAGCGGACATCAATGCAGTCATGCTCTTGTGGATGGGCTGCCAGTCAAGGGACTTCCCGTCGCTCATACAGCACTGGTCGGTGGTGACGGGATCAGCCTCAGCATTGCCGCCGCCAGCATCCTGGCCAAGGTCACGCGCGATCGGATCATGGATAAGCTGGACCGGGATTTTCCCGAGTACGGCTTCTCCCGACATCGGGGCTATGCGACCGCTGACCATCTGGCTACATTGCGAGAGCATGGACCCTGCCAGCATCATCGACGTGGTTTTTCGCCGGTCGACCAGCCCACCTTCGGGTTCTAAGGGACACCTTGTTCTCGGACACTGGGGTGAGGAGCAGGCTGCGCGCCATCTGCAGCGTTTGGGTTGGAAAATCCTGCGCCGGAACTTCCGCGCTCCGGGGGGAGGGGAAGTCGATCTGGTCTGCCGCGATCAGGAAACCCTTGTCTTTGCAGAGGTGAAGACCCGTCGCTCCGAGGAGATGGGAAGGGCTCTGGATGCCGTGGACCGGAAGAAGCAGCGACTCATCCGCAAGGGGGCTATCCATTGGCTCCGCCTGCTTGATATGCCAGACCTCACCTTCCGCTTTGATGTGATCGAGGTCTTGGCGACTGATCCCATGGAAATACGTGTCATTGAAAGCGCCTTCACGCTACCCGATCCACTCCGCTACTAGGGGAAAATCTGGAATTGATCCTCCGACGTTTCCACACCCTCTATCCGGCAACCCTCGCCTACCGACCGATGGCAAGCTTGGCCATGAGGTCTGTGGTGAGTGATTCGAGTTCAATCGAAAGCACTTCGACCCGGCGGGTGAAATAGTTGTAGGCAATGAGATTCGGCACGGCTACCCCAAGACCCACGATCGTGCAGTTCAGGGCCTCGGAAATTCCATTGGCAACCAGCTGGGGATCCCCGTGGTTGCCGATATTCCCGAAAATTCCCACAAGGCCAGAGAGGGTCCCGAGCAATCCAAGGAGGGGGGAGATGCCGGTTGTGATCTCAAGGAAGACGAGCCCCGACTCGAGGCGGGAGATCTCATGCCGGGCGCGAGTCTGGACGGCGTCCAGCGCCTCTACCCTCGACCAGTCCCTATGCTGTAGCAGGCATAGCAGAACGCGTGAGAGAAGCGAGGGCTCCCTGATAAGAAACGTCTGGAAGGAATCGGCAGGAGAGCCCGCTTTGTAGGCATCTAGTGCTTTGATCACATTCGGGGGTAGGGTGCGATCCACCTTGATAATGAACGCCCGTTGGAGAATGACTGCGAGTGAGAAGATCGACAGAATGACAAGGACCGCCATGAAGAAACCTCCCTTGACGAAGAACTGGATGAAGCCAGGCATCACGGCGAGGAAGAGATGAAGAGTCATGGAGAAATTTTAGTAAATGGTGAAGCTGTAGTCGATTTCAAGGACTCCATCCTGCAAGGTTGCAACGACATCGGAAGGAATCGGCGGTAACTTGGCGTCCATGATCGAGCGTAGGCTGCATTCCGTCAAAGATTGATTGCCGTTCACCGAAATGATGTGAAGACCACTGACTTTACCATTGGAGTTCACCTTGAAAGAGACATCCACATTACCGATGCTGAGAAAGCCCATACGCTCTTCCACATAGTAGTACCACCTCGATCCAATGGCGTCAGCTACGGCCTTGCGGTACCGTCCCAGAGGCGTCGCTTGCGCGGCGACGGAAGATCTTCCCCTGTTAGAAATGTTTCCTCTGATGACCGTCTGATGTGTCTCGGGTTGGTACCCTTTCGTCGCTCCCGAAGATCCTGAAGCAGAGGTTTGACGGGGGGGAAGCTGCTGGGATTGTGGCGCGGCTGTCTGAGTCGTGGTTGAGGTCTGTGGAGGAGACTGCTTTTGGGGCTGCGAGAGCTTGATGTCGCTGGGAGAGTGGGTTGGAGTGCTTTGGGGAGTGGAACTGGTGAAGGGCGTCGCGGTAGGCTGCGGCATTGGTGCCGATTTCAGGGGGAGCAATTGCTGCGATGCAGTGGGGGGAGCGGAGGGAGGCTGGGCAGGTGTCGGATTACCGGCATTGAGGGCTGCTTTCTCGCCTTGGGTGTGACGCTGGTTCTGAAGTTCAAGGGCGGACTGTTGGAGGCCCTCTTGCGAGGGAAGGGGTATGGAGCCACTCGGAGCAAGTTCACTCGCTGCCTTTGTGTTCTGATCAGACTGAAAGGGGGAGTTGTCAGGTGCCTTGTCAACGAGCTCCTTAGCCTCCACAAACGGTTGCTCGTTTTTGGAGGGTGGGGTGATCTCTAGGATAACCTCCGGGGGAGGCGGCTCTTTATCGGGTGAATTCTTTGTTCCCTGCAGTAAGTGTTTTGCAAAAATGATGGCGAGAAAGAGAATCAGCAGCGCATGGATGAGGCAGGAAAGAATCAGAAAAAAGGAGAATCCATTCCCCTTTTTTTTCCCATTTCCCTCCTTGGTTAAGCGATGACTGGTCTGAAGCACTGTCATGCCTGATCGTCTTTGAGTGAAGTTTGGTTTCTGGAAGCCTTCTTTATGGAATGTGTCGCGACAGACAGCTTTCCCTGGAACGGCAATTTGAGATGACCCGTGCGGGCCTGATGGAAAAGATATTGCTGGATGTATCCCGCATAGGGTCCGAGGAGCTTTTCCCCATAAGCCTCAAGGCGTGGTGGGCTGAGTGGTTTTGATCCGGAGGAGCGGAACGAGGCGAGGATTCTGGCGATCCAGACATCCACGGGAACGGTCTCCAGGCGCTCGTAGGAGAAGAGCAGGATGCAGTTGGCAACCTTGCGACCAATGCCCGGGAGGCTGCAGAGAGCATCGCGCGCCGCGCCGGTTTCCATCATTACAAGAGCCTCTGGGCTGAAGTCTCCGGAAGCGATGCGGCGCGACGTCTCAAGCAAGCCTTTGGCCCTGAATCCAAGACCGCATTTTCGGAGATCCTCCTCGGTAGCCATCGCCAGAATAGATGCCGTGGGGAAAGAGTTCACGGGGGTCCCCTTTAGCTTTTTTCCGTAGTTTTTTCTTAGAGCAAGGCTCATCTGCCTTATATGTGCGACCTGCTTCATGGGGGAGAGTATGAATGTGGCCAAGCATTCCCAATGCGGTTGGCGCATGATGCGGAGTCCCTTGCAGGCTCTCGATGCCGCGCGCGATGCAGGATGATCCTCACAGGATGCCCTGACGGCCTCAAGATCGTGATCCATAGAAAAGTAGTGTCGCAGCATTTCCGGATCCGTCCCGCTGTAGTGGAGAAAACGCCCTTCCTGACGAAGAAAAACCGGCACTTCGCCGATGCATCCGGTAAATCCACCCGACATTTCGGTCCAGTGGAATGTTTGACCGCTTCCCAGCGTCATCGCGAGATCAAACTCGGAACACTCGAGCGTGCCTGAAGGAACCGGTACCGGAAGATTCCCCAAGTGATTCATCGGGTGAAGTAACTCAGATTTTCGAGCTCTATGGCGAGGTTCACGTTGTTGACAGCAATGGTCTCCGGGAGATGAAGCACGGCGGTGGAAAAGTTCAGAATGGCGTGGATGCCTGCTTTGAAGAGCTGTTCAGCGACCTGCTGGGCGGCGCTGCCCGGGACGCAGAGTATGGCCATTCTGATCGCCTGTTTCCGGACGATGGGTTGCAGGGCGTGCATGTCACAGACGGGAATCTTTCCGGCCTTGATTCTTTGAGGTCGCAGGTCGAATGCCGCAACGATCTCGAAGCCTTCCTTGGCAAATCCCTTATAGCTCAGGAGCGCCTGACCGAGATTCCCCGCCCCCACAAGAATCACGGGTTGCAGGCTTGCGCATCCAAGGATCTCTTCGAGACGGTTACGAAGAAAAAGCACGTCGTATCCAGTACCGCGCTTCCCCAGTGGCCCGCAATAGGCGAGGTCTCTGCGCAGTTGAGCAGGCTGAACACCGGCAACGCTTGCTAGGGCAGCAGAGGAAACGATCTTGCAGCTGTTGGCCACGATGAGTTCCAGGCAGCGCAGATAGAGCGAGAGACGATAGACGGTTTTGCGCGGAATATCAGCATGCTGATGTTTTTCCTCAGGGGAGGGCTTGAGCGCTCGATTCATGTGTGTGGTGACATGTTATCAAGGATCGCGGGATCGCCGTAGAGGGTTGAGGAGCTTGCCGAGGTGATCCTCACGTCGAAGATGCTTCCGTGAAATCTGCTCCCCCCATCGAAGATCACGATCTTGTTCGTACGGGTTCTACCTGACAGACGCGAGGGATCATTCCTGCTTGGGCCCTCACAGAGTATTTCCTGACGCGTGCCGACACAGGCTTCGAGCTTTCTGGAAGCTGAGGCATTCACCACGGAGAGAAGATCCTGGTTGCGTCCCTCTTTTTCCTCCTCGCTTAGCTGTTCCTCCATCAGGGCGGCCGGGGTGTCCCCGCGTTTCGAGTAACGGAAAATAAATGCCCCGTCGAATTCCAGTTCCTCAGCCAGATCCCGGGACGCTTGGTAATCACTTTCTGTCTCTCCCGGGAAGCCGACGATAATGTCTGTAGTGAGCGCAATACCGGGACGGCTTGAGCGTAGGTCGGCGACGAGCCTCCGGTACGATGCCGCCGTGTAGGGGCGGTGCATTGCCTTCAGGATCTTGTCGGACCCTGACTGAAGCGGGAGATGGACGTGTTCCATGAGCTTAGGGAGTCGCCCAAAGCATTCCACTAAATCCTTGCGGAAGCCCATCGGGTGGGGGGAGGTGAACCGGATACGTTCCAGTCCCTCGACCTGGTGAAGCGCTTCGATGAGCTGCACGAAGGGGCTTTTTTCGCCGACCTTGGGAAATTCATGCCGACCGTAAAGATTCACGATCTGTCCAAGGAGGGTTACTTCACGGATCCCTCTCTCCACGAGATTGCGGGCCTCTCCCACAATCTCACCGATCGGCCTGCCGCGTTCCTCTCCCCGGGTTGTCGGGACAATGCAGAAGGTGCAGTGCATGTTGCACCCCTGCATGATGGAGATGAACGCCGTGGCCTCTTTTTTTTGCTCGGGGAGGTGATCCCGAATGGAGTTCTGGGATCCCGCTTCAGACGCAGTGTCAATGATCGGGAGGATTGCAGAGCCGAGGTCCCGCATATCATCGTGAATGAAAGCCTCTTCGCGTTTTTTTAATGCCTCCTCCACATAGTCCGCAACACGGTGGAATTTCTGGGTGCCGATCACGAGATCGACATGCGGGGAGCTTTTCTGGAGGTCTTCGCCCAGTCTTTGAGCCATGCATCCCATGTATCCCAACACGAGTTTCGGTTTCTCCCGGCGGAGCTTCCGAAGCATGCCCATCTTGCCAATGGCCTTCTGTTCCGCCATCTCGCGAACACTGCATGTGTTTAGCAAGATCACGTCGGCATCCCTCTCGTGAGAGACAAGTTTATGGCCGCGATTTTGAAGGTCACGCGCCACCTGCTCGGAGTCGCGTTCGTTCATCTGGCAACCGTAGGTCTTGATAAAGACGCTGGGCATGGGACGAGTAAAAAAGTTAAAGAGTGAAGTGTTAAATTAGAGCGGAACCTTGACTAACCTACGATAGTCACTATCTGCCATTATAACCTCTGAAACCTTTTAATACGAACTCCGAAGTTGAGCCGAGCGATTTGACACAATCAACTGACCGCAAAAAAGTATTGCAGCTCTCGCTCCCGCGAGTAGCTCCCTCTGGGCTACGCTGAACGTAGGCTATCCCGAGTATCCCCATGCTCCGGTATTGCCTCGCTCGCGCTCGGTGGGGCCAGGTTCAACTTCGGAGTTTGGGTTTAACTGCCAGTTTGAGGGGAGACCTCCGAGGGGAACTGAGGAGAAATCTGGTTTTCTACAGGTAATTCCTTGTTCTCCTCAATGGCCTCCTTCGCGTAGATATTTCTTTTCCGGGGGTCGACCCTATTGAGTCCGATTCTCTGGCCGGTTGCCTCCACCAGTACGGCAACCCGCTTCTTGAAACCATATCCTCGAGTCCAGATAACAAACATTGCCGCCGCGTAAAGGCCTATGGGAAGAAGCATGGAATGCTCGGTAGCTGCAAGATAGATCAGCAGGCTGATCATGAGAAAATTTGCCAAGAATGTAGTTGCTACCATCTGGGTGGCAAGGCCGACGCGAGTAAGGCATTTCGGGCCTCCATGGTATTCGGTAACGCTTCTCAAGGTGACTCCCCACCAGAAACTTCCATAAATCTGGACATCCCAATTCTTCCAGCCTGTGTCGGTGGAGTAGCTCCAGCCTTCGTTTTCCAAAGCCTCGATGATCGACGTGATCAGAAGTTCGCGCCCCTTTCCCTCCTCATTCCACAAAACAAGCTTTGAGAGTCCGCGGATCTTGCTGGGTTTGAAGTCTTTCTCCTTGGCGGCGATGACAGATTCCGGTGTGCGCTTGAACTTGAGCCAGGTGAAATATCGGGCCCATCCCCTCACCAGAGGCTGGGAAAGGGCGAGAAATGCAACTAACAGACGTGCCCTGATCGTATCGAACCGTGGCTCCAGCTTGGCATGAATCATGTAGGAAAGAGCGACCAGGAAGGTTCCACCGAACATCAGGTAGGCAACGATCCTCAGGACGGGAAAGGGGATGGACAGCAGGAAAAGAAACGCGGTGAGAGTAACCCATTCGATGCTGCTCAGATAGGCGACCAGCTCGGACTGCGGTGTGGGGTAGATGCACTGGAAGAGACCTTCGCCAAAGACGCCATGATAGATTACGGGTTGGTTGATGAGCCAAGTGAACCGCGGAGCTCCGTAGACTTGGCCCTTCCACTTGGCGGTACCCGTAGGACCGAAGAAAACCAGGTGCTTGAAGCGAAGGAGGGATTCGGCCTCTCCATAGCCCTCCTGCTGCTTACGGAAAGCCTTCAGAGTGAAGCGGCGATAGTGCCACACGATGGCCGAAGGACTGAAGGCGATCACCTCACCCTCCTGTTGAAGACGCCAACAGAAGTCGACGTCGTCGCCTGCTTTTCGGTACTCCGGATCGAAGCCCCCGATCTTTTCAAAGGCCCATCGATAAAAGGCCATGTTGCAGCCGGGAATATGTTCTGCAACGACATCCGTGAGAAGAACATGGCTCGGGCCTCCCGGTGCCGCAGCCACGCATGCCTGATGCCAGTTCTGCGCGGGAGGGGAGACGTTCGGTCCCCCGACGCCGGCATAGTTGCCTGAGAGAAGAGTTCCGACAAGATAGTAAAGCCAGTCAGGATCAGCCATGCAGTCGCTGTCGGTGTAGGCAATGATCTCGCCCGTGGCCGCCGATGCTCCGACATTGCGCGCGACGCTGAGGCCGTGATTCGTCTGGTAAATGGCATGCACCCAGGGGTGATGGGAGAGAATCTCTTTTGTGTGGTCCGTGGATCCATCATCGACAACGACAACTTCGTAATCGGGATAATCGATCTTTTTGAGGGAGCGAAGGCATGCTTCCAAGGTCTGGCCTCCATTGTAGCTGCAGACGATCACCGAGACTTTGGGGACACGAGGCAGGGGAGCCCGATGTGTGATGGATTGGCGATTATCAAAAAACTCCCTGACCGTCGAAAGTGCCTTTTTGGGTGTGCGGTCGCGTTTCACAAGACCGAAGGCCCAGTCTAGGATTTCCATTCCGCCCCGATGCCACTCATCGGTCCAGGCGTAGAGAATGGTTCCTGCAAGCCCTCCCCGCACGACCGCATCGAGATGCCAGCCGATCATTTCTGCCTGTTCCTCTTCGGTGTGCCGGATCGTGTCCATCCCGAACTCACCCATCATGAGGGGTTTGTCCTCCGCCAGATTCTGGAGACGGGCCAGATAGCGCTCAAAATCCTCCCTGCGATGCAGGTAGACATTGAACGTCAGGAAGTCGACATTTTGCGGAAGCAGATACTCCGTGGGAGGATAGCTTGCATAGGAGTAGAGCGCCCGCGGATCCTCGTGTCTGGCGATGTTGACCAGATGCTCTAGGAATTCGGTCACCCTCTTTGCACCCAGCCAGCGAACCATCGAGGAGGGAATCTCATTTCCCAGCAGGTATCCGAAGATCGCATGGTGGCCTTTGTTCTCGCGTACAGCATCCAGAACGGCTTTCTCCACGGAGGCGCTGACCTTCCGATCGTTCAGAAACTCGACATGTTCCATCCAGGCAATGCTGAAAAGAACCCGAAGGCCGTTCTCTAGGCAGAGATCCAGGAACCAACGCGGCGGAGTAGTGTAGATGCGGATCAGGTTGGCACCTGTTTCCCTGATGACGGCGAGATCGCGGGCAACCTGTTCTTTCGAGCCAAACTGGAATCCCTCATGATCGGGGGCGAATGGTGCATAGGTGACTCCTTTAACAAAGAATTTCTTTTCCCCCTCGAAGAAGAACTTTGATCGGACAATTACACGCTCAGTCACTGGGAGATGTTTATGGAGGGAGTTCTCCAAGTCGAGTCAGAAGAGTTTTTCTCCTCTGGTCTTTGGGGGAAGGCTCATAGCATCCTTAGAGTCCCTTGATCCCACCAAGAAGGAGTTCTGCGTTACTCTTGGTGGTTTCCATGTTCAGGCAGAGGATCTGCATGGCTTCGGCGGCAGGGATTTCCATGAGTTGCTTCCGTAACTTCAGGATCCTCTCGTATTCGTCTGGATGATAGAGGAGTTCCTCGCGACGGGTTCCAGATTTGGTGATGTGGATGGCCGGGAAGACACGTTGTTCCATGATGGAGCGATCAAGGTAGATTTCCATATTTCCCGTCCCCTTATATTCCTCGAAGATCAAGTCATCCATCCGGCTGTGTGTTTCCACAAGCGCGGTGGCTAGGATGGTAAGGCTTCCCCCCTCCTCGACATTGCGAGCTGAGCCGAAGAATTTCTTGGGACGAGCCAAGGCAGTCGAGTCCACTCCGCCGCTCATGGTGCGGCCTTTACCCTGGATATTATTGTTATAGCCACGCGACAGGCGTGTGATGCTGTCCACAAGGATAACTACATCCTTTTTCAGTTCCACAAGTCGCTTGGAGCGTTCCGAGACCATCTCTGAAACCTGCACATGACGTGCAGTCGGTTCATCGAAGGTGGAACTGAAAATATCGCAGTCCAGGGCCCTCCGCAGGTCGGTGACTTCCTCGGGTCGCTCATCCACGAGTAAGAGCATGAGATGGACATCGGGATGATTTGCCCGGATTGCAAGGGCCAGACTCTTGAGCATCATCGTTTTTCCGACACGCGGGGGTGCCACGATCAAACCACGTTGACCCATTCCCAGCGGGGCGATCAGATCAACGGCACGGGCCGTTGGATTGTTTTTGCCCGGTTGTTCGAGATAGATCCGCCTGTTGGGGAACATTGCCGTGAGCTTGTCGAACTCCATCGGGCTCTTCCATTCTTCCGTCGGGATCCCTTCGATTTCCGTAATCGTATGGAGAGCCAGTTTCCTTTCGGACTGCATCGTGACCGATCCTCTGATTCTCAGACCGGGGCGCAGGTCGTACTGGCGCAGCAGGGGGATGGGAAGGTTGATGTCGCAGGGAGTCAGTTGAAAATTAAACTGAGGCCAGCGGATCATCGGTGCATCGGGAGCAAACTCCAGGATCCCCTCCGCAGTGAGAGTTCCGCCCCTCTTCAGCTGATCCCTTGCCAGATCGAGTGCCAGATGATGTCTTGAGGAATCTCGGTGCAGGGGAAGATTTCTGGAAGCTATCATCTCCAGAAGGATTTTATGGCTTGAGTCATGAAGTGCCTCCATATCGAGCGGAGGAGGAATCTCATTCGGCAGCACCTTCACGGCGTTCTGAGGAGTTCGGTCAATCAAGGGGAGTTCCGGGTCGGCTTCATGAGTGATGGGGCCGGAGTTCATAGGTTTGTCAAAATTGGTAGAAGTTGCCGGATCTGGAGTTCAAGCGCGTATGTTGAGGCGTCATTCCAAAGGAGGTGATCGGCCAGCAAGATTTTTTGATCCTGGGCAATTTGGTGTTTTAACCAGGCTGAAGTTTCTTTGTGAGAGAGTTGGCGATTCACGGTTAGCCGTTCCTTCCTGACAGAGTCCGAACAGGCGACAAGAATGGTTCTGTCGAAGAAACGTTCCAGACATTTCTCGTAAAGAAGAGGGATTTCCGCGATGAAAAAATCACTTTTAGGTCCCTTGGATTTCAGAGCAAGCGGTTTCCACACTTTCTCCAGTCGCGGATGGAGAATCCCCTCAAGAAGGGTTTTTGCGGATGGATCCGAGGTAATAAGCTCGAAAAGGCGTTTTCTGTCCGGGTGACCCATGCTGTCAACACAGGCCTCACCGAATGCCTTTCTGATAAGTTCCTGGATCTCCTGATCCTGATCCAGCAATTTGCGATTTTCCAGATCAGCATGATAGATTGTCGCCGGGAGATGCTGCGACAGCAGGCTGAGTGCTTGGGATTTGCCGCTCCCGATCGTTCCCGTGATCGCTATCGATGGCATCGGATGGTCTTAGCAGAGGACGAGGGGGTTCCTTCCCACGATCTGCCAGATGATTATTTTCCCCTGACCGCTTCAGATGCCATGGACGGCTGGGGCAGATCGTGGGGAATACCCAGCGGCGTAACGATCTCCTGTTCCTCATTATCCCCGCGCCGAGGTTGCCCCTCGGCATCGAGAATGCGCGGCGTGACAAAGATCACCAGGTTTTTCTTGATTTTATGGTCGGCATCGGAGCGGAAGAGGCGGCCAGCCATCGGGATGTCTCCCAAGATCGGCACCTTGTCCTGGACTTTTTGGACATCCTCACGGATGAGTCCGCCAAGGGCGACTGTCTGCCCATCCCAGACTGTCACGAAAGTGTTGACTTCGCGAACAGAGAAGACCGGTTGATTGATTGTATTAGTCGTGATGATCGACGGGACGGGTAGTAAAGCGGGTATTGTATTACGGTAGAGTCCCGCTTGATATCCAACGCTACTAATGGGTGATCCATAGTTGATGAAGCCATCAAAATCCGTGACCTTGGGTTTTAAATCCAGATCAATGGTGTAACCATCTGGGCCAATTGTCGGCTTGGCCTCCAGGATAACCCCTAGAGGCTGCATTGTGAAATCTCTAGGAAAAGAGGGTGTAACTGTTGGGGGGGGTAGCGTTAATGGATTTACTACGGTTGTGCCAACGCCATTACCAGTTGTTTGGGAAAATGTTGGAGGATCGTACTGGCGTGGGTAGATAAACTCATCGATGATCTTAATCGTGGCTGGGACACCGCTCTTGGTCGTGACCTTGGGGGCAGCCATCAAATCCACCCCCTTTTTTTGATTCAGTGCGTGAATGACCATCTGGAATTGGGGATCGGTGAAGACCCCTGACACGCTGAAAATTCCGGGAGATGGCGCCCCAGAGACGCCCGTCGTGCCAGCTAGCAATGAGTCAATAGAGTTTCCAGTGATGGCTTGGTCTCCCGTTCTAAGGCTGCCCACTGTATTCATTCCTGACGAATTGAAGGGATAATTCGCACTATTCAGGGAGTTGGCTCCGCCGCCTCCGCTGCCATAGACACCGCCCCCGATGCTGAATGGCCCGAGCAACCAGTCGAATCCGAGTTCCTGAATGTTATTCTGATTGATTTCTATGAATTTCGTCTGGATATCAACCTGAGACGGGGCAACTCCCATGGCCGCATCCACAAGGGCATCGATCTGATCGATGTTATCCCGTGTGTTACGCACCACGAGTTTACTGCCCGAGGGGAGGTAGTTGGCACTCGCTCCACCAGGGAACTCGACTCCCTGGGAGAGCAAATAATCCTGTGCATTGTAACGATCAGCAACGCGGGGCAGATTTGCAGTGCTGGTTGCTGGCCCGGCCTGGGGAAGCATGCTTCCTGAGTCAAGTGACTTGGGTGGGATGAATGTGGGGGGAACCTGATATTCCTTTTGGATCATGATATCTGTCGGTTCAGAAAGGGGTACGATCGAGACGGCGTAGGTATCTATTTTGAGCTTCATGGAGCTGAGCTTGCTGATGTAGTCGAGGGCCACATAGAGGGGCACATGGGAGAGTGCCAGCGTGACATGGGGCTCGGTGCCTCCAGAGGTTGCCTGGGTTGATGATATGTTGCTGGTGGATGCATTGGTGGTAGAGGCTCCCGTGGGGGGTAATGCAGGGGACTGTGAGTCCAGTTTCAGGAATATATTCACACCCTTGTGGACTGGATCCTGCTCGACGCTTTTCTGCTTGAGGTACTCGATCGCCTCACTGATGGGCGAATCGGTCAGATCGAGCTTGGTAATGATGATGGAGTTGAGCTTTGCTGTGATTTGATCTGTTCCCCTGACATCCTGTGGACGACCTGTTGATTCGGTCGTACGTCCCTGCTTGGACTTGCGTGGTGGACGCTCCCAAGCTTTTTCCGCCTGCCAGAGCATTCTGCTCCGCGTCTCATTATAGGCCTCGTCGGCGTACTTGATCGTGGAATGATGAATTTCCTCCATTCCCTTGCGGGCGGCTTTGTTGTAAGGGTCGATTTGGAGGATCTCCTCGTATTTTTTGAGAGCAGCTTCATTGCGACCTGATCTTACAAGGTCGGAAGCTTCCCTGAGCAGTTTGATCACCTCTGCGCGTTTGGCGGCGAAGGCCGGAGTGACGGTCTTATTAAAGATGCCTGGCTGTTCCAGATCGGAGAGGAACTTCACTGCGGCTTGGCAACCGGGATTCATCGAGGGATCCAGGATTGATTTGGCAACGCTCTCCGCAGAGAGGGGGAGTCCATTGGCATCGATGATGCCGGATTTTTTCGCGATACTATCGGTGAAATCACCTTGTTCTGCCAACTCATGGGCAAAGGCTAAGGCAATGGTCGTGTAGTTAGAGAGAAGGGCGTTTCTCATGGAATTCACGGAAACTCCGGAAGGGACCAGGGTCATGGCTTCCACGGCTAGGCCATAAGCCTCCTTCAGCTCGTGTTGGGAGTACTTCTCTATGGCAGAGCGCATCAGGGATTGTGCCTGAACAAGATTTTCTTGACTACGGACAATGGCTCGTTCTGCATCTGCTGCAATTGATGGGGCCTGTGCCGATAGTTCCGAGGAACTGAGGTGTGCCGTTAGGATGATCGCAAGGAACAAGGTAGAGTGAAAACTAACAGGGAAAGGGAACGGAGATTTGCAGCTGTGCATGACCATGGAGAGCAGCTTGTTCATCGGCTGGATTTGGAGGCTGTCGAGGGATCACCCGGGACTGCTTCGGAGGCGACTGCCTTGGCGTCGGGAGAGGATATTTCTTCTCCATTTTCCACCGTTTTAATCAGGGGTTGCCCTGCGGGATCCAACAACCCTGCCGAGACAAAGATAATGAGGTTTTTCTTGATCCGCTGGTTACTCGAGCTTCGAAAGAGGGATCCCACCAGAGGAAGATCACCCGCAATGGGTGTCTTATCCTGGACCTTTTGGACATCCTCTCGCATAAGTCCACCCAAGACAACTGTCTGGCCATCATAGACCGTCACCTGAGTGTCTACCTGGCGCACACTAAAGACGGGTTGATTGATAGTGTTTGGTGTCAGAAGAACTTTTTGAGTGCCGACAGGAATTGGGTTGTTTGGTGCTACCGGATTTGGCACGTAAACTGTTGCAAATGTGCTGATAGGGGATCCGTAATTGACAAAACCCTCGAATTCCGTGATCTGTGGAGAGAGGCTCAGCTCAATTGTGTATCCATCGGGTCCAACCGTTGGTTCGACCTCGAGTTGCACGCCACAATTTCGAGTCTCAAAAGAGGTTGGGGTGGCTGGAGTTGCCGGTTGCGATTGTCCTGCTGACGCCGTAACAGCAGCCGGAGGAGAATAGTCGCGCGGATAAGGAAATTTCTGAATAATGTTGATCGTGGCCTTCCTCCCGCTGGTCACTGTGACTTTGGGGGCTGAGACCAGATCTATTCCCTTCTGTTGATTGATCGCGCGTAGCACAACTTGGAACTGGGGGTTCGTGAAAACTCCCGCAAGAGCAAGAATACCCGCTGCCGGCCCTGCTGGTGAGCCGAAGAGAAGGCCATCCAGCGCATTCGCAGTAATAGCGGCTGAACCCGTCCGGTTTCCCGCAGTGATATTTCCCGCCGTGACATTACCAGCGGAGTCCACATTCATTGCTCCGGCAGGGACACCCGCCGGGCTGACAAAGGGATAATTCCCGGCATTGGCCTGTCCTTGTCGATTGCCAACTGTGCCACCCCCGGCATTGACTCCGCTACCTCCCGGAAGCTGGAAGGCTCCCATCAGCCAATCAAAGCCAAGTTCCTGGAGATTAGACTGTTTGATTTCCAGAAAGCGGGCTTCGATTTCCACCTGGCTGGGAGGGGTGGCGAGCTGGACCTCCACCAGGGAGTCGATTAGGTCGAGGTTCGCCTGGGTATTCTTGACAAGCAGCTTGCTGCTTGAGGCGAGGTAGGTCGCGCTAGCTCCAGCTGGGAAGGTGACCCCCTGGGATTCCAGAATCTGCTTAGCCCCAGATTTTCCCACGGTACCTAATGAACCCGGGCCGCCGGCCGCTGAAAGCCCTCCGGTTGCAGGGGTGGAGCTGGCAGAGCTGGAGATGAACGAGGGGGGAACCTTGTATTCTTTTGAGATCAGGGTTTCTGTTGGTTCGGAGAGAGGAACCAACGCGACGGCATACGGTTCGATCTTGACCTTAAGATTTGCAGCCGAGGCAATGTATTTCAGGGCCTCTCCAAGGGGAAGGTCGTTGAGCTGGAGGTTGAGCTTGGTGCCGCCGTCAACAGCTTCTTTTGCCGGATCCAGCTTGAGAACGATATTAACACCTTTTTTTGCAGGATCCGTTTCTGTCGTGTCTAGCGTGCGGGATTTTTTCTGTAGCTTTTCCACAGCCTCTCGCACGGTCTCGCCGGTAAGAATGAGTTCAGGGAGTCTGATCTTCTCGAGTTTTCGGCTGATGGCGGCACTGGTGCCCTGCATGTCGATGGGGCTCTGCTCGATGATCGTGGTGGTGCCGGTATTAATTTTCGGCACGGGCAGTTCCCATGCTCTTGCAACGTCGGAAATCATCTGGCTTCTCCTCTCGGAGGTGGCTGTTTCCGCATAATGGGACCGTTGTTTATTGATTTTTTCCATCCCGAGACGTGCGGATTTATTCTCAGGATCAAGATTGAGAACCATTTGATATTTATTGAACGCTGCATCGAAGCGGCCTGATGCGTAGAGTCCCTCTGCCTCGTTCATCAACTGTTCAACCTGAGTCACCTTGCCGACGAATCCTGGTGTGATGGTTCTGTTGAAATGGTTCGGGTCACGAAGAGATTTCCGAAGATCCAGCAAGGGTGGGTAGGAGGATGAGTAAGGCTTATCGGCAACTGTTTTCACCACTAACTCCGCATCGTCGTAGTAACCTTCGCTCACGCGTTGTGTGGCCAATGCAAAAGCAGCCTTGGAAAAGCTCTCAAGAGCCAGTGATCGCAAACCTGCCGAGGACTCTCCTCCTGCTGGCAATGCATCGACAGCGCTCTTGGAAAAAGCAAAAGCAGACTCGTAATCTTTGTCCGCCATGGCAGTTAAGGCCTTTTGAGTCTGAGCCTGGGCCCACTTGCTTCTCTCCTGAAGAATCCGGATTTCACGCTCTGTTTGCCCTACCACGCCGCTCTGCTGGGCATAGGCAAACGAAGATGCGATAACCATTCCAACAATTAACCTGATCGCCGCTAGGGAAAGCGCCTGCATGGGCGTTCTGATCCTGGAGATGGTGCGGGGAGGAATCATTGTCAATGAAGGAAAAAAGGGGGGGGAGTGAAGGCTGTTTACGGGGAGGGGCTTCGAGTCGTTGAGGAAGATGCCTTAAGGGTGAAATTTTTACCATCCTTGTTCAGCAGGATCTCATCCTTTAAAAAATCGACGAGCTTGTAAATTTCCACATGTTTTTTGTCCAAGCTGCCTAAGTCGAAGGTTTTGCCGCGCTCCACGGTGATATCCTGAACTGAGGCTCCGGCGAGTTTGTAATGGAATGTTACGCTCTCGACAAGTTCAATGGGTGTCTTCCTGTAATCCCTGGAGGTATTCTTTTTCGCAAGGAGGTGACGTTCGCCGGTGAGGGTGTTTTCCAAGACCAGTTCGCCGAAGTCGTACTCGGTGTCATTGATTGTCTTTTTCTTATCGTTGTAATCGACCACTCTCAGGAAGGAGGCCCCGGGAATGGTTTCTCCTTTTTGCACGGACCGCATCGAGGTATCGGGACGGTTTCCTTTTGCCGGATTGGGAAGCGGTTGGGCGGGCCGCAATTGATATTCGACGGAGATCTTGTTTGTGTCGGTGACTCCGTTGGAGTCGGTGACCTCGTTTGTTTCAATACCCACGAATTCCAGGACAGTGGTACTCTTGCGGATATCACTCTCACCGTAGCTGAGCTTCGTGCAAAGAGGGGGGAACTCCGCCGCGTTATTAGGATCGGTTCCTGCCAGGTATTCCTCGCGCACGGTAAAACCCTTACTCTTTGGATCACGGTCTAGGATGTTAACGTCCGTGTAGTCGAGTTGGTGATCGATCAGCCACTGGTTCGGAACGGGCGGGTAGAGTGGCTCGTTACCCACCATCGGATCAATGAGTTTACCCTCCTTGAGGAGATAGGGACGCGAGACCAGCGGCGATGAGCCATTGTCACTCGGCTTCCAAAGCCCGGGCTTTTTCAAATGCTCGATAGCAACAACGGCATTGGAAGAAGCCGTTGGCGATGGGCTTTTTTCCTGTTTTGAAATTGAATCGGCCCCTTTCAGGGAGTCTTGAAATCCGAGCGACTGGGTGATCAGAAACACGGCAATGCCAATAACAATCAGCGAAGCGATTCCCAAGAGCCCCAGATGGTAGTGGCGAATGATCAGATTCTTCATAGGCCCTTTCCTTTGTCAGCGGGTTTGTGTTGCAAATATTTTACGGCAGGGGATTCCTGATCAGAGAATTCGAGTCCGCGGAGTTTCAGCGAGATGTCGAGAAGTTCTCTTCCCACAATGATCGGGAGTCTCTGAATCGGGGTGCTTCCGTCTAGTGCGGGAGCTAGAGTGGTAGGCGGCGTATCGCGTCTGGGGGGCTCGCTTGAGGTGTTTTGAACAAGAAGCTGATCAATGATCAGGAAATAGGGAGCCATTGAAACCGCATTGACGATTTCTCGGAACGAACCTTGGCTACATCGAAAGTTCACTTTCATGCCGCAGGCGTACTTGTAGGGGGTGGAAACTTTCACGGGAACTGCTGGGGATGTTTTTTTTGGCAACGTTTCTGCAGTGGATCTTGAGAATTCGGAAAGAATCAGATCTTTGTGTGTGGCAAACAATTCGCCTAGCCAGCTCAGGACGGTGAGTTGTTTTGAAAGAAGTTGGACATCATCTTGGGATGGAAGCCGATTTTCGTATTCATCAAGGCCGAGATAGAATCCCGGTGGTAGTGAGGCACCAGTATTTGTGGCAAGTGATTTGATCTTAGTCACCTCGTTACGCAGTGCATCCTGAAAGCGTTGAGGGCGATCTTGGGGTTTTGCATTGTCGATCTCGGCAAAGGTGGGCACTTGGTACTTCTGAAGATATTTGATGAGGGCATCCAGCTGCGACTGCTCGGTGGTTATGGTTGCTTCAAGCTTGGAAAGGTTATCCTGACTGGGGAAAGGGAAAGGTTTTGGTGGTTGTGAGAGCTTCAGTAGTTGGGAAGCCTTGGATGTATAATCCGCAGAAGCCGTTCCATAATCATCCCATGCCTGATATGCCAGAAATCCAAGGATTAGTGTTCCAAGGATCAGGGATGCTAAAAGACAGGCTGCCAGCTTGTTGTCCACAAACCATTTGGTGATTGTGTTCATCAGTTCAGGGAAGGGGAGTAACGGGATTGCGAAGAGGAATCCTGAGTGAAAAAGGATAGGCCCAGGATTCCCCATTGGGACTGCCACGCTGAATGATAATCTTGGATTTTTCCTTTTCCTCGACGACAAAGACATCCGAGGACTGAAGGGAAGTGACAAAATCGTCGATCACTGAGGCCTGCTTGGGATTGTCAAGGTACAGCCCTTTGACTAGGATGGCCTTGACAGAGCCATCATTACTCTTGGGCGAAACGCCCCTCTGGGGAGAATCGACCGCCGGCTGAATCTCGGTGATCCATAGAAACCGCGCTGGAACTTTGGCTCCCAGTTCCGCAAGGATCATCGGGTATGCCTCTCGCAGGCGGATGACCGAGAGAAGATCGCTGCCGGTCTGTTCAATCGCTGCATGACGTAAGATGAGGTTCTGAATCCGGGCCGAGATCCTTGTCGCCTCGGAAATGGATGAGGAAATCTTGGTGGTCTCCTCGCGGGTCACGGCAGATGCCTGAAGGGCGTATCCGTACCATCCGGCGAGCGATGTCAGAAAGAGAACGAGTGAAGCGATAAGGCAGGGAAGGCGTTTGGAGAAAGCCCTCTTTTTGAAAATCGAAGGCGGCAACAGATTAATCTTGGTGCGCGGAGCCGAAGTCAGAGCCAAGGCTCCGCCAATAAGTTCGCCGCAGTTGTTCGGATTGGCGCTGACAAATTCGGCGGCTTCCACAGCTAATCCTTTCTTCTTCCTGTCGGCCTCCAAGGTCACATTCCAAAAACCGACCGGTTTCTGTAACTTCTCCTGAATAAACTCCGCCAAATATGGCATGGAAGCCATTCCCCCGGTGATCAAGATTCCTGCGGGATCCTCTCCGCCCAGATTGGACCTGTAGTAGCTCAGTGATCTGCTGATGTCGGCCTGAGTCTTGAGCAATGATTGTCTTGCAATACGGGCTATGTTGGCCTCAACGGGGTCGATTGGTTGTTCAAATCCCGCTCCGAGCCCCACGCTTCCCCGGGATATTTTGAGAAGTTCAGCCTCTTCCAATTCGACATGAATTTCTTTGGCGATCGCCATGGTGACGGAGAGACCGCCGGAGGGAATGCTTCTGGAGAAGTAATTGCCCGATGAGGCGATCACCATGTTGGTCGTTCGGGAGCCTATATCCAGAAGAAGCGTGGTTGTGATTAAGGAATCGGCCACCGAGTAACGGAAAGCATCATGCAGGGCCATGGGGGCGATCGTAATGGAGGTGATCTTAAGACCTGTCGAGGAGACGGCCTCACAGAGGGATTCCAACAGATCGGTTTTGACAGCAACAAAGGCCACCTTGAGCGCTCCCGGGGGAGTTGTACCCATCAACACATAGTCCCAGACAACCTCTTTCAGGGGGAAGGGAATGTTTTGCTGCGCTTCGAATTTCACGATGTCATCGACCTTGCTAGAGAGACCTCCCGGAACTTCGAGCTGAATGACACGAGTGAAGACCGAGTGAGCGGGGAGAACGCAGACAACGTCCGACCGCTTGATCTTCCAATCCTTCAGGATATCCTGAAGCGCGTGGCGGATTTGCTCGGGTCGAGTGGTGTCCTGTGCAGGGTCGATCAAGAGTTCCCTGCGTGCCCCTCGATGCAATGTGAGTTGACCGTTGGTAGAGGCCGAAAACTCGGCAATCCTCAGTGACTGCATACCGAGGTCAATGACCAAGGTTTTTTTTTGCGTTGCCATTGGGACGGAGTATTGACTTGAGGGGAATCCTTACTGCCTCTTTACTGCTTCGTAGTAGTCGGTGTTCAGCGGCGCAAAGGGCGTTTCATTCTTGTTAAGGAGGTACCCACTGGTCTTCTGGTATTGAGGCCACCATGCACCAGAGCCCTTCAGGCTTTTCTGGGCGACCAACTGACCTTGGCGTGAGATCGTTACCCCGATGTCGATGATCGCTGACACACTGGCAGGAGGCTTGCCGTCGAAAAACCGTTCGAGTGTCCTAGGGCTGATATAGATCACCGATTTCAGGTCGTTCTGCTTGGCAGGTACGGAAGTGTGGGTTACTTGACCAGCTAGCAGCGTTCCCTGGGGGGAGGTCACGCTTTTGTTGGCAAGCAATACATAGTAATCAAGAACGATATCGTCTGAGTATTTGTCAGCAGGGTTGCGGGGAAGCCAGCTGAACGTCACCTCAATTTCCATCCAATTCTTTGGCCGGGAAGGCTTTTGGTTAGCTCCCGAGTAAGAGATCACTGGGGAGGAGATAATCGCAGGCTCAATTTTTGAAATCGAAAATTCCTCAGCGACCTGCTGTGCGCGGAGCAATCCCGGTGAAAGAATCAGGATGGCGGCTGTGAAGAAGGCCGTGAACGAATATTTTGAAAACAGGGGGATATTCATGAAGTAACCATTAATTTGATCTTAAACCAGTTGCAAAATCCAGAACCATTCTTGAGGATCCTTTGAGATTACCATCTTGCGGTTCAGCATGGAGATGAGAAGAACAAAAGGGCATACATTTATGAGTGTGAGTATCAACGGCCGTCAAATTCTGAGCATTCAGTCCCTCCTTCGGGAGGCAGCTCCACGCGTCGTGGGAACAATTCATGACCCGTCGGGTTTGAGGTTTGTTCATAGGGCCGTTACCAGAGATTCATTGCTTCAGGGGGTGGATCTCTTGGAAGTCAGGCTGGACGCGCTGTTTCTGGCTGGATTACCGCCAATCTGGCCTCGTCCTGTGATCGCCACGGCTCGCCATCCCAGCGAGGGAGGGGCTGGGAATCTTTCCCAATCAAGCCGTCAGGCCTTGCTGGAGTCTGCACTTCCATGGGCTTCAGCTCTGGATATCGAGCTCCGCTCAGCCAGCGCACTCGCCCCCGTGATAGTCCGTGCTCATCAGCAGGGAAGAACTCTTATCCTGTCCCATCATGATTTCAAGGCCACTCCGACGCTTCTCATGTTAAAGAAGCTGGCTTCTCAAGCCGCTGCTCATGGAGCAGATCTTTTCAAGGTCGCGACACTGCTGCGGAACCGCCATGATTTGCAGCGTCTGATCGATCTCCAGTTGAGTCGGACCGAGATACCAGTCATCGCGATGGGGATGGGGGATGCCGGGCGTTTTTCCAGGATCGTACTTGCGGGATTCGGAGCTCCGCTTTGTTACGGTTGGCTTGGAAGTCCGCAGGTTCCAGGCCAGTGGCCTGCCCAGAAGCTCCGCGGAATCCTGGACGAGGTTCTGCCGGCGTGAGCCCCATCGCATTGGTCCTCCCTCTGGCGGCAGGCTTTGGCTACGCCTGCGGAGCCGTCGCGATCAAGCGCGCTCTTGGCGCCGGTGCATCCGCCTCTTGGGTTAATTTTCTTTGCAACACATTCATGGCCGTTTTGTTCCAAGGTCTCTGGTTATTGCCGGGTCATCCCCTGGCACTCGGGATAATTTTGCCGCCGGTTGTGTGCGGGGTGTTGTTTTTTTTGGGACAGATCTTCACCTTTAGGGCTATCTACACTAGCGCTGTCTCCGTCGCCACGCCGCCCTT
>Ga0114964_10000902_pt1 | contig 22076 bp, 18 predicted proteins | sample C_131016_MF_Meta_FD_92638 | JGI IMG/M metagenome (GOLD analysis project Ga0114964, IMG submission 92638) | Freshwater microbial communities from Lake Croche, Canada to study carbon cycling - C_131016_MF_MetaG | ecosystem: Environmental > Aquatic > Freshwater > Lake | place: Lake Croche, Canada...
GCTCGCGCCCGCACTCAGCTCATTAGTGAAATTGCTTTGGCCGAACGCACTGATGAAGTACGTGCTGAAGAAATTCTTGACGAGGTCTTGGCTTCCTAATGACCAGCGCCGCTACTGGCCGAGTGGCGGCCCTGATTCCCGCTGCGGGATCTGGAACCCGACTGGGAGCAGAGACGCCCAAGGCGTTTATCGAACTAGGTTCGCTATGTATGCTCACTCGCTCGGCGTTGGCACTGAGTCTTTCAGTTGACGTAATCGTTGTCGCTGTCCCCGAAGGCTACGTTGAGAAGGCAGGGGAACTGCTCAAGGATGTTGATGCTGACCTTCACATTGTTGAAGGCGGTCAGGACCGTCAATCATCTGTGGCTCGCGCATTAGCAGTAGTCCCGGCCGACGTCGATGTCGTCTTGGTCCACGATGCGGCGAGGCCACTCGTGCCTCAGCGCGTCATTCATAGTGTCATCGAGGCAGTACGACATGGTGCTGAAGGAGTTGTGCCGGTTTTGCCGGTTGTGGACACCATCAAGCGCGTTGATGCGCAGGGCACTGTCGTAGAGACTGTCAATCGCGATTCGTTGCGCCGAGTGCAAACACCGCAAGGTTTTGTGCGTTCAGTGCTCGATCACGTTCATGCTGATCCAACGATTTTGGCTACTGATGACGCGGGTCTACTGGAAGTTTCGGGTTATCGTGTGCACACTGTCGCTGGTGACGAACGCGCTCTGAAAATCACAACCATGGATGACCTGCACATTGCTCTGAGTTACTTGGAGGAAAAGCTATGAGTGACATGCGCGTAGGCACTGGTGTAGACGTTCATCCGCTTGAGCTCGGTCGGGCAATGCACTTAGCCTGTTTAGAGTGGCCCGACGCCTCTGCGGGCTGCAGCGGCCACTCAGATGGTGACGTAGCAGCGCATGCTGTGTGTGATGCGCTGCTCTCGGCAGCTGGACTTGGAGATTTAGGCGGTATCTTCGGCACGTCTGACCCCAAGTGGGCGGGAGCTTCAGGCGCCAGACTTCTGGCTGAAGTTCATCGACTCATTCAGGAGCAAGGCTGGGCCATCACAAATGTGAGTGTTCAAGTCATCGCTAATGCCCCGAAGATTGGACCACGACGGCTAGAGGCACAAGAAGCCATGTCTCAGGCGCTCGGTGGAGCAGTGGTGTCGATAGCCGGGACAACAACTGATGGTTTGGGTCTTACTGGACGCGGTGAAGGCGTTGCGGCCATCGCCACAGCATTGTTACATCGCGCCCGATAGTCGGTAACCTAGACCCGTGCGCCTTTATGACACCGCGACTCGAGCAGTTCGCGACTTCACCCCACTGACACCTGGCCAGGTGTCTATTTACGTATGCGGTGCAACGGTCCAGGCAGCGCCACATGTTGGTCACATCCGCTCTGGTCTCGCTTTTGATGTGCTGGCTCGCTGGCTTCGTGCAACAGGACTTGACGTCACGTTGGTCCGCAATGTCACCGACATTGACGACAAGATCATGGCCAAGGGCGAGATCGAAAACCGACCATGGTGGGCAGTGGCTGCACATTATGAGCGCGAGTTTGCCAAGGCATATTCCATTTTGGGTTGCACCCCGCCAACCGTCGAGCCAAGGGCTACGGGACACATCACTCAAATGGTTGAGTTGATGGAAACTTTGATTGCCCGTGGGCATGCCTACGCTTCTGAAGGTGACGTCTACTTTGATGTGCGCTCATTTGCGCCTTACGGCTCACTTTCTGGACAGAAGATTGATGACTTGCTCCCCGCGGGTGATTCAGCAGGTGAAAGTCGCAAGAAAGATCCCCGTGACTTCGCGTTGTGGAAGTCGGCAAAACCAGGTGAGCCGTCATGGCCAACTCCTTGGGGTAACGGTCGACCTGGCTGGCATATCGAATGCTCGGCCATGGCTCAGGCATACCTCGGCAATGCCTTCGACATCCATGGTGGCGGTCTCGACTTAGTCTTCCCACACCACGAGAACGAAGTAGCGCAATCGAAGGCTGCTGGCCAGGATTTCGCGAACTTCTGGTTGCACAATGCCTGGGTGACTACGTCTGGTGAAAAGATGAGCAAGTCGCTTGGTAACTCGTTGCTTGTTACTGAAGTCACTAAGCGGGTTCGGCCGATTGAACTTCGTTGGTACTTAGCCGCAGCGCATTATCGAAGCAATCTCGAGTTTTCGGATGCAGCACTGAGTGAGTCTGCTGTGGCATTCGGTCGAATTGAAAACTTCATTCGTCGTGCAAGCGAGATTGTTGGCGACGTTGCACTTGGTGTTGTCAGCGACGAGTTTGCCGCAGCGATGAATGAGGATCTCAATGTTCCCGCTGCTCTGGCTGTGCTGCATGAGGCAGTAGGCAAGGGTAACACTTTGCTTGCGAACGGCATCGCTGGTGATGAACTCGCAGCAGCTCTAGCTGCAGTACGAACGATGCTTGACGTTTTGGGTGTTGATCCACTTAATGACTTCTGGCAAGCAAATTCGGGCGCCGATGATTCGACTGATGCAGTCATCGACGGACTCGTGCAGCAACAGATTGCTGCACGCACTGCAGCAAAACAAGACAAGGACTACGCGAAGGCAGACGCTATTCGTGATCAACTGCGGGAACTCGGCATTGCACTGGAAGATAGTGCTGATGGTGTCCGCTGGACATTGGAGAAGTAGTGGCTGGCAATTCGAAGCGCAAAGGCGCAATACGTACCTCAAAAAAAGGTCCACTAGTCGGTTCAGGTGGACGCAGTAAGCAGCGCCTTGAAGGCAAAGGTCCTACTCCCAAGGCTACGGAGCGCACCAAGCATCCAGCAGCCAAGCGTGCTCGTGCCGCTGAACGGGCTGCGGAAAAGCGTGGCTCAGTTCGAGTGAGCCGCCCACGTGATCGTGACGGTATCGAATGGGTAGCGGGACGTAACTCAGTGCTTGAAGCTTTGCGCGCTGAGATTCCTGCGGCTGCGTTCTACATGCAGCAGTACATCGATGCCGATGACCGTGTCAAAGAAATTATGCAGCTTGCGAATGAGCGTGGTCTGGCGTTCTTGGAGTCTCCTCGTGGCGAACTAGATCGCATGACCGATGGCGCGGTTCACCAGGGTGTTGCACTTCGCATCCCACCGTATGCCTACGCCGATCCCGAAGACATGCTCGATGATGCATTCGATTCTCCTGAATCACCGTTTTTGGTTGCTCTTGATGGCGTGACTGACCCACGTAATTTGGGTGCCGTCATCCGTTCATCTGCGGCCTTCGGCGTTGACGGCGTTGTTGTGCCTGAGCGTCGTGCTGCTGGCATGACTGCCTCAGCTTGGAAGACCTCGGCTGGCGCTGCAACGCGTGTCCCAGTGGCCCGCGCAACTAACTTGACGCGCACGCTCGTCGCCTTCAAGAAGGCTGGCTGCACAATCGTGGGTCTTGATGCTGACGGTGAAGTCGACATTGCCAACCTCAAAGCAGACCTTGCGAGCGGGCCACTAGTGCTAGTGGTTGGAGGCGAAGCAACTGGCATGTCTCGTCTCGTGCGTGACACCTGCGACATGGTGGTGTCTATCCCGATGTTTGATGAGACTGAGTCACTGAATGCGGGTGTTGCTACTGGTATTGCCTTGTACGAGATTGCCAAGATCCGCGGGTACTAGGTCGCAAATCAAGTTCGAGCACTCTCTGCCTCCATCTCGCTTGCAGGTCATTGAAACCCGCAAACGATGTGCGTACTACCTACAGGTCATTGTTGTGTGAGATGTCTGGCGTACCTTCCGGGAAGGTAAGGGCCATCTCGATGGTGTTGTCATTGGTGTTCTCACTAGCGCCGATGATTGCGCGTTCCTCTGGCTTGTTGACGAGAATGTTTTTCACGTAATCCTCAGCGGCCACGTGACGACCCACATCTTTTCCTGCTTTCTCAGACATGTACCAACGGTGCTGCAGGATTTCGTGATAGATCTCAGCGGGTTCAAGGCGGCCACGCATACTTTTCGGAACTAGAGCAAGCACGGATTCGAAGGCCTCGGTTACCCAGCGATGTGCAGAAAGTGCTTCATCCTTCTCATCGATGTCTCGATCAATTCTGAATTGGTCGAGGTCATTGAGAAGGCGTCGAGCTTGATTCTCCTCAACATCCAGACCCGTAAGGCGAATCAACCTTCGGGCGTGATGACCGGCATCGACAACCTTTGGTGTCATGATGATCCGTATGTCATCACCAGTCGGATGCTGCGACGTCTTTGACTCCATTTGTGCCACATCGAAACCCATGTCGTTGAGCAGGCGAATACGCTCATCCAACTTGTACCGCTCGGATGGCTTGAGGACTAGAGGCTTTGTGATGGATTCCCACAGTCGCTCATAGCGCGTGCGAATCTGCTCACCTGTCACAAATGGATCGATGGACTCGTGCAGCAAGTCAGCAGCAGCCAAATCCATAAACTCACCGGTTGCGTTGGTGACTGCGAGATCGAGGTCGTAGGCACGCTGACCGTCAGAAAGTTGCTCATGCAAGTCACCAGTTTCAGCGTCAACCAAATATGCGGCGAATGCACCAGCATCACGACGGAACAAGGTGTTAGAGAGTGAGCAGTCGCCCCAGTAGAAGCCAATCAGATGCAGTCGAACCAGTAAAAGAGCCAGGGCATCAAGTAGACGATTGGCAGTGTCCTGCCGGAGTGTCGAGGAGAAGAGCGCTCGATAGGGCAGAGAGAATTCAAGATGCTTGGTCATGAGTGCGGCGGGCAGTTCATGACCGTCTGCGTCTAGCCTGCCTGAGATAACGCCAACTGACTCAACACAGGGAGCTTCGAGCCTAGCCAAGCGACCAAGCATGAGATGTTCACGTTCGGCAATTGGCTGCTGCGTTTCTTTAATCGCGTAGACAAGACCGTGGAGTCTGACAAAGCGCACAATGTGACGGCTGATGCCCTGTGGCAATGAGACTGTCGCTTCATCGGGCCAGTCAGCTAGAGGCAAATGCCATGGCAAGAACAATAAATCTGGTTCTGCTGGATCAGCTGTTACTTGAAATGCCATGACGAATCCCCCTTAATGAAATGAAAGGGCCTGACCAGAGGCCAGACCCTTTCATGTAGATCGTTGCGATTACACGTTGAAGCGGTCGCCTGTCTTGCTGCTGAATACGTGGATGCTCTTCAAGTCTGGGACTAGATGAATAGTTGCACCACGCTGAGGTGTCGCGCGACCATCAGTACGGACCGTGACCTGACGCTCTTCGCCCTTAGCATCAATGACTTGACCGTAAAGGTAAGCATCAGCACCGAGAAGTTCAACAAGTTCAATGTTGAGCTCGAAACCTTCTGGAGCAATTGTGAGATCCTCTGGACGGAAACCAACAGTGATGCTGTCGCTACCTTCAGCGGTGACCTGGCTCAGAATTGAACGTTCGATTGGGATGATCGTGCTACCTAGGCGTGCGCCACCATCTTCAATCTTCAAGTCAACAAGGTTCATGGCAGGTGAGCCAATAAAGCCAGCAACGAATGCGTTGGCTGGATTGTCGTAAAGGTTCTGTGGAGTGTCTGCCTGCTGCAAGAAGCCGTCCTTCATGACCACAACGCGGTCACCCATGGTCATAGCTTCAGTCTGGTCGTGGGTCACGTAAACGGTAGTGACGCCAAGACGCTTCTGCAGAGATGCAATCTGTGTACGAGTCTGTACACGGAGCTTGGCATCCAGGTTCGAAAGTGGTTCATCCATTAGGAATACCTGTGGGTTACGCACAATTGCACGACCCATAGCTACACGCTGACGCTGGCCACCTGAGAGTGCCTTTGGCTTGCGCTCTAGGTAAAGCTCGAGGTCAAGAATCTTGGCAGCTTCCTTCACGCGATTTGCAATCTCCGACTTATTAACGCCAGCAATCTTGAGCGCAAAGCCCATGTTCTCGGCAACAGTCATGTGTGGGTAAAGCGCGTAGTTTTGGAAAACCATAGCGATGTCGCGGTCCTTAGGCGCAACGTTGGTGACATCGCGGTCACCAATCAGAATGCGACCTTCGTTGATGTCTTCAAGACCGGCAAGCATACGAAGTGATGTTGACTTGCCACAGCCTGAAGGGCCAACAAGAACCAAGAATTCGCCATCGGCGACCTCAAGATTCAAGCGGTTTACGGCTGGGATTGTTGAACCCGGATAAATACGGGTTGCAGCGTCGAATGTGACGTTGGCCATTTCTGACTCCTTCACCGACAGGTACGTGTCGGACGATCCGTTGTAAAGGCTTGCGGCGAATTCCACCCCAAGTTTGCCTCGCCTGAGGCAACGCTCAATTCTTGCACACTTAGGGAATGAACAACACCCAGATCCCTTGGGAATCTGGGTGTTGCGGTAGGTCTAAGAGTTAGTGACGGATAAGAGTTCCTTGACCATTCACTGAGTAGTAGCGGATGTAGTCAACGAGCATCGTTCCACCTGCAGGCAGTTTGCCGTTTGCATCCCGTGTTACCTGACCATCTTGGTCACCTCCGAGTGTGCCACCCATTGCGAGGTTGAGCACGAGGAAGAATTCATTATTGAACGGGTATTGACGATGTGCGTAGTTTCCTGAACCGTCACTCAGAGGAATTTCGTCGCTCGTAACATCAGCCTTTGTCACTGAGTTGTAGACAGTTCCATCAACCATGAAGTCGATCTTGTCCTTGCTCCAGCGAATGCCGTACGTGTGGAACTTGTCATAGAAATGATCAGGGTAGGCGCTAGATGTCACACCGTAACCGTCATCAGGGTAGGAGTGCAACGAACCAAAAATCGATGCTGGGCGATTAGATGCTGAAGCCTCCATCATGTCGATTTCGCCACAGTTTGGCCATGAAAGACCAGTGTTGAGACTTGCACCGAGCATCCAGAATGCAGGCCATGTTCCTTCGCCGCTTGGAAGTTTGATGTTGGCTTCGATCTGGCCGTACTTGAAACCCAGCTTTCCTGAGGTATCCATGCGACCGCTCAGGTATTCGCAGCGTCCATAGACACAGAAGTCGGATGGTGAAGTGGCCGGGTGCTTGGCAGTTTTAGCCTGCGGACGAACAGCATTGATAGCCAGATGACCAGCACCATCAAGTTCGATTGCGTGGTGCGCAATGGTTCCATTGTCGTTGTATTGAACAATGCCGTCTGTGTAGTACTGACGTTCCTTGTTATCCGGAGAGCCGGTGATGGTCGTCGTCCAGACGTAAGACTTACGTGGATTTCGCAACGAAGTTTGCACGGTTGATGGAATGCCCTTTGAGCCGTTGTACTCTTCATGCCACAGCAACTTCAGACGAGGTGGAGTTGCTGCCTGGGGTGCTACTCCATGTCCTGAGACTGGGGTTGCATGTGAGGCAGTGGTGGCCAAACCAGCAATGAGTAACATGGCTGCAGATGCAGCTACTCCTGTACGAAACTTACGTGCAGTAGACATAGAGTCAACTTCCTTTATGTAGTAACACTTGTTGCTTGTGTAACCTGTAAACCTTAATGAGCGATGCGCACAATCATCTTTCACGTGGAAACTTACCCAATTAGTTCTGAGTGTAACAGTGAATACTGTGCGAGCCCCATGCCCTGGTTTTGGCGTAAGCGCCCAATGGGGTATTCTAAAGTCTCTAACAAATGCTGACTGTGCTTGCACTAATCATCATTAGTTAGAGAAGCTCACGCGAGTGAGATTGCCGACTTGGCGCAATTGGTAGCGCACCTGTCTTGTAAACAGGGGGTTAGGGGTTCAAGTCCCCTAGTCGGCCCTCTTGAAGTTCGACTGTTCTCAATGTAGTTAAATGCCTTTTTCGGGGCTCTCCCAAATGCGTATGCAAATAATGTGTTTCATAATGAGAAGACACTTTTGTCTATTTTGCCCAGTGGCTTTTCTCTTAGATCGGATTGTCGAGTGACTAACGCGATACAAAATGCATTAGGGACTCGTTTTCGCCGCATCATCACAGACTCTGCTGATGGTATGCCGCCTTGGCTTGAGCAAGTTGCCGAAGGAGATGACGCAGGGCTGTATGCTCCGACCGATGCACCATGGATTGTGCACGGTGATCTTGCGACACTCATTGGCGGCATCAGAGCGCTTCTAGTTCAAGCATTGCACCCAGGAAGTCTTGCAGGCGTCGCGCAGCATTCGCGGTATGAGCAGGATCCACTTGGTCGTTTAGCAGGTACCACAAAGTGGCTCACCATCACCACCTTCGGGTCGCGGAGTGCGATTCAAGTTGAGGCGCAGAGAGTCAATCGCATGCATGCCCGGGTGCAAGGCGACTACACCCGAGGAGACGGTCAGGTTCAGCCTTACCGCGCTGTAGATCAAGATTTGCTACTTTGGGTACACGTGGCCTTCACCGACTCATTCCTCGCAACCCACCTGCAGTATGGAAATCGGCCGATCCCAGGCGGGCCCGACGCCTACGTGAGACTCTGGGCTAAGTCGGTTGCACCGCTAGGACTGCATGCAGTTCCTGACACCGTAGAGTCACTTCAAAAAATGATCAGCAACCTCTTCGCTTGCCAGACATTGGTTGCAACGCCGGAAACTGCGCAAGTGATTGGCTTTATTCGTAAGCCACCGTTATCTCGCACTGCTCTCGTGGTCTACCGACTCTTGTTCCAAGCCGCTTTGGTCACGCTGAGTCCGGAGATGCAGAAACTTGTGGGCTTGAAGCCCTGGCCAAAATGGATTGTGGTTCCAACGACTCGAACCTTGTTGAGGCTCATGCGCCTCGCCATCGGTTCGCATTCACCGCTGGAGGAAGCCGCGTTGTCCCGACTTGCTCGACTCGATGCAAGTGAGAAGTGCTAGAAACTTTGATACAAATAATGATGGCCCCTGCACAGCAGGGGCCATCATTATTGAACAGGGTATTAACTGACCTTTGTGCTTGCCGCACTGACTGAAATTGCGCTACCTGCAGCATTCTTGGCAGTAACACCAAAGCGGATGAACTTACCCTTCTGCTTAGCGGTCAACTTCAAGGAGCTGCCTGTGGCACCGGCAATTGCAGTACAGCCACTAGGAACAGAGGTCTTTGCAGCACCTGCTGCTGAACATGCGTACCACTTGTAGCTGTAGGTTGGTGCGCCGCTCCAGGTGCCCTTGTTGCCAGCCAAGCTCTTGGCTACCTTGGCTGCACCAGCAACGCTGGCCGCCTTAGAAGCTGCCGGCTTGGAGGCAGTTGGTGTTGGGGTCGGCGTTGGTGTTGGGGTCGGCGTCGACTTTGACCAAATCACGGTGGACTGAGCCGCAGATGTAGTTCCCGCTACGACAGCCTTGACCTTTGAGGTACCAGTGCAGTCGCCGCAGTCTGGTGCAATTGAAACTGTTGCATAGCCGCTGCTATCTGTAACAGCGGTGTCTGCAGACAGTGTGCCAATGCCAGTGATGTTTGAGAAGCTCAGTGACACACCTGATTGTGGCTGACCTGCGAGGTTAGTCACCGTGAAACCGAGTGACTTGCTACCAGCTGTTGGTGATGCGGTTGTTGATGATACGTCACCTGTTACGGCGTTGTTCACAAAGTGAATGTTGAGAAGGTCCTTATCCTCAGCGCGATCGTCCGCATTCTGTGGATGTTGCACCAAGCTTGCTGTGATGGTCGTTGCAAGGCAGCCAATGCCAGTCAATGGATCAGCACATGGGAATGGATTGTTGCTAGCCCAAGGAGCGTATGGGTTCTTGGTGGTGAGGCTTACAGGTGCCGGTTCAGCATCCTGAACCTTGTTCGTGTTCTTGAGGTTGAATGTGACAAAACCTTGGTTGTCGGTTGTGCCGCTGAGTGAAGATTCGCCTGAACCCCACTGTGGGTGACCGCCGGCGTCATCGCCACACCAGTCACGACTGATGATGCCTTGGTTGCCAAGTGCGATTTGCGCTGCATCGGTTGGGTTACCGTACTGCATGCTGTTAGTTGTGGTGAATGTGGTCTCTGAGCATGAGTAGTACTTGTTGACAATGAGGTACACGGTGCGACTCGTGAGCGGCGTACCTGCAGCGTTAGTAACCTTCCACGTCAAATTCATCGTTGCATCTACGTTTTGGTACAAGAAGTAGAACTTCAGTCCGCTACCGTATGCCGAGTTCCAACCATTGGCTGCTGCATCATAGGTAAGGTCTAGCGAGTTGGTGTTGTTAATTGCCGGACTCACTAGGCGAAGAATGGTGCTACCAGGAACTGGAGCGGCAGCATGTGCTGGTGCAAGAGCAACAGACCCTGCGATTAATGCGAGTGCCGCAATGCTTGCTTGTGACCGACGACTCATACGTGCGAGTGGCTTCATGGTTTTCCTTTGCTAAAGATCTGACTGGCTCATCGATTCGCAACTCAGGGTGAACACTGTGTGCCCCTCAGGTTTAACTCACCGACATATCTCACGTGCGCACACACGCTCCCTTTGAGGATAACCGATAACGGCAGCGCTAAACATCGTGCTTCATAACATTTAGTTACCAAAATGTGACAAAGGGCGACGAGTCCTTAACTGACTCGTTTGCTAGACGGACTAATCGAAATTGAGCGACCAGCCGCGTTTTTGGCAGTCACAGCAAACCGAATATACTTACCCCTTTGTGCTTTGGTGAGCTTCAAACTCGTACCCACAGAACCAGAAATTGGCACACACCCGCGTGGAATTGAAGTCTTGGCCGGCCCAGACGCCTTGCAGGCGTACCACCGGTAGGAGTAAGAAGTTGCCTTGAGCCACTTGCCCTTGCTGCCTACCAGTGCCTTGCCGACTGATGTGTTACCTGCCACGGTGGCCGCTTTGGAGAGCTTGGGCCGTGCCGGGGGAGTGGGCTGCTGCCAAGTAATTGTCGAGATAGCTGCAGAAGTCGTTCCCGCTGCCGAGGCTTTTATTGTGGAAACACCAAGACATGTGCCACACTCTGGGGCGATGGACAGGCTTGCATAGCCATCACCATCAGTGAGTGCATTTTCTGCTGAGAGAATTCCGACGGCAGTGATGTTTGTGAAGTTCAGAGAAGCGCCAGCTTGGGGCTCACCAGCAAGGTTAGTTACCCTGAATCGAATGGACTTTGCTCCATCGCTCGGGGAGGCAGTCGTTGACGGGAATTCACTGGTTACAGCGTTGTTCACAAAGTGAATGTTGAGAAGGTCCTTGTCCTCGGCCCGATCGTCAGCATTCTGGGGGTGCTGGATTAAACTTGCAGTGATGGTGGTCTCAAGACAGCCCATGCCAGTATCCGAATCTGCACAGTTGGCAGGGGGGTAGACCTTGTCTGAAGGTAAAACCAATGGGGCAGATTGGGCATCTTCAACTTTGTTTGTGTTAGTAAGGCTGAAAGTGACAAGACCTTCATCATCTGTACTACCAGTTAATGAGGACTCACCTGAACCCCATTGTGGGTGACCACCGGCGTCATCACCGCACCAGTCTGGAGTGATTACACCTTGGTTGGATTGTGCGATGTCTGTCTTGCTATTCGGATTACCGTATTGCATGGCGTTAGTTGTCGTGAACGATGCTTGTGAGCAAGAGCCGTATTTATTAACGATCAAGTACACGATGCGGTCGGTAAGTGGTGCACCTGTCGAATCAGTCACTTTCCAGGTCAAATCCAAGCTCGCCTTAACATTTTGGTAGATATAGTAAAACTTGAGCCCACTTCCGTAAGCATTAGTTAGGCCATTGGCCGCTGCGTCACTAGTGAGGTCCGCTGCATGCATGCTAGCAATAGTGGGACTAACCAAACGTAGGACTGTTGCACTAGGAGTGGGAGCGGCTTGCGCAGGTAGCAGAGCAACAGAAGCGGAGACCAACGCAAATGCGGCAACGCTCGCTTGGGATTTACGACCGAGTCGGGCAAGTGACTTCATGGCTTTCCTTTGCTAAAAGACTGCTCGATTAGCGCTTCCGGCAGAGCCGAGAGGCGGTCTGCAGAGACAAATCGATGTGTGCGACCCGCGCACACTTGGTCTACTTGAGGATAGCCGATTGGCGTCACAAATAAACATTCCTAATGGTAACCATTGGGTTACCAAAATGTGACATTAAGAAGGGGTCCTGATCGTTGTGACCAGGACCCCTTCTTAATGAATGAGTTACTTGAGCGCGACCTTTGCTCCAGTAGCACTGAATGAAGTCAGCCCAGTCGGTGTGACTGAGTTACTTGCAGTTACTGCAGCACGCACAAACTTGCCGACCTGAGTCTTGGTTAAGACGAAGGTTGCCTTAGTTGCTCCTGCAATGACCTTGCAGCTTGGCGCTGTATTTGCTGCTGCAGGTGCAGCTGCTGAACATGCGTACCAAGAGTAGGTAAAGGTCGGTGCCTGACCAGACCATGCTCCGTTGTTCACCTTGAGTGGCTTACCAACTTTCGCAACACCTGTGACCTTAGCGACACCAGTATTGGCTAGTGCACCCCAACGGATTTCAGAGGTAGCACTGGTTGCACTTGCCGCAATGCCGTAGTCGTTGTTTGCAGCATCACCGATCTGAGTACCAGTTTGTGGCTGGATGGTTGCGGTAACTGTGTCAACGCCAGCAGTTACAGATGATGGCACGTCAATGCTCACGAGTCCATTTGCATCTGAAGTTGCATCGACATGGCTTCCAGTTCCGTTTGATCGGTTGAGATCAAGTGACACTGGAATGCCTGCGTAACCATTACCGAATCGATCCACAACACTGAATGCCACAGTCTTTGTAGCGCCATTGACGTCACCAGTCGCACTTGGCGACACTGCGGTGATTGACCGGACGTTGGCAGGAGCCGTCTTAAATTCTTGGCTGACGCTGTACTGCTGGTGTCCAATTTCAATGGTGAAGGTTGCCACGCCAGGCTTAGTGCTGGTGAAGATTAACTGTGACATGTTCTGGTAGCCAAATGTCTCAGTGGTCTTCATCTGAGATACGTCCTTGATGTCTGTGCGAAGAGGCAACTTTGCGACTCGACAGATGTCGATTTGCACGGCATCTGGGCAAGTGCGCAGAACGCGTCCGCCATCGGTAGCTGTCACGGTTACTTCTGGAGCGTAGATGTCAAGAGTTGGCGTGCAAAGTGCCTTGCCATTCGGCCCAATCACAACGTGTGGATCCTTTGGATGAGCGCTGTCGAGGCGCTTGACCACGGCAGGGTTCTTTGGATTGAGCTTCTGGAAGCACACAGTGTCTGGATTGGCGTTGAAGAATGCCTTGAGGTTAATAGTCGACACCACCAACGAATCGTTGAATGAGGTGGGGTTCGCTTGAGTCTCACCAGTGGTGTTGATGTAGACAGCAGGATTACGAACACCGTTGTCGAAGACTGCTTGAGTAGTCGGGTAACCCGCTGCGTCCACAGCAGTAGCGAGCGGACCACGACGGTAAACGTAGTAGTCCAAGCTGCTGTCTGGGATTTCTAGTGAGTTATCGAACTGCGGCCAGAACAGATCCTGAGACTCTGGTTCCATACCTGTACTTGCGTTCATGCCTACACCCATGGCACAAGTGCCTGTGATGCCTGTGTCTTGGTTGAAGCCCTGGTTGAGGCAAGCATCAAGTGCGGTGTTGAGGTTCTTGACTGTGAATGTTACGTAACCATTTGCATCGGTGTACTTCGATTCACCCGCGCTGCTCCACTTGCATCGGACACTTCCACAGTTTGGAGGTGTGCTTGGATGGCTGAATTCAATTGGCTGGTTGGCCATTGGAGTTCCCCAAATGTCAAGGACGCGGTAGGGAACTGTTGCAGTGTCACCTACCTGGTACGACTTGATGTAGACGCATGCATACTCGCCTAGCCATGAGCGCTTGAAGACGCTCCATTCCCAAGTCTTGCCCTCAGCCCAGCGGACTGCATAAGGGTCACAACCGTTAGGCGAAGTGACGACTGGAGAATGGTCAATGTTCACGATCTTTACTTGAGGGTAGTAACCCTTGTCCTCAAACATGAGTGTCATAGGCCCGACAAGTGAAGTTGCACCAGCATCGCCAGGTGTGATTTTGTCTGACTTCGCACAGGCTGTCACGCCGGCATCAGTCGAACGATCACAGTTGCTTACTGACACCGCCAAGTAGTCATCCGAGACGACTCGCTTTGGGCTTGACGCAGTTGTACCGACATTTGTGATGCCGATAGCGAAACTTGCTTGGCCGAAGGCGTCTGTCGTCTTATTCACCAGACGCATGGTTCCAAGCTTCTTGATGGATGGGTCAGCTATCGAAACGCCATCAATGGTGAGTTTGACGTTCGCTAGTTCGACACCTTCAACATCAAGACCGAACTGAACTGTCTTGTTAGCGCAGACAGGAAGAATATTGGTTGCATTGCCTTGCTTGCTACGGCAGTCGTAGTTCACGGTCATGCCGTGCACGTCTGTACGTACATACACATTGGAGTGCTGGCCTGGATCGTCAGTGAGTTTCACGCTGGCATCATCGAACATACGCAGGTTCTGCTCAAAAACACCGTCAGCATTTGCAACGTGCAGTTGACTCCAAGTTGGCGCTGGCACCCAAGCTGAATCAGCTTGTGCCGCAGAGCCAACGTTCATCAGACCAGTTCCAACAAGCGCCAAGCTGAGCAGAAAACTTTTCATTGATTTTGGTCGAGTGACCTTCATTACTTGTATCCTTCCGCGGAATTCGGGTTGAGAATTTGCTAAGCGTGCTGATCGAGTTGCTCTGAACAACACCACAACCTCGTTCCGTGCGCACACACGATGCTTTGACTATACCTCACAGTCAAGTAATCAAACCTTGAGCGTCATGGCCGTTTAGGTCGCAGATTCCCTGTCTGAGACCGAGCAGGTCGCTCGTCCTTAATGCTTGATTACTTCACCGACACCGTTGACTGAGGAGAAATGCACCCAATCGATCGACACGCTTCCACCAGTGGCTGATGGTGCAGCAAGACCGCCCGGACCACCGCCTAATGTTCCACCCATAGCCAGGTTGTAAATCATGAAGAACTCTTGGTCAAAAGGCCAGCTACGGTTGGTGCCGCCAACTGCCCATGCGCTTGAAGTTGCTTCTGCCTTAGTGATGCTGAAGTACGTCTTGCCATCGAAGCGGAACTCGATTTTGTCAGGTGTCCGCAGCAGGCCAAACGTGTGATAGTCGCTGTAGAGGTCGCTGGGGTAGAAGTCTCGCGAGACACCAATACCGTTGTCAGGCTTTGAATGCAGCGAACCGAAGATGCTGCCGCCGCGCTGGGCTGTGTAAGCAGATTCCATAATGTCAATTTCGCCACATTCCGGCCAACCCACACTGTTGTAGTTGGCACCGAGCATCCAGAATGCGGGCCATGTGCCGACCGATGCCGGAATCATCACACGCGTTTCTAGTAGGCCGTATTTAAAGCCGACTCGATTTGCAGTGTCAATGCGACCGCTCACAAATTCGCAAGTGCCGTACCAGCACTTCTCATTTGGAGCAGTAGAAGGGTGATTTTCAGTAGCCGCCTGCGGCTTGGCCGCATTGAGAACGAGGTGACCTTGTCCATCGAGCTCGATAGCTCGATGAGCAATTGTGCCATCAGCGTTGTACTCGGTCACGCCATCTGAGTAATACTGACGCTCTCGGTTACCGCCACCGCCGCCTGAAATAGTTGCCTCCCAAGGCTTGCTTGGATCGGTGGGCTGTTCGGCAGTCTGGACCGAGGTGGGGATGCCTGCAGGTCCATTGAATTCATCGCTCCACAACAATGTGTACGGAGAGATAACTTTGGCCGTTGTGGCACTCACCGCAATCACAACGCCGCCCTTGTTCTTGGCGGTGACAGCTAGGCGGAGAAATTTGCCTTCTTGGCTTGAGGTCACCGTGAAAGCGGGCTTAGTTGCGCCGGAAATAGCTACACAGCCAGAGGGGATTGTGCTCTTAGTCGCACCAGAGGCCGCACATGCGTACCACTTGTAGCTGATGACCGGCGATCCAGACCATGTGCCTTTGGCGCCGGCGAGGACATTGTCTGTCTTCGCGTCACCTGTAATGGACGGCGCTTTGGTGACTTTGGGCTTTGCAATTGTTGCTGCATGTGAAGGCGACATTCCCGAGGTGGTCACCAGCACTGCGGCGACAAGAGATCCAATTGATCTGCCATGAGATTTGAGCGAGTTATGCATGGGGAAATACCTATTCATCTGTGTGACTTGAGCCCGTTCTACTTACTTGATTACCCGTTTTTCGCCTCGTCCGTCAACTCTCCAAAAATAGTAGATAACAATTAGGTAACGGCAAGGTCACAAAGTTGCAATATTTGGGTAAAACGCTTTCACTTTAATTATTGAAAACGTTCACTCGATTTCAAACTCAAGTAGGGGGCTTTCAGAGGAATTGTCGCACAACGATTTTTCTGAAAGCCCCCGTTTTAGCCCACTAAGGAGCACCATGGCTCTACGCCGGATCGCATCTACCGTAGTTGGTAGTGCATTAGTTCTCGGAGCATTTATTGTTGCTCCTTCGCACGCTGCTAGCGCACCAAATGTCACCCTTCAGGTGTGGGGCTTTGGCAACGTATTTGAACCAAAAATTGTTATGCAGTACGGCATGATTCAGGGCAATAAGTCCTGGACCGACCAGCAGAATGCCCTCATCAAGGCTAAGAAGCTTAAAGTTCTGCACCCAAATGTCACGCTCGTCATCAGCGGTGGCGGTAGCCAGCCTGATGCTGCGTACTTCAAGTTGTCAGCTGCTCTGCCAGGTAATGCTGCTCCAGATGTCGCGGCAGTCGAAATGGCCTACATGGGTCAGACTCGCGTGAAGGCAACCGCCAATCAGTTCATCGACTTGAACACAGTGGGCGCAAAGTCCATCGCAGGCGACTACCTACCATTCCGCTACGCCCAGGGACTTTCAGCTAACGGTCATCAGATCGGTATTCCGACCGACGTCGGCGGCCTTGCAGTTGCTTACCGTACGGACCTCTTCAAGAAGGCTGGTCTGCCAACCGATCGAGTCAAGGTTGCGAAGTTGTGGCCGACGTGGGAGGCATTCATTGCTCAGGGCAAGAAGTTCCAGAGCAAGTCTTCAGCGTCCTTCATCGATTCCTCCGGCAACATGTTCCAGGCAATTCTGAACCAGGGAACTTCCAAGTACTCGAATCCAAAGACCAAGACGTACGACTATGTTCGTGCGGGTAGCTCATACAAGTCCTACGCAATTTCTAACCCAGCAGTAAAGCGTGCTTTCCAGCTCACTGCAGCAGCAGGTTGTACATCGCGTAAGAATGGCAAGTGCTCGGGCAGTATCGGTACCAAGATTCCTCAGTACAACACTGGTTGGGGTGCAGCTATCGAGAAGGATGCATTCGCAACAGTTCTTGCACCAGCTTGGGCTCTGGATTACATCAAGCAGTTCGCACCGAAGTCTCGCGGTAAGTGGGATGTCGCTGCAGCACCTGGCGTTGGTGGAAACCTCGGCGGTAGCATGCTGGCTATTCCAAAGAAGGCTGACAATGTCACTGAGGCATGGAACTTCATTAAGTGGTACCTAGCCCCAGCTCAGCAGCTCGACACCTTCAAGCAGTACGGCCTGTTCCCAACGACTTACAAGTTGTACAACCAGCCTGCAATCAAGGGTTACAAGGATCGCTTCTTCAACAGCGCACCACTTGGCGTTATCTACTCCAACAGTGCTGTGAAGTTGAAGCCAATCTTGGCTGGACCGCTTGACCGTGCGATCGATAACCAATTCGGTGCTGCACTTTCTCGCATCTCCTTCGGCAACCAGACTCAAGCCGGATGTGGCGCAGCTGCTCAGACAACTGAAGCAGCATGGTGTCAGGCAGTCTCTGACATTGGCCGCCTTGGTCTGTCTGGAAAGTAAGTACTCCTAGAGAAGGGGGTGAATGGTGCGAACCCTTCACCCCCTTCTTATTTGGCTCCATGCCTATTGAGTCGCATGGTGCCGACCGATAGGATGAGTTTCTATCGTTTTGTGAAGTTTTAGCGCAAAAATTTTTCGGCGTTCTAGAAGGGCAAAATCCTCAATGGCAAGAAAAAAGCAAGTATCAGCTATTGCACGCCAAGACCGTATCGGCCTGCTGTACGTAGCGCCGTTCTTCGTGCACTTCTTGCTGTTTGGTGCAATTCCGATTGCGTTCACCACATTCTTAGCCTTCTTTAATGCGGACATGAATCTCTATTACGACTTCATGGACACCTTCGACTGGCATGTGCTTCAGCAGGCATTCATTGGTCTAGATAACTTCCGTGAACTTGGTGCTGACCCTTACTTCTGGTTAGCACTCAAAAATACGTTCTCAATCTGGGCAATCTCTACGATTCCTCAGCTGATTTTGGCTTTTGGTCTCGCCAGTCTTCTTGCCAATCCCAATCTTCGCGCGAGCGTTTTTTGGCGCACGCTACTCATGGTGCCGAACATCACGTCGGTACTTGCCGTTGCGATTGTGTTCCAGCAAATCTTTGACCGTGACTTCGGTATGGTCAACACCGCTCTGCATTACTTGGGACATGGTCCGGTGGAGTGGACCAACTCGAGATTGCCGAGCCACTTTGCCATTGCCATGATGATCGACTGGCGTTGGCTTGGCTACAACTCTCTCATCTTGCTAGCCGCTATTTTGGCTATTCCAAAAGAGCTTTACGAATCTGCTTCACTGGATGGCGCCAGTCGCTGGCAGGTCACTCGTTTTGTGACTATCCCACAGCTGCGGAACACGATTACCTTCATGGTCATCATGGGAACCATTGGTGGACTTGGCCTCTTCGTAGAACCTTTGGTTTACGGTGGCGGCTATGACGGTGGTGCAAATAACCAGTTCTTGACCATGACGCTGTACTTGTACAAGAACGCGTTCATGAATCAGCGCATGGGTTACGGTGCGGCCATTGGTGTGGGCATCACGCTGGTCGTCATCCTTGTGTCGATTCTCAACTTCTTAATTACCCGTCGTATCGCAAGTGAGGATTCAAAGTAATGGCTACCCCAACTCTTAACTTGCCTACTAGTAAGACAGCTGCTCCTAAGAAGCTCAAGAAGTGGAAGCGCGGGACTGTTTCGCCAGCTACCTATGTCGTTCTTGGCTTCATGGTGTTCCTCTCGGCTTTCCCTTTCTACTGGATGTTCGTTGTGGCATCCAACGGTTCAGATGCAATCTCAAAGATTCCACCTGCACTCATCCCAGGTAAAGGCTTCCCAGACGTTGTTCGCGAAATCAACTCGATGGTGCCGTTTGGTCGAGCGATTCTGAACACCATTTTTGTGGCGACCGTTATTTCTGTCCTCAACGTCTTTTTCAGTTCCCTTGCAGGCTTCGCTTTGGCGAAGCTTCGCATGCCAGGCAAGAAGCAGATGCTGACGTTCATCATCGGCACGATGATGCTCCCAGCACAGCTCGGTGTCATCTTCATGTTCATGGTGATGAGTTGGTTGAACTGGATCGATGACTTCAAGGCGCTTATCGTGCCGGCAATCGTAGGAGCCTTTGGCGTGTTCTGGATGCGCCAGATTGTTGACTCGCAGATTCCGAATGAGTTGCTTGAAGCTGCAAAAATTGATGGAGCGTCGGTATTCCGTACATTCCGTGCCATCGTAGTTCCAGCAGTTTTACCGGCCTCATTCGTGCTTGCATTGTTCACATTCCTGGGTGTCTGGAATGACTACCTCTGGCCATCGCTCGTATTGACGGACTCAAATAAGTACACAGTTCAAGTTGCTATCACAGCGCTCAATGCGAGTTACGTTGTTAACTATGCGCGCAACATGGCTGCGGCTTTGCTCGGTACGGCTCCGCTTCTTATCCTCTTCATCTTCGTCGGTCGCCGTCTCGTTGCTGGCGTTATGGATGGAGCAGTTAAGGGATGAGTCAGTTCCCTCCAGGTTTCACTTGGGGCACTGCAACAGCAAGCTACCAAATTGAAGGCGCTGCGACCGAGGACGGTCGTGGACCTAGCATTTGGGATACCTTCAGTGCGACTCCAGGTTGCGTAGCAAATGGCGACACTGGTCTCGTAGCTTGCGATCACTATCACCGCTACGAAGAAGACATTGCCATCATGAAGCAGCTTGGTGTCACTGCATATCGGTTCTCGATTGCATGGCCACGACTATTCCCACAGGGCGATGATGTTCGGGAAGAGCGTGGATTCACTTTCTACAACAAGCTCATAGACGCACTACTTGAAGCAGGCATTGAACCAGTTGCCACTGTTTACCATTGGGACTTGCCTCAACCACTGCAAGACCGTGGCGGCTGGGCCAATCGTGAGATAGTCGATATCTTTGCGGACTATGCACTAGCTTGTGCCGAAGCATTTGGTGATCGAGTCAAGACTTGGATCACAATAAATGAACCGTGGTGCGTAACCTGGCTGGGTTACCAGCTTGGAATGCACGCACCAGGGGTCAAGAATCTCTCGCATGCTGTGGCTGCTGCACATCACACCGCGCTGTCGCATGCAGCAGCAACTCGCGTGATGAAGGGTTACGATTCTGAACTTGTTGTGGGCCTTACAGTCAACATGTCCAACTTCCGCCTAGCAGGAAGTGCGCCAGAAACTTTGGAAGCCTTTGACCTGATGGACGGGCAGATGAATCGCTGGTGGATCGATGCACTTGTTCATGGCACCTACCCAGAGTCTCTTGCTCGTTCGTATGGCGAGATTTACGACGCTGTTGTGTTGCCCGGTGATGGCGAATTGCTAAAGACTGACAACCCAGACTTCTTGGGTATCAACTACTACAGCGATAGTTTCATCGCTGATGCGCGCCCCGACGAAAAGCCACTCAGACAAGGTGTGCTCTTCCCATTCGATGTTCGGGCCAATACTGAAATTCCAGAAGAGTACAAGGCCAATTTGACTGACATGGATTGGGTAATCACACCTGAAGGCATTCGCGATGTTGTAACGCGCGTGCACAATGATTGGCCGAGCATCCCTGCCATCGTCATAACGGAAAATGGCTCTGCCTACGCAGACGGCCCCGATGCCAGTGGTGTCGTGCACGACGATCGTCGCATCGCCTACCTACGCGCTCACGTGTCTGCACTCGGCGAGGCTGTGGCTAACGGCGTGCCAGTGACTGGCTACTTTGCCTGGTCGCTGCTCGATAACTTCGAGTGGTCATTTGGCTATGAGAAGCGATTTGGCATTGTTCACGTCGACTTTGAGACGCAGAAGCGCACCTGGAAAAACAGTGCCTTCGAGTATCAGTCCATTGTCGCAAACGGCGGCGTCATTTAGTTATTCGTGAGTGTCATACAGCAGCCGGCTGATGTGGCTTCCACTTAACTGTCCCAAGTAGGACTAGGCCAAGAATCATGGCCACCTGCAAGACAATCGCTTGTGGCGAAGTGATGTTGCGTTTGATTAGTTCGCCTAAAGATGTGGCCTGAAGTGCTTTGCTGCCGTACACGTAGGTCGAGTAGGTGACCACTCTGCCAACTGCGAAGGCGGCACATAGCGGCAGCAATTTGATGCGACGCATGATGCCTGCTGCCTCGAATAGTTGGGCAGAGGACAGTGGTGAAAAGAGGAACAAAACAAGCAGAGCCGTGGCATGGCCTTTGCCTTTGGTCAGGTGAGTGCTGGCATTCTCCATGTTTGCCACATAGCTTTGCGGAAGTCGGCTTCGGAATCTTCGAAAGGATGCCGCCAGCAGGTAGCGTCCACTGGTAGCACCAATCACTCCCAGAGTCACGAGTACCCAACTTGGCACTTGATAGTGCAGTGAAAAGAACACCAAGACTAGCCAGGTTGGTGGCGCAAAGCCCGGAACAACGTTGCACAAAAAAACAACTGCTAAAACCACCAAACCTTGCATCATTCCTCAAGGATAGAGTCGACCCGACGCACGCGAGGCAGTTTGCATTTCTGCGCTAATACGTTTGCCATCCAAAAGTTCTCGGAGAGCGCTCGGGAGATTCTGGCAGTAAAGTCATTAGATATGGCTGGCAATAAGTTCACACTTGCAGATCGTGGTTTTAATGAACCGCACCCCACGCGACTAGACCCTCAAAGTGAAGGGTTCGCTGAGATTATGCAGGCACATGATGAAGCCCTAGCAGCCGGCAAGCGTGGCTATACAGATCCAATTACCGGAGCCTTCGTATTTACCGCTAAGGCTTTGGCAGATGAAGGTTATTGCTGTTCAAGCTCTTGCCGACATTGCCCGTATGTGGACTAAATCGCGATA
>Ga0114964_10000903_pt1 | contig 22062 bp, 36 predicted proteins | sample C_131016_MF_Meta_FD_92638 | JGI IMG/M metagenome (GOLD analysis project Ga0114964, IMG submission 92638) | Freshwater microbial communities from Lake Croche, Canada to study carbon cycling - C_131016_MF_MetaG | ecosystem: Environmental > Aquatic > Freshwater > Lake | place: Lake Croche, Canada...
ACACGCACCAGCTACAGCACAGGCCAAACCAGCACCAGGACAACAAGCACCAGCTACAGCACAGGCCAAACCAGCACCAGGACAACAAGCACCAGCTACAGCACAGGCCAAGCCTGCGAACCCCAATATTGCAGGTCCAAAAGGAACTATACCGGGTGCCAAACCGCCAGCGGCAGGTGGCCAACAACCTGCCCAAGCCGGCGCACAACAGCCAGCAAATGCACAACAAAAGCCCGGAGCATTGGACCCACGTGATCTCAACAAAGACGGCACAGTTGATGCAACGGAAAAATCTATCGCTAGAAACAAAGCCAAAACAACTACCCAACAACCAGCCGCTCAACCCAAGGTTGGCAATAAAGATGTGATGGGACGCATGGCCAAACAACTAGGCACACCACCTAGCGGAATACCCGCACAAGATAACAAACCAGCCACAGCCCAACAGGCACCTGCACAACAAACAGCAAAGCCTGATTTTAGCAAGAGCATCACAGGTTATGGTAAAACAACCACAAATGCGCCCACTGGTACCCCAGTACCGACTGCACAAGCACAGCCCACAACAGGAGCCAAGGCCGAGCCAGTACAACAACAACCTGCAACAGCCAATGCACAATTTCCCAATGGCAAATATAACGCAGTAACTGGGCAAGCAACTCCTGAATGGCAGTCCGAATTAGATAAACAAGATGCCGCAGAAAAAGCCAAATTTGCAGCCGCACAACAACCAGCCGCAACAGCACAAGATAAACCAGCCGCACCGGCTCAACAGTCTACAGGACAAGCCGCAACACAGGCAGCCAATGCAGGTGGTGATGCCGAACAAGCCGCAACAGCCGCAATGACAGCCAAGAATTCCAAATTGGGCGGAATGATGGCACAAGCTGGTATGAACGATAACGAAGCTCCGACAAAACCAGTGGCCACAGCACCAAAACGAAGTGTAACTGGCGATGTTCCGGTTCCTGACAACTTCGGCAAACAACAAAAACAAGCAGAACCAATGGCAGCAGAAAGTCGTATAGACTTTAGTGCCGCCCTGTTACGCAAGATGAAGCAACGAGTATGATGCACATTTACGAAGGCGGCAATATCTTTGGTGACGGAGGTATTGCTCGAGAATATGTCAAAGGTGTGGTACAAACGGTACAACGTTCTTTACCTTCGGGTATTCGGGCTATTCCTGACATTGGATCGGCTGGTTACAAAACTGCCAGTGGCGACATGGATTTGTTCATTGATGCCGGCGCCTTGATGCAAAAGTTTCAAGTGGCCGATGACAAGGCAGCTCGGCAAGCACTAGAACAGTACATGCAGGCCAAGGGCTACAAAACAAAAATGTCTGGTCGTAATGTGCATATTGAAGTGCCTTATAAAACACCTGAAGGACCGCGCACAGTACAAGTTGACTTAATGGTCATCGCCGATGCTGATGTTGTGGCACCGTATCATCAACATGGCCCACGTGGCATGTATGACCAGCCCGGCTTCAAGGGCGCACATAACTTTATCTTGATGAACAGCATTGCCAAGCACCTGGGACTAAAGTTTGATGCATTTGGCGGAAAACTGATGCGCCGTGATGATAATGCAGTAGTTGGACGCACACGAGATGAAGTTGCCAAGATACTGCTGGGGCCGGCGGCCACAGCTGATGACTTAAACTCAGTTGCATCAATGGTGGCGGCACTACGTAACGACCCGGATCGCGACAGTAAATTGGCACAGGCTCGCCAAGATGCAGCCAAGGGCCTGATCACCATGCCCGAGCCAGTGGCCGAAGGCACCGCCAACTGGTTTAGACGCTACAGTGGATTATTATAATGTTTGAATTTATCAGTACATTATTTGAAGCGGCCGCAAGTCCACGTATCCCGCACCCCGAAGATGCAATCTTTGACAGTGGACTAGATGCCAAGCGTTATATCAATGCACTAAAAGGTGTAATCAAAGATCCCGGCAGTGTCAGTATCAAATGGGACGGTGGCATTGCACTAATATTTGGCATAGACCCCAACGGTGAATTCTTCATCAACGACAAGTATATGCCAGCAGGCTATTATGCTCATGGTCCCGCAGACTGGGAACGTTACGATACTGAAATTAAAAAGTCCAAAACAGCACGTACAGATTTATATCCGGCACTGGGCAATATTTGGCAAGGACTAAAAGCATCGGTGACCAAGGCCGGAGTATTCAAAGGTGACTTGATGTGGACTGGCGCACTAAAACCAGTCAACGGCATGTTTGTGTTTCGGCCCACCACAGTGGAATATCGTGTACCAGTCAACAGCACAATTGGCCAGCTTATTGCCGGCAAGGCCGGCGGCATTGTGGTGCACCAATACAACGGAGCCCCTTGGGACGGTCACACCGGCTTGGTCAACAACGGCAATGTTGCTATTATCAGCCCCACAGCCGGTTTGAAATTTTCGCTTAACGAACCCACACAATTGGTTGCGGCGGTAAATCGAATTGAAGCACAAATTCCCACAGCTGAAAAGTTCTTGTTGGGCATGGATGGTGTGGCACGTGCGGCCATTAAAACATACTTTAATAAAAAGATTACAGGACAAACCAACGAGGAATTGACTGCTTGGATTACTACCAATGTCAGTGGAGCACAGGCAAGAAAATTGCTAGGTGACGATCAAGACGGCTATCTATATCAAAATGCCGCAGGGTACGAAGCACTACGAGCTGTTTGGAATGCAGTATATCACTTGAAAGTTAACCTGTCAGACCAACTTGAACAACAGGTCAAGGGATTTGAGCAGTGGACTGGTGGACAGCGGGCCGGCGAGGGATTTGTGGTCAACACGCCCGAGGGGCTTGTAAAACTGGTAAATCGCGGAGTTTTTGGTGCCGCGCACTTTAACAAATAACCCTGATTATTTTATCAATTTGATAAATATTTACATGAGGCGTAAGCCCATGTAATTTAAAGGAAAATAAAATGGCAACATTTACAAGAACAACGGTTAATACAGCCGTCGGTGAGTTTATCGGACGTGACCTTAAGTATGTTAAAGTAGCATTGACAGGTATCGACACAAGCTATACAGCAGTGGACAGCGCATACGAAAAAACAGTTCGTGCGTTGGAAAAATATTGTACAGTCAGCATTGCTGGTATCCCAGCTAGCGGCAACGCAATTTTCGTTGTTGAAGGTTTACCAACTACAGTTGGCGACAACACAGCTGATCAAAGCGGTGGTACAGCAATTGGTACAGCAGTTAAGGCAGACATCGATGCGGCAACCAGCGGTACTTCTACAATTACCATCTACAGCAACATCAGTGGTACAAGCTTCGCTTAATTTTTAAATTAAGTAGACACAAAAAGAGCACAGTTTTAACTGTGCTTTTTTTATGACTATAAGTAAGTGTATGAATGAAAATTTAGAATATTTTACACTTGTCACCTTGGTTGATATTACTCGTACCGGTGTTACCAAGAACACACCTGAGCAGGAATTTGTGCGTAATCAGCAACGAAACTGGGAGTCGGTACTACAAGTAATTGGCCTACGGTCTCAACCCATTACTGTAGTGGAACCTTATAGTGAAATGATTCCCGAAGATGTGGTCAACAACATATTTGGCGAGATGCACCACGGTCAAGATCAGCGAGTATGGTGTGCCAATTTTGCAGTTGAACACAAAGATGTATTTAAAAAAGACAAAGACCAATTGGGATTTCTCAAAGACGACTTCAATCAAGTTCCTGTGATTTGCGGACTTGATGAAACCGCTAGATTTATACTGCCGATATTTTACTCGCATGGCTCGCTAAAAAATATCATATTTAATTCAGGAATTTTGGGACAACAACTATAAGTCAGCTGTTTCTAGTAGAAACACTAAATATTAAATTGATGCTAACATGCATCGCGAACAATAAGAAAAGGGGCAGGGACAGCTATGGCGTCGGCAGATATTGAAAAGAAAAGCCTCGAGGCACACGTGGAGATCTGTGCGGTAAGATACTCAAATCTAGAATCGCAATTACAAAATCTAGAATCGCGCATGGACAAGTTTGAAAATCATCTTGTTGAAATCAAAGAAGCGATTACTAGTTCACCTAAAAACAACCGCGTTGATGAAACCGGGCCATACAAAATGATGCTGACCATTGGTACAACAATAGGCGGCGCATTGATTGGCGCACTGATCACACTTATTGTGCATGTCAAATGAAAATTGTTGAACTTGTTAATTCCAGATTATCGGTAGCAATCACTAACGAAGAATCTGACATATTAATGAAGTTTAGAGAACACCCATCTATCCCCAAGCAAGCTCTTGATGAGCGCGAGATCGTCGTAGCCAATCAACTGGTCAATAAAGACATACTAATTCGAAAAAACACTAATGGCAAAATCACGTACTTCCAAGCGGGAAAATCTGAACAAGGCTAAACGCCAAGTTCAAATTGAAACCGTTAAAACAGCAGTTGAACTCTTCAATGGCTACGTCAAATCCTGGACTCAAAACGAAATACAGCACTTAATACAGCGTGGCAATTTGCCCATAGTGCCACTGGCCAACGGGCTACAGGTGGGACGTCAACGAGCTGTGTTTAAAAACAATGTCTGGGGATTGTACAACGCACACGGCGAACTGGTAGAAACATTTACTGGCAAAAAGTCAGTGGTGTTGTACAGCCTACTGGATCAATTGCATCGTTATAAAACAGCCGAAGAAGTGCTGACCAAGGACCAAAGATTACGCAAAATTGAAACAGATTTTCAACATTATAATCATACCATGAACCGGGCCATCAAATTGCGCGATTATGCAACTATTGACGTTATTGCTAGCCGTTATTACGATGCCAAAATCGCTCTGGAACACGCCAGAAATGATTTAGAAAAAACCTTAGGAATGAATAAATACTTGAAAGTTTGGGAAACTGGAAACTCATTATGAAACTACAAGAATTCGGCGCAAAGCCAACTGCAAAACAAATGAACAAAGTTGTCGAAAGCCGCTTTGGTTTTAAAATTGATTTTGACAATTTAAACTTCCGCAAGGCCTACACATTGGCCACGGGAATAACTGAAAGTATCAACAAAATTAAAACTTCTCATGGTCTACACATTGCTGAGAAAAACCCACAGTACATGGAACTGTTGATGGTGCGTGAAAGTCTAGATCGTTGGATGTTAGAGAATCGTCATGTACTGGTACAAGAAAGTGAAATGGCCAAGTCGGAAGCCATACTTGCGGCCAAGAGCATGGTTGACGAAGTTCAAGACATGTTAGAGAAAATCTCTAAAATGCAAAACGAACAGATGCCGGCCTTGTTAGACACAATCCGTGATCAAATCTCTATGGAAAAAGCCGAAGCATTCAAAGGTGCTATTGCTCCTATTCTTAAGAGCCTATACGATACACTAAGCCAAGGTCGTGAGCAAGCCGACAATGCGGCACGCCAACTTGCTGGTGAAGGTGCTGGTGAAGACATGGGCTTGGGTGGTATGCCTGGCATGGGTGCTGAGGGTGGTATGCCTGGTGCAGAAGCAATGCCTGGCGAACCTGCTCCTGAAGGTGATGCATTTGGTGCAACCGATGCAGCCGCAGGCGGCGAAGAAGAACTAGGTCGCGAGCGTCGCGGCATGTCGGAAGCAATGGACCCAGTTGGCCAAGAAGATGACGACATCGACAACGATGGCAAAAAGAATACCAAATCTGACAAGTATCTAAAAAATCGTAGAAATGCCATCAGCAAAAACATTGGTAAAAAATAATGCGTTTATTTGAATTCTCTAGTGACTATGATGACATCATTGAAGATGAAGCAGACGAGCGCGGAGATGCTGACCTACTTACAACATTGTCTTATCTACAGGCACAGGCCGCAGGTAAACATCTAGTACCTCGTATTCGCGTTGACAGTTTGGTCAACATGATCAACATGCACCAACATGATGAAGCTGTTCCGTTTACGGCCAAGAGTCTTGAAGATGCATTTAAAACCAACGATCATGTTAAAAACTTCATTGCAAACATCAAAGACGATGAAAAAACTGGAAGCAAGTATGTTTACCTAAAACGTATTGACGATGGTCCAGAAGACAGTGCAGGCGATGGCTTAGGCGGCCCATCTGCAGGCGGCCCAGAAAAAATAGTAGCCAAAATGGCCGATAAGGCCATTGCAAATAGAAGTTAAACATGGACTTGACACCGTTAGATTCGATTGGGTATGTTTACATACCCAATTTTCTTTCCGCTACAGAATTAAAACTTTTGAATAGCGAATACCAACACAGCGAAGCAACTGAGAATAAAAATTATTCTTTAGTGCATTCTAAGATTGCAAAGAAAATCTTAGGCAAGAAGATCAAAGACGTAATGGACGCGGTGAATCAACAAACCAGTTTACACATAGACCATCTTACCCCAACTGTAAATTACATGGACACAGAAAGTTTATTTTTTGATTGGCATCAAGATCATGAAAGTTACTATGTGTATCAACAAAGCAAAAATCATTTGAACTTTTACATGCCCATTGTTAAACCGGACCCAACGCGATCGGGAGTCAGTGTAATTTCAATGGAGCGGTTACTTGATTACCTGATGGGCCCACAAGTTGATAGAATCATCGACTCGGGCGCAAAGCGTTTTAAACTACACACCAACTACACCGAAGTACTTGATGATGAACATGGCAAAGGATTTAGAATTCCAATTAACCTTAATCGCATTGCGGAGAGTCCAGAATTATGTGCAGGAGACCTGCTACTAATAAGAGGAGATGTAATACATAAAACTCAAGATGCTGACACACACAGAGTTGCTATTTCGGTTCGTGCCACAGATGGTAATGCCCCGGTCTCTTTAAAGAAGTTAAAGAATGGTTGCGAAGAAAAAATGAATTTTATTAAACGCAATCAGCCCTATTACGACAAGATCTTTAAACTATTTGAAAAAAATGAAACGGCAAAAATACCTGCTTCTGACGTAAATAAAGGTAGCAATAGTTGGAAATTTTAAGTATAATAAGCGTATGGCATATTCAGACAAAGTAATTGATCATTATGAAAACCCACGCAACGTGGGCAAATTTGAAATCGACGACTCCATCGGTACCGGCATGGTGGGAGCACCTGCTTGTGGTGATGTAATGAAACTTCAAATCAAAGTAGAAGATGGAGTAATTGTAGATGCCAGATTTAAAACGTACGGCTGCGGGTCAGCCATCGCGAGCTCAAGCCTCGTTACAGAATGGGTCAAAGGTCGAACTCTTGAGGAAGCAGGATCCATACGAAATAGCCAAATTGCTGAAGAGCTTGCTCTCCCCCCAGTCAAAATTCACTGCTCCATCCTGGCCGAAGACGCCATCAAGGCCGCGGTAGCAGACTATCGCAACAAGCATGATCACATTCAGTGATACAGCTCGTAACAAAATACAAAAACTAGTCCGAGCCAAAGGCTATGCTGGTATTCGACTGGGGGTAAAAACCACCGGATGTTCGGGACTGGCCTACGTGTTAGAATATGTACGAGAGTATACCCCAGAACCCTACGTTATAAACTATGCACAACCCGATTTTGTTGTGCTGGTAAATGCCAAAGACAATGTATATTTACAAAACATGACAGTAGACTATGTGCGACAAGGACTGAACGAGGGTTTTGAATTTCGTAACCCCAATGAACGCGACCGATGTGGTTGCGGAGAAAGTTTTAGGGTTTGATGTTGATAGCAGTTTACACTGATAGTAATTTTTTTGATGATGTGTGGTTAACTAGATTATCTTTCCCAGGAGAGTATATGCTATACCACAGCAGGCATGAGTACGCCAATGCACAAGCAGATAAAAAAATAGCTTTTACCACAGAGCAATTTGCACTGGACTATGACATTGGTGACCCACCTCGTCCAGGACCACTGCCCAAGGTCGACTTCCCTGATAAAATAAATGAATTAAGTTATGCCAGTGACTTGGTGTTTACCTTTGGTGGTGAATTACACAGCACTCAATGGGCAGTATGGAATCAATGTCATCATGACAACGTATACTGGGTAATACCTGGAACTGTAACTGAGTCGTTGCCTCTTAAAAATAATATTATTGTGTGGCACGACTGGTTAAAGATCATAGCGAGATTATATAGAGATCAGTTGCCACATAAGTTAGCGGAAATTTCATATGCCTTACCCAAGCCCAAGTATTTTGACGCCTTGCTGGGTCGTAAACGAGTCAATAGAGATGCAGTATACGAAGGTGTTGTTGCCAACAACTTGCAAGACAAATTTATCATGACATATATGGGCGACTCTGATGTCACAATCAAGGGTAATTTTGTATGGGAGAAAGACTGTTATCCCGCACAAGAATCAATAGGACACACTTATGGTACTACATGTTTCGATGTGTGTTATAATGATATAAAAATACCGCTGAGTAGAGTAATACCCATTGATGTGTTCAATCACACCGCCTACAGCATAGTGGCTGAAACCAATACAGATAGCACGTTGAGTTTTTATACAGAAAAAACAGCCAAGCCCATAATTGCCCGTAGACTGTTTGTGGCCTTTACTGGGTATAAATTTTTAGAAAATTTACGCAGTGCAGGATTTAAAACATTTGATGGTATCATTGATGAAAGGTATGATCAAATCGTAGATGATACTGCTAGATATCATGCGGCCATGGAACAGGTAAAATTTTTGTGCAACACAGACCAGGTCGAGATATACAGCCAAGCAAAGGATATACTTGAACATAACTATAATCTAATAGTGTCAACTGACTGGGACAAGCAAGCACGAGATCAAATTCAACAAACAATAAACTTATTATGATAAAACAAAAATACAATTACACCGCAATTAGTAGAACCACTATTGACGGCAAACGACACTACTGTTTACCTGACGGTAAGGCAGTACCTAGTGTCACTACCATTTTAGACCGGACCAAAAGCGAAGAATCGCGTCAGGCCTTGCAAAACTGGCGCAATGCCATTGGGCATGAACGAGCACAGGCCATCACAACAGAAGCCGCAAATCGTGGCACCAGGATGCACAGTTACCTAGAAACCTACATACTCAGTGATGACATGAAGCCCTTGCCCACTAACCCGTATGCACATCCTTCATGGTTCATGGCTGCTGAAGTCATAATGAAAGGGTTGGCCAATGTAGACGAATTCTGGGGCTCAGAAGTTCCGGTGTATTATAGTGGGTTATATGCTGGCACCACAGACTGTATCGGCGTACATCGCGGTCAGCCAGCCATCATTGATTTCAAACAAAGCAACAAGCCCAAGAAGCGTGAATACATAGATGACTATTTTGTGCAGTTGGCGGCCTATGCACAGGCACACAATGCCACACATGGCACCACCATCAACAAAGGCGTAATTATGATGGCTGTTCAGCCTAAATTATTGGAAGATCAGTCATATTCTACGCCAGAATACCTGGAATTTGTCATCGAAGGGGACGAGTTTGCACACTGGACCACGGAGTGGACCAAGAGGGTAGAACACTATTACTTGATCAGCTAAATAGTCTATATAGTTGAGGATTTAGAAAAATGGCTGTTATACAAATTAGCCGCATACAACACAGACGCGGACTACAGGCAGATTTACCTAACTTGGCCAGCGGCGAGTTGGGATGGAGTGTTGACACACGTCAGCTTTACATCGGTAACGGCACCATTGAAGAAGGCGCACCTAGTCTAGGCAAGACCGAAATTTTAACTCAGTACAGCATCTTAGATTTTACTCAAGGCTTTGGCGGCGCAGTAACATCTCTAACAAGTGGTGTTAGCTTGATCAACGCCAATGTCAGTGCATTATCCAATACTGTAGCAAACGTTGCGGCCACAATAACCAGTACCAATGTGACCCTTGCCGCAAACTCCAGTGGTACCATCACTGCTATCCCTGCAACCAATGCAGAGATCAGATACACCTTGACCCAAGGTGTCAAGAGACGAAGTGGAACACTCCAGTTCAATCGAGTTGACTCAACAGTGGGTTACGAAGAAAACTACAACGAAACTGCCACAACCGATATCACACTCAGCGCCAATGCCAATGTGACTCACGCAAATATCAATTATACTACAACCACTACCACGTATTTTGCATACCAAGTACGAACAGTTTAAAGAGGCATTCGATGTGGAAACTACGAGCCGACGAGCGACTTGCTCGATGGCGTGAATTTCGAAAAAAGTTAGATTCCCTTACACTAGATACAGCAGTCCAAGAAGTTGCTCAATTTTGGACCGGGATTCCATTCACTCCGTATTATTTGGACATCGATCGTCCTGAGGAATGGCCGGATCCTTGGACCTTACTGGAAGAAAATTATTACTGTGATGTTGCAATTGCGTTAGGAATGCTGTATACTATTAAGTTCACTATGCACGATCCTGAAATAAAACTACATGTTTACTATGATCCAGAATCTCAAGTCAACTATAATTTAGCATTCATTGAAGATGGAAAATATGTACTTAATATGAGTGAGGGTAAGGTATTAAATAAAACACAAATAAACAATAATTTAGAGCTCCGCTATTGTTACGGAGACCATGAACTAAAATTGAATAGTTATTAAGAGGAATCAATGAGTCAAATACAAGTTACCAAGCGAGACGGTCGCAAAGAGCCGTTAGATCTAGAAAAGTTACACAAGGTGGTATTCTGGGCAACAGAAGGCATCACTGGAGTAAGTGCTAGTGAAGTAGAAATCAAGAGCCATATACAATTTTACAACGGAATCAAAAGCGCAGACATTCAAGAAACTCTGATCAAAAGTGCAGCCGATTTGATCAGCGAAGAAACTCCCAATTATCAATACGTGGCAGGTCGCCTGCTGACATACCATATTCACAAACAGGTATATGGTGATTATAAACCATGGCCCTTGTTGACTTTGATTAAACGCAACACCGACATCGGTTACTACACATCAGAATTACTTAAAAATTTCACCGAAGATGAAATCAACGAACTAGATGCATATATCAAACACGAGCGTGACGACAACTTTGCATACGTGGCCATGGAACAATGGCGTGGCAAGTACCTGGTACAAAATCGTGTAACTGGAGAAATATACGAAACCCCGCAAGTGGCCTATATGTTGATTGCGGCCACGTTGTTTATGTCTTACCCTCAAGACACACGTATGCGCTGGATTAAGGACTACTACGATGGAATTAGTAATTTTGATATTAGTTTACCTACCCCTGTCATGGCTGGTGTACGAACACCGCAAAAACAGTTCAGCAGTTGTGTTCTTATTGAGTCTGATGACAGTCTTGATTCCATTAACGCTACTGCCAGTAGCATCGTCAAGTATGTTAGTCAAAAGGCCGGCATCGGAATTGGCGCAGGCCGCATTAGAGCCCTTGGTAGCCCTATTCGTAACGGCGATGCATACCATACTGGCGTTACTCCCTTCTTGAAATTGTTTCAGGCCGCGACTCGCTCATGCAGTCAAGGCGGAGTACGTAATGGTGCTGCCACTATCTATTATCCTCTTTGGCACTTGGAAATTGAAGACCTGTTGGTATTGAAAAACAACAAAGGCACCGACGACAATCGTATTCGTCAAATGGACTATGGTGTACAGTTCAACAAGCTCATGTACGAGCGTTTGATTCAGGGCGGCAACATCACTTGTTTCAGTCCACATGATGTGCCTGAAATGTATGAAGCATTCTTCAATGACCAAGAGCGTTTTAAAGAGTTGTACGAGAAAGCCGAACGCAACACCAAACTGCGTAAAAAAACAATTCCGGCGGCCGAACTGTTTGCCAAATTCATGGGCGAGCGCAAAGATACTGGTCGTATCTACTTGATGAATGTGGACCATGCCAATACACATAGTCCTTTTAAAGAAAAGATCGCTCCCATCAAGATGAGCAACTTGTGCACCGAAATTGACTTGCCCACAGTACCACTTAACGATGTAAAAGACGAGTCGGGTCGTATTGCACTATGTACACTCAGCGCACAGAACTGGGGCAATGTCAAGAGTCCCCGAGACTTTGAACGTATGTGTACTCTTAGTGTTCGTGGACTGGATGCCTTATTGAGTTATCAAAACTATCCGGTCCGTGCCGCAGAACTTGCAACTCAGGAATATCGTCCCTTGGGCAATGGCATCATCAACTTTGCCTACTTCCTGGCCAAGCATGATGTCAGTTACAGCGACCCTGCCGCCCTGGCCTTGGTTGATGAATATGCCGAAGCCTGGAGTTACTACCTGATCAAAGCCAGTGCTGACCTGGCGGCTGAACAAGGACCTTGTACCGCTTGGCAAAACCTAAAGTATGCCGATGGCGACTTGCCCATTGACACACGCAAACGCGAAGTTGACGAATTGGTTCCACATCAAGAGCGTATGCCTTGGCGTGCCTTGCGTGAGCAGATTCTAAGCACCGGTATCCGCAATGCCACCTTGATGGCCTTGATGCCGGCAGAAACATCGGCACAGATCAGTAATGCCACCAACGGAATTGAACCCCCAAGAAACTATGTGAGCGTAAAACAAAGCAAACATGGCGCATTAAGACAAGTAGTACCTGAATATCGTAAATTAAAAAACAAATACGAATTGTTATGGGATCAGAAGTCACCAGAAGGTTATTTAAAAATCTGTGCAGTATTGCAAAAATATATTGATCAGGGAATTAGTACCAACACTTCGTACAATCCACAACACTACGAAGATGAAAAGATTCCTATGAGTGAGATGCTCAAGCACCTGCTAATGTGCTACAAGTATGGAACCAAACAACTTTATTATTTTAATACCTATGACGGCCAAGGCGAAATTGATGTAGACAAAATGTCCAAGGCCGCAGAGACACCACTTGCTGAAGAATCACTAGACCAAGAAGACTGCGATAGCTGTGTAATTTAAGGAACCATTATGAGCGTTTTTAATATTAATAATAAAAAGAAGCATACCGAAGCACTGATGTTTCTGGACCCAAGCGGTCCAGTTACTATCCAACGATACGAAACACTAAAGTATAGACAATTCGACAAACTGACAGACAAGCAGTTGGGATTCTTTTGGCGTCCCGAAGAAATCGACATCATGCGTGATGCCAAAGACTTCAAGGAGCTAACACCATTTGAACAACACATTTTTACCAGTAATTTAAAGAGACAAATTTTATTAGACTCGGTACAGGGACGTAGCCCCTCGTTGGCATTTTTGCCATTGGTGTCAATTCCGGAATTAGAAACGTGGATCACAACCTGGGCATTTAACGAAACTGTGCATAGTCGCAGTTACACACATATCATTCGCAACATCTATAGTAACCCTAGTGAAATTTTTGATGGCCTGATGGAAATTGAGCCCATTGTTAACTGTGCCAAAGACATCAGCAAGTACTACGATGATGTGATCAAATACGGACAGTACTACAACCTATTGGGTGCAGGCGACCACGTGATCAACGGTGAAACCGTCACTGTGGACAAATACGAACTCAAGAAGAAATTATGGCTTGCCATCAATAGTGTAAACGCACTAGAAGGTATTCGTTTCTACGTGAGCTTTGCTTGCTCATGGGCCTTTGCTGAACTAAAGAAAATGGAAGGCAATGCCAAGAACATCAAACTGATCTGTCGCGATGAAAACATACACCTAGGGTCAACTCAAACGTTGATCAAACTGTTGCCACAAGACGATCCAGACTTTGCACGGATCAAAGAAGAAACAGTACAGGAATGTACCAACATGTTCTTGGGTGCGGCACAACAGGAAAAAGATTGGGCCAAGTACTTGTTCAAAGATGGCAGCATGATTGGGTTAAACACACAGTTATTGAGTGACTATGTTGATTGGTTATCTTGCAAGCGCATGACCGCGGTGGGCTTGAATTGTGGCATCAAACCTGGATCAAATCCCTTGCCCTGGACAGCCAAATGGATTGCAGGAAGCGAAGTTCAAGTGGCTCCACAGGAAACTGAGATAAGTAGTTATGTAATCGGCGGAACCAAGCAAGACGTAGATGCAAACACGTTCACTGGTTTTAGCTTATAAGGAAAACAACATGATTAGAGAAACTAGAAATTACACACCGCCAACTGGGCACACAGATTTGGTCAGTATTAGAGATTGGGCAGAAACTCTTACCGAAGCTGACAAATTGAATTTTTACAAAGGATTCAATTACCAAATCTCTAAAGAAAAAACTTTTACTGCATTAGGTAAATTATCTATAAATGATTTGGGAAATGGCCACATGGTCTATTCATGGGACAGCCAAGATTCTGCAAACCTCTGCGGAACTGACCCTATATACCAACAATTTCATGCTAGATATCTCAGCGAAACCGGTATCACTTTAGACGTAACAACAGCAACAGTATGATAACGGTATATTCAAAAAGTAACTGTCCTTTTTGTGACAGAGCAAAGTCTCTCCTTGAGAGCAAAGGCATCGAGTACACCACCATCAGTGTAGAAGAAGATCAAGACGCACGTCAACATCTACTGGACATGGGCTTGCGTAGTGTACCACAAATTTTCAATGGCACAACTCTTATCCAAGGCGGTTACCAAGGTATTGCCGGCAAAGGCGAAGAGTTCTGGGCCGAACTAAAGGGTTAACATGTTAGTAACAAATCAAAAATACGCATCAGGTGACGTAGTGAGTTTCAAGATGGTCAACGGTGACGAACTGGTGGCCAAGGTCATAGAAGAATCCGCAGACGGATTTACTGTGGCCAGTCCTTGCACGGTGATGCCAAGCCAACAGGGCCTGGGTCTGATACAAAGCCTCTTCAGTGCCGCAGAAGATATTAAAGTATTTTTAAGTCGTCAACACATCATGTTTCATGCCGAGTCCCTGGAACAAATGAAGGCACACTATCTCAAGACCACTACCGGTGTTGAGATAATTCCCAAGCAAAAGATCATAGTATAACATGGCCGTACCTGCTCTTGTCGAACATGACCAAACTGCACAGGGTGATCCTGTTGCAGGGCGTGCCAGTACAGTGAGCTTTGAGGGCCGAGCACCTGCACGAGTTGGTGATCAAACACAACATGGTGAAACCATCACAGGCGCAGGATTTCCCAATATCAGCATAGAAGGCAAGCCACTGGCAGCAATCGGCGATTTGACTACGGCCAGTGTTAGAAAAAATAATAGAGAATTCTGGGGACCAGGACCATTGGTGGGCGGCGCCAGCACCATAACTGCGGGCAAGTAATATGGCCAATACTTCAACACTATTGGTCGCGGCAAGCAATTTAACTGGCAACATTGGTCTTGCACCCAATACTGCCATGCTGGCCTTGTGCAATACAGTTACATCTTATCCACTGGTCAGTAACTATGCCAATTTACAGCCTGGTACCACATACGGCACAATCTTGGCATCTAACAGTTTTGCTGTCACCAGTCTGGGTTTACCACTGTTTGTGGCCAATGCAAATACCACTGTGGCCAATATTCGCACACAGGCCGCCAGCATATTACCAAATGTTGCGTCCTTTTCGTCTATACTACAGTCAGCAGGCACCTTTGCCACATACTCGTACCGAACATATCAATCGCTCAATGAATTTACTGGTAAGACTTTTGACCAATTGGGTATCAATGTTGCGGGACATCAAAGTGCAGTTACCAATGGTATTGCATCAATCTTTGGCGGCGGCGCAACAACAGCCGCACAAATTTCTACCAATATCAATACTTTGGCCAATGCCATTGCAAATTTTGGCACAATATACGATGTATCAAAATTGAATTTGTTAGGCGATCCGTTCGTATTTGTGCAGTACATACTTGATTCGGGTTACGATTTCACTCCGCCCACCGACTGGCAGTCAATGTCTCGAGATGAGTTGACCTATTACCTTAGTGGCATAATTGGGCCGGTGTTTACACGAGTAATCACACTGAGCAACATACAGTTGCCCACAAACTCAACAGCATCTAGTTTGGGAGACCTACTAGACCTGTCCCAGGTGTTTCCTGCCGCGGCTCTGGCACTGGTTCCGGGAAATAATTTTGCCGGCTTGGCCAACATGTTCATCAACTTGGGTGGCAAGTTCAAGAGTTTTGCCAGCATTGCCGACATGTTGCGAAGTATTCAAGTACCCAACATATCATACTTAAATTCCTACACCACACCAGTGGCCGCAGTCGACACTGCCAACTTGGTTGCACAACTGGGCACCGGTACTGGTCCGGTAAGTAACCCCACCATTACCGACATAATAGGCACCGTGGCTGGCACTGTACACTTGGGAAATCTATCAACAGTAAGCACAGCATTATCATCACTAACAGTTAACGCAAATACGCAGACGTTAGTTACAAGTTTAGCCAATTTAGCAACAGCTTGTGCAAGTGGAAATCCCACATACATCACCAGTAACATATCGGCACTAAGAACTGCCGCAAATCTTTTCAATGCAGATTCAAGTGTGACCGCACTAACTTCTGCAAATACTGCCATCACTAATATGCAAACACAACTGGCCCTGGAAACAAAAAATTTATCAGCGGCCGGAATTACCTTAAGTTCTATCTCAACCTCAGGAGTCACTGGAATTTTAGGACTTGTAAACAGTTTGCACGACTACGGAATTGACACAAATCAACTAAATTACAATCAACTTTTTGCTGGCATTGTTCAGACAAATGTTGGTGGTGATGCTGTTTTGGCCGCACTTGCTGAGGGACAAAACATCAATACCCAGGCACAATATTCTGTGCCAATTGGGACAAAGTCTATCTCAGTTCGGTGAGATAAAACCCAATATAACTTGAAAATAATTGCAGATCATGCTATAATAAGCTCAGTTAATGAGTTATAGTAGTTGTTTTCTCGGAATTTTCTGAGTTATATAAACTTACGCACCTAAAGAAGGAGGTAAAATATGATGACAATCGTGTCTCGTATCAATCAAGATCTTTTAATAGCTGTGACTACACGGTTGTTAAAATTCCTAGGTTTAATTTTGGTCGCTATAGTATTGATGAAAACAGTCAATACCAAGTTTGACCAACTACGCGAATCCGGCGAACTATACCGTCAAGGATTCATCAGTGCAGAACAACGCACTCAACAATTAGAATGCCTGACCAAGAACATTTATTGGGAAGCCGCAACCGAGCCATTTGAAGGCAAGGTTGCAGTGGCACAGGTGACCATGAACCGTGTTGCAAGCGGCCGGTTTGGCAAAGACGTTTGCGGTGTGGTGTACAAAAAGGACAACATCTTGGGCAATATCATTTGCCAGTTCAGTTGGACTTGCGTTACCACAAAGGTAAAACCCATCTATCCGATCCTGTACAAGGAAAGCGAAGAAGTGGCCAAGAAAGTTCTATTGGAAAATTTCCGTCTCAGTTCAATGAAAGATGCACTATATTATCATGCAGACTATGTCAATCCTAAGTGGGGCAAGCCAAAAATTGGCACTATCGGTCACCACATTTTTTACAAGGACTAAAATGAATTTTACTCTAGCAAAAGTTCAGTTGAACGTGATCAAGTTCTTCGCTGAGAGTTTTGGTAAAATTTCTGCAGAGACCCTGGGGTGGTTAGCGGCCATAGTTATTCACTGTTCCACTATCCCGACCCTACTGGCTCTGTTAACAGGACTAAGTGATCGCACACCTAGTCTGGACGTGGTATTGTTCATGTGGGCCGGCTTGGTTCTGTTGTTTGGGCGAGCAATCATCCTCAAAGACATGCTGAACATCATTACCATTGGATTGGGATTTGTTGTCCAGGCCGTAATCATGGCAATGATCCTGTTTAGATAACTGGAAAAATTAATGGCTAAGATTAATTCTGTTAAAGAAGATTTAACATTAGAAGATGTGGATGAATTACTTGGTGGGTGTGATCTTGATGACACCGACTACATACTGGTAATTGGGCACGATGGCGAACTGAAAAGTGTTTTTATGCCCGATGTTGCTCCTGAGGAAATCCCCGAATCTCTGCAAAAAACCCTAGCAGAATACGGGGTATTGGATCTATATTATGCAACTGGCAATCAAACTCTGCACTAAAAAGTACTACTTTTTGCCCCAGAAAAAGTAGTACTTTTGTAGTACTTTTTTACGCTCAAAATTTGACCCGAAATGGCGTTTGCAGTATAATACATACATGCAGAAAAGAAAACGCCGACAAGATACCAAACACGTAGTTTACGTGATTACCAATGTTGTAACAAAACAACAGTATATTGGTATCACGGTATGCGGACAGCAAGTGCGTCGAGCACTCCGAATCCGTATGCAAAAACACATTCGTCGTGCAGTTACTGAAAACAAAGATTGGGGCCTGTGCCAATCAATTCGTGAGCACGGTGTTGAAGCGTTTGAATACGGCATTGTAGAATTTGTGCGTGGACGCAAGCCGGCTCATGCTCGTGAGCGTGAATTGATTCGCACATACACACCTGAACTGAACACACACTGATATGAAGCATTTTAAAAGTGACGGCAGATACTTGTATCATGACAAAGGGTTTCACTACATCATGCAGTTTGCATGGAGTGATGTTAAAGACATCGAACTTTTTCAAAAACTAACAGCTCGATTCAAAGAGATATATGGTCCTGAGAAAGAAAATGTACCAGATCAAAAATGGGTCACCGGGCGTTGGCAGTACAATGAATTTTGGCGATACGAGCGAAATATGTTTGCCAAACGCAGACGCATTTATCTCAAAGAAGAATCTGCGGTCACTTTGGCCCTGCTCACCCTGGATCAAGAGGAACTACTTTAGTATTACTTTTTGATTTGCCCAGAAATGGCATCTGTTGTATAATTGTGGTATTGTAGTTAACAAGGAGTTGGTAATGGAACAGTTCAAATCTTGGGAAGACTTAACACCGTTAGAACAAGCTCAGGCCACATACAGTGACATGTACAAAGATGCTCACGGGTTCCGCCCACGTGGCATTGACACCAGCGGCTGGACCCTGGAGCGATTTGAATCCGAATTTGCCGAGCTTGGCAACGTCATCGAACAAGCAGAGAAAGAACGTCGTGACGACGAAGCCCGAGCCATTGTGCGTTTTGAGGACTTGGTACAGACTCTCATGCACACCGGTACCACTCGTGCTCGTGTCATAGACTGGTTGATGCGTCGCGAAGAGATTGCTGGCAACGACTATGACTATTTTTGTTACACACAGGGCCTGCCCTATGGTTACTTCAACAAGGAACAAGCATGAAGTTCTATCAAGAGACCACTGAGTGGGCCGACCCATTTGGCAACGGCGTTTATCTATTAGACGACTCCAAGACCAAAATGTACGCATATATTCGACCCGGTTCCACTGAAATCAAACATTTCAAAACGGCCATACGCATTGACACCCGTGGTCGCAAGTTTAGGTTATTGCCTAACCAGCCCAACTTTGTGATTGCGGAACCTGAGAACCCCGATCGTTGGGAAGTCACCGGCAGTCGTGGCGATGTGTATGTTGTGACTCAAGAAGAAGGCCAGTATAATTGCAGTTGTAGCGGATTCAAGTATCGCGGTACTTGCCGACATGTAAAAGAGTTTGAAACAAAATGAAAAAATTTGTTGTATTTTGGGACTGTTACGGACTTGAGTCTTGCATGGACATCACCGAAGACATCAAGCGTGGTAACGACTTTGAACGTGAAAGCCTGTTTGAGCGTATCAAGAATCCCGAGGTAGAACCACGCAATGAGTATGCACGTAAAGTGGCACAAATGGTACACTCCATGCAGTTACGAGCCGGTGCCAATCCGCAACGCAATTATGAACTGTATATGCTCAATGCCACACATGACATGACCGCCGAAGACATCATAGATTGGTTCAAGGACAGTCCGCAAGCGGCCGCAGATCGTGTTCGTGAAATTGGATACAAGTTAATGAGCAATCGTGCAACCGACACCGACAGGAGAGTAATAGTATGAACCCCGATGATTTTAAACACTTGACCATGACATTTGCCATCATACCAACCATACGCAATGGCCGGTACATAATCAAGGATACCTATAAATACAAGAGCCGTACTGAACAGGGTCGTGCTGTTTTTCCTGAGACGCTAGAACCAGAAATCACAGACTGCACCGAGGCCCTGTCAGTAATTGCCAAAATTAAAGGTGGCCTATGAACAATATCACAGCGGATTTGATTATGCAGGTACAAACAGGTGAGTTAGAAGTAGATGACCTAACTCCCGAACAAAGACACCAAGTGCTTGCAGGATACAAAATGGCCGCTATGGCATTCCTAGATGACGAAGACACTCGCGAACTTGGTAAGACCATTTTACAACTTCTTGAGAATTATGATGATCCGTTTGAAGCGGCAATTCTAGAAGCCGAGACTCGTGGTAGCACATACTGGGAATTAGAAGTCGATAGTTTTCATTAGCACTTTCCCCAAAGGTGATTTTTGACCCGCTCCGGCGGGTTTCGTCTTAAATAAAATAATGAAGTACAACATCAATATCACCAGTACCAAAGGATTTCACCTACACGGTGAAGCAGTCGATCCGGACGATCCAGACGAAAATGGTGTGTTGGTCACTAGAGCCGAAACCGACGTGTTGGCAAAGACACTGGGCGGACGTGTACAAGACATAAACGAACATTTTTGGCTCCTGAGAATTGATGCTGTTGACCCAGTGGGAACCGTGGTGGTCATAAACGGTGGTAGCCAGCTGGTTTCGGTATTTGCAGTCGACGATTTGGAAGAAGGCCTATTCTATCCCACCAGCAGTTTACAGCACTGGACCAGAAACAACTTCAACGTGGTATTGATCATGTCTGATACCGGTACACCCTGGGGCTGGAACTACTCCATGTACTATGAAAAAAATGTTGATGGTCGGGTAGTTGATTCTCTTTTCAAGAAGTTCTACAATCGGGAATTGCAGTCGGCACGTTACAGCGAAGTTTTTCAATGGTTCTGGGGCATTGCCGATGTTGTGGCTGTGTTGCGACAAGAAGGTTTACCGTTGCACCTAAACGGACATTGTTCAGGTGCCATACTGGTAACAAAATTTATTTCGTTAAGCAACGATTACGACTTTGCATCCTTGACCTTGATCAGTCCAATTTTTAATGACCACTTTGAAAATCCCGTGGCACACTACATGGACTTTATGCGACACAATCAATCCATTCCGTTGTTGATTGTGAATCATGCACAAGACACGGCCGCCGGCGTCTCGATAGCGCACAGTGACCAACTGCTTGCCCACGCCAAAACCCGGTGTCAACACATACTGTTAGACGGCGGTGTCAATCTAGGAAATCCAAATTTCACCCTCAGTTATCATGGATTTTACGGCATGGTGGATCGCTTGGTTGATGTGATTGCAGATCACATTGTGCGCTAAATACAACTATGAACGCCGCAGAAATTATCCGAAACCTAATGACCATAGTGGACAAGCCCGAGCCCACTGAGCCTGAATTGGCCAATAGTCCCAACGAACAAACACTTGATGCTGAAACCATCTTCAGCATGGGCGATGATGTGCATAAACCCAAGAACCCGGCTGATATACGCACCAATGCGCCCAGCATGTATCCTGACTATCAGGCCAAGGAGTAAGCATGGCCAACATCACAATTACAGTACAGAGCTTGTTAAGCACAGCCAAATATGACAGCTACACCATCGACAATGGCCAGACTGTGGCACAGTTGAAAACAGCCATCAACGCCGCTCGTAGTTTTAATTCAACTTGGTACGACTTGTCCCGATCAGAAACTATTTTGAGTGAAAGTGCCACTCTTGCCAGTCTGGGCATTGTGTCAGGCACCGCACTGAGAACACACAACAAGATAGCTCGATTGGCATCGCGCCAGCTCAGACAAGAAGCCAAATTGGCCTTGGCCACATTGGACAGAACTGCATCAAGCAAAACATACACATTAACCATCAACAACTTGCCTACAAAATATTCTGGTAATACTCTAGTAGACAATGCCAATTCTGGCGGACTAGTACAGGGCCGTCCTTGGAGTTAAACCAATTCTGTTGACATTCATTGAGTATCCGTATATACTATAGGACTAAAAACCT
>Ga0114964_10000904_pt1 | contig 22012 bp, 49 predicted proteins | sample C_131016_MF_Meta_FD_92638 | JGI IMG/M metagenome (GOLD analysis project Ga0114964, IMG submission 92638) | Freshwater microbial communities from Lake Croche, Canada to study carbon cycling - C_131016_MF_MetaG | ecosystem: Environmental > Aquatic > Freshwater > Lake | place: Lake Croche, Canada...
ATGAGTTGCCAAAAGTGCTTGATTATACCGCAGAGATCTCTTATACTAGTTGAATGCTGTACGCAACGGCTATTTTACATGAAAGGTAATTTATATGCGTTTTAATCCAGAAACTAAGACTTTCAAAGTGTTCAATGCACTTTACAACGGCGAAACTTTGACTCCATCAGAAGCCAAGAAGCGTTTTGGCGTGGGCAACTTGAGTGCTGAAGCCAGCCGCATCCGTGCCGCCGGTTTTGCTGTTTACTCAAACAGCCGCACTGCCGGTAACGGTGTCAAGGTTACAGAATATGTAATCGGCAAACCAAGCCGCAAGATTGTGGCCGCAGGATATCGTGCTATGGCACTTGGCTTGGCCTAATCCAACTCGCTGTCCAATTCAGACTGGACACTTGAACAAACCCTACCCCCGGTAGGGTTTTTTCTTGACCAAATATTCTCAAAACGCTATAATAAGCGCATATCCACTTTGATAATTCATGCCATGCAACGTCTACTTGTACTGATCGCTACTTTGGTTTTAACTGCCTGCGGAGGCGGTGGGGGTGGATCTGGCTCCGAGCCAGAATCTGGCTCCCCTGGTGCAGTAGCAAAGGCATTATTGGTAAATGTTTCTTGTGTAACACAGGAGGAACTGTCAGGTCATACACTCTGCATGAGCACAGTTCAAGTAGATGGTGCATCATACACAACTGATTCATTTGTGTCTGCTTCGTTTGACTTGAACAATGACGGCTATCCTGATGCCATCTTGTCCTCTAACGTTGCCATTACTGTAAACACTACCAGCCCAGTCAGATTTATTGCAGGCACAGCAAGCCCAACAGTGTACACCACAATGACTCCCGTCATAAGTGGAGGTACAGCCAGTGCCTGGTTCACTCGTGATATTGTGGTTGGCGATTTTGACGGTGATGGTAAGAAAGATTTTTACCTGGCAGATGCCAGTGAATACACAGCGACCGGTACCTTGCCCTGGGAAGGGACTACTCAGTATTTCTATGTCAACAACGGCAACGGAGCATTTACCAAAACCAGCACTGGCGTATCTGCATTGGTACACGGAGCCGTATATGGTAATAGTGCAGTGGATGGATTTGGTCTTGCATTAAACACTCCCTGGGGATCAACTACCAATTATTTTCACAGCATAAACAATGTCACAGCCACTGCCAATCCCTTGCCCGGCGCCGGCCAATTCTTTTACACCGCTACAATTGATGTAAATCGAGATGGTAAAAAAGACATTATTGGATTTAGTGGCAGAGATTTCTCACACAGGATCTACCTCAACAACGGATCAGGATCTTTCACAGCAGGGTCAGTTATTCCTAATTTTGTAAATGACAATGTGGTTGTTGAAAGTGTGGCAGTGGCTGACTTGAACGGTGACGGATGGGACGACTTTGTTACTGTACAAATTGATCGTACTGCCGCAAAGACTGAATACAGTTACATGAGAGTTTATATCAACAATCAAGCAGGATCATTTACAGATGCCACTGCAACCTGGGTGGGAACTGGATACCAAAACAATTACTACAAGTTTTTCCAGGTTCGTGCAGTTGACATCAACAACGATGGCAAAACAGACTTGGTATTTGTGCGGTGTCTTGATACCAGTACGTACACTCGAAAAGTTGAAGTATTGCTCAATACCGGGTCTAGTTTTAATTCCACTAACTTTACTAATTTACAAGGCGCAATGCAAAATACTTTGGTTTTGATGGCCGGGACTGCTGGCAACTACATGTTGGTAACAAGAGACAATGTGATGAAGGCTGTGGCCATCAAATAGGTTGACTTCTCGATCAGTAATGCATATAATCACGCAAGGAGATATTATGAAGTGGTTGCTCAGTTTATTGGAGCGTAGTGATCGTAAACGTATTGTTTATGATCGAGTTGGAAACCAACCTTATCTTGAACGCTACTATCTTTTGCTTAAGGATCGTAAACGTTTTCCATTCAACATCTTTGTACACAAGTTCTTGAAATCGGATCCAGATGAAGTTCATGACCATCCCTGGCCCTACTTTACTCTCATATTGAGTGGTGGCTACTGGGAATGGATTCCGCACTTTGATTTACGAGGACAAAAGATTTGTGAAATACAAAAATGGCGTGGAGCCGGACATTTCCGTTTCAACCGAGCCACCAGTTATCATAGAATAGAACTAGATCCTGATGTGACCTGTTGGACCCTGTTCTGCCCCGGACCCAAACAACGTGATTGGGGATTCCTGGTACGGAATCAGTGGATACAGTGGGAACAGTATCTAGCCGCTCGCTCAAGTAAATAAACACAAGGAACTGAACGTATGAACTTGGAAACTATTGTCAATGCCTTGGTTGGACTGGGATTTGGCGTCATTGCATTCTTGATATTTGTTTGGGTAGTGGCTCGTAGATTAAGAATTCAATTTGAGTCAGAACTGACCACTACCATGAAAAATTTGGCCCATGAACGGCTGATAGCACTCACAGTGGAAATTGACAACAATCAATATTTCTGCTACAATGCACTTACCAAAGATTTTGTGTGCCAGGGCTACAGTTTGAAGGAAATCATTGAACGATTTCGTATGCGATATCCCAACAAGGCCGCCGCAATATATGATGGTGATGAGACTGCTGTAAAAACTCTTAGAAGTCAATTGAAAGACATAGATGAAAATCTCTTTAGTCAGTGATGTACATTTAGAATTTGGAGACCTTGATTTTGAAAACGATCAAGGTGCCGAAGTCTTGATTCTTGGCGGCGATATCTGTGTGGCCCATGATATCACACAACGTGATCCCTACGGCGTGATGGGTCCAGAGTATCGTAGCAATCGATTCCATGACTTCTTTCAACGCTGTCATGCAAGATTTCCACACGTGATCTACATCGTAGGCAATCATGAATATTACAATAGTGACTTTGCCACTGCCTTTGCACACCTAAAAGATGTGCTGGGCTACTTGCCCAATCTGCATGTGCTGGAAAAAGAGAGTGTCACAATTGGTGACATCACATTCTTGTGTGGCACGTTGTGGACCGACATGAATCGAGAAGATCCAGACACCTTGTATCGCATTCGCAGGCACATGAATGATTTTAGAATCATCCAGGACAGTCGCTATCCTGTGCATTACAAGGATCCAGAAGGCAAGTTCCATACTCGTGAAGGACGCTTCAGTCCCGAAACCAGTGTGGAAGAACACCGGGCCATGTTGAAGTTTGTGGAAGAGTCAATCGCTGCCAATCCCACTGCTAAGTATGTGGTAGTTGGTCATCATTCGCCCAGTAAACTGAGTACTCATCCGCAGTATGCAGATCAAAGCATGGTGAATGGTGCTTACAGTAGCAATTTGGATCAGTTTATTCTTGATCGTCCACAGATTAAACTTTGGACACATGGACACACTCATCATGAGTTTGACTACATGATCGGCTCATGCCGTGTGATGTGTAACCCACGTGGTTATGATGGTTATGAACAGCAGGCAGAACAATGGCGACTCAAAACAGTGGATATCTAAAGTGGTTGCGTTACAGTGGGATCAGTGTTATTGTCACACTGAATCCCTTGCATTGGCGCATGATACCCGGTGCTAGACGTGAACCCAACGACGGGTGGCCCAGTCCCAATGAACGCACCTGGAGCATGAGTTGGTTGTTCTTGACCATACGTGGTTGGGTTGACAATGGAGATTGGTAATGAGAGGTTATATAGACTATGCAATTTGTGTCACAATGGTAGCCGTGTTGTATTTTCACCTGGCCACCACATCTGTGGCAGATGTAATTTAAAGGATCAAATATGAAAGTATACATTTCGAAATATCGAGATCATTGGTTTAGTCCATACACTTGGTTGGACTATATGTTTTTTTGGACTGACTGGAGCAAGTGTGCTCGCGACCGCCGTGTTCGCAGTCTTGAAGAAGAAAGCAAGTACATCGAACGCCCAGAATGGACGGATCGTTGGACCGACCGCCTTGAGCCTATCAGCAAGGCTATTGCGTGGGTTCTGGATCGTGTGCATCCAAAGATTGAATATGTCAAAATTGATCGTTGGGATACCTGGAGCATGGACCATACTTTGAGTACTATTATCCTTCCCATGCTCCGGCAACTGAAAGAAAAACAGCACGGTGCTGGATTTGTGGACGATGCAGACGTGCCTGAAGAACTAAAAAGTACCAGCGCACCCGCCAAAGAAAACGAGTGGGACACTGATGCCAATCACTTCAAGCGTTGGGAATATGTACTAGATGAAATGATCTTTGCGTTCTCTTGCAAGACGGACGACTCCTGGCAAGATGAATTCCGTTCGGGAGTAATGGATCTAATAACAGTTCCTATAGACAAGGATGGCAATGAAGTACCCAAAGGTGAACACAAGTACTGGCAAATGAAAGATGGTCCCAATAACACTTACAAGTGTGACTACGAAGGCATGCGAGTGGTCGAAGCACGTATTCAAAACGGCTTTCGTTTGTTTGGACGGTATTTTCAGAATCTCTGGGACTGATGGAAGAATCCAACACGGCCAAAGGGCGGAACAGTTTTGATATTGCCACTGGCAACACTCTGGTACATTTTTTCAATCGAAACATCACGCCCTACGCTACCAGTACCCTGGGGCCTGCATTTGATCTAGTACCTGTTGAAAAACAAAAAGATCTCATGATCAACCATGCCAGGATGTATGCCCAGCAGGAGTATGATCGCATCATGGACGTGGTTGCAGTGCTACAAAAGCAAGCCCAGGATATTCAACGCAGACTACAAGTCACTGATCAGGTGCATGCCGCTGAGTACCAGTTTCAAGTTGTGATGGGCAATTCGTATTGGTTGGTATGGCATCGTAGACGTGAACAAACTCTCCTGGTCATGACCGGGCCCGATGAATGGAATACTGGCATGCCCGAGGACTATGAATATCTAACACAGGTGCGATACATGGGAGATCACACCTGGATGGAGATTGACCCCAAATCCTAAACATGTTACAATAGATCATGAACTCTTTTATCCAAATGACACAAGATTTGCTTGGTACCAAAATTGACACTAAAAAAACCATTTCGCTCAGGGCCTTTGAGCAGTGGCGTCGTGAATTTATTTTTCAAGGCTTGGCCGGCCTTAGATATGGTCAAGCATTTTGCAATCAGTTTGGCATCACCGACTATATCATATATTACAATCGCAACATTGAAGAGATAGACCAAAGGATCAAGACCTGGTATGTTCGAGCATGAGATACGCATGGCGCATGCCGGTCCTGATGATGGCATACGCTGGAGCCATGAACTGCAGGTGTCTGGCCTGATGCAGGATCAAGACTATTTTTGGCGGTATGTGCCGGCCTGGAACGACAACTTTGGATCGCTCGATTCATCGCCGCGAGCCGTGGTATTTGCATTCGACAATCCGGCCTTGGCAACCTTTTATCAATTGAAATGGCAATCTGGCCGATGAAACAGCACATGTTGCCCGAAACTGCTAGAATGTTCAGTTGGTGTGTGCATTGTGTGACTCCACAGAAAGATGCCTACGGGCCAGATATCCATCGTTGGCTCATAGACAACATACCTAAAACTGACGCAGGGTTCAGGCCCTGGACTAGAACAGATCGAGAATTCCGGTTCATGCACGAGCGTGATGCCATAATGTTTGCACTCCGATGGTCATGACACATCGAGTAAGAATACCCTGGCGAAAAGGCGATACCATCTCCAAGTGGGACGAAGTATGCATCTGGACCATTGAAGAATTTGGCCTGCCTGGCGAACGCTATACCACACACCCCACATCAGACTACATGGATTTTGTTTTCCAACACAGCCGGGACGCTATATACTTCAAACTCCGATGGCTATAAAAACTGCTGAAGACACAATCCGACTGGGTGACAGTTTCAATCATGCCTGTAGAATTCAAAAAAATTATGGCGTGTTGGAAGAAATATTGGCCTGGTCAAAAGAGAGTTTGACCGCAGAGTGGCGTTGGCAACTGGTCAGTGTGAGTTCTGACGTCCGCCCTGGGGATTACATTTTCTACTTTGATAGCGAGCGTGACTACCTGGCATTTGTAATGAAATGGTTATAAGTAAAAACATGCGTACACCCCAAGAACGAGACAAGAAAAACCTGCGTATTCAACGTGACGAAAATGCTATTCGAAAGCAATCCAAGATTGCCCGAGCACATGGTATGGATGTAAAAGAGCCACACAAGTTCGCCAAGCATCATGCCATGGATTGTGGACAACCAGGTTGTGTCTTGTGTGGCAACCCAAGAAAAACATTCAGTGAATTGACCACACAAGAAAAACGCCTGTTCCAAGATACGGAACAGCCGCGTGACAAACATTCAAATGGCCTGCCCCGGGATCAACATGATTGACTTTGACATAACCATGCAAAGAATCAAGAACTTGAGTGAGTTTGAAGTTCAAGTCACTGTGCCTGCCACATTCAGTTTTCGTGGCCAAGTGCCCTGGGACATGCAGATCTTGGGCAATCAAGCCTTTGTCACAGTTATCGCATCCAGTCTTACTGAGGCTCGTAGCAGAGTAGAAGAATATTTTAATTTTAAGGAAGAATAAACATGGACATGGATCAAGCGGCTGTATTTTTGGCCGGAAGTATATTGACAGCACTGGGATTTGTTGTTTTTGTTATTGCGGTGGTTGTGGTGAACAACATCATACATCGTTGGTGGAAACCACTGGGTTGGTCGTTCGGATGGATCAGCGCACCCACAAGATTTGCCACTCCAGAAGAACTGGAACAATCTCCAAAAATAGAACCTGTAATTGACAAGAAAAATGAACCGAAAGCAAAAACTAATTGAGCAAGCAGGCTTCAGCCGGACCTTTGAAGCAGATAGATTGAATCACTTGATTGATCTCACTGTGAACCAGTGCATTGTTGCCATCACCAATTCTTCGCGAGATCACTGCCCCACCACCTACGATCAGGATCAATGGGCCAGCACTATTGACCGCTGTGTTCGCAGTGTAAAAAACCAATTCCGATAAGATTGACACACAAATATCCTTGTGTTATACTAGACTCAAATTGGAGAATGTCATGAGTACAAGTACTTTTGTTGTGGTCTGGGATAATTTGGGTTTGGAATATGTGGGCAACGTCACCGAGGACGAACAACGCCGTGTGTGGGGCGAACTCAACGGAAAACCTGTGCCAAGCCAACTGCCTAATGTGAATCATCTGTTGCTTCGTGCTAGGTACAACAGCCAACGTCACTATGAAATCTATTTGGTCAACGCCACGGATGGAATCTCTACAGACGACATACGTGAGATGTTTGAGGCATCACCACAAACTGCCGCAGACACCATACGCACTCTTGGGCATTGCTACTACAGCGACCGAGTGAACAAAGATAAAATATTAATCACATGAACCAAAATATCATCGACGACCTCAAAGCCTTTGACTGGCAAACCATTGTTGAATACGGCAACAGCCTGGATGATCTAAACGACGGACAATATCGTTTTGTCAAAGGCCTGGCCACTGAATTGTGTGTGGAAAAGCATAGCAACAGTGACCTAACCTATGTCGGAGCCAGGCACAAGGATTTTGACTGGCCCAAGCACAACATCACAGCCGAACTAAAAAGCCAACTCAGTGGCGGCATGTATGGCAAAAAAGGTCGGTTGAAGAAAAACTATACCATCAAACTCAACAACAGCCACGGAACGAATAATCAAAAAACAATCAATCCTGCAGATGTTGCGGATGTGATCATTGTGGTACGCGATGATGGCGCCTTTGCTATTGACAAAGCAACTGCAATTCGTAATGCTGTGCATGGTGGAGATGGGTTTGAAGTCAAAGTGACCAAAGACGAAATTATTGAGTTGTCAGGTTTGGTGGTTCCAGATCAAACATTTGACACAAATCTCAAGCACAAGATTGCAACTGCGGTACGAGATTCTCTACCGTAATACTTTACAAGGTTGACAACAACCTTGTTTTGCTATACAATATAAACTGTTGGGCAGGCGTGGTGCCTGCTCGCACTTGACCAATCCTGTATTGTACAGGTAAAGAAGGAAACAAAATGGCCGCAAAACGCCTCACACGCAAACTCACGGATGTGATTGCTGAAGTTGAAACTCAACTCAAAGCACACTACGGAGTAACTGAAAAAGATCTTGTTGCATGGCGAGCCCGTGCCCAAGCCCTATCATATAAATTTCCCACTAGTTCAATGATTGCCATTGAGGACCTTTGGATTGATTATGAAGTCCAGCGTGATGTCTTGCACAAGCACATTATTAATATCATGAGAAAATGGGATCCACGTATTTGTTCACCCGGTTCTGCTTGCCGCTTTGGCGGAAAACCTCCAATCTTTTTATATGATGCACAACACCGTACTATCGCGGCTGGTTTGCTAGGCTATACAGAAATTCCTTGTGCTGTGGTAGAAACAGATGAAGTTAATTTTGCAAGTTATGCATTTGAAATGCTCAATGACACTGGCGTCAAGCGACTAACTCCTGGTGACTTGCATCGCAATGCCCTGGTGCGTTTTAAAAATGGTAGCCGTGACAAAAAGGTCGTGGATGCCCGCACAATGCAGGACCAGTTTGATACTGCCGGCATTGACTTGCAAGACAAAGGATCACGTGCGTCAGATAATCTACGTGGTGACAATGATTACTTTATGAGTCACTTTAAGTATGCTCAAAAGGGTATTGAGATTGACGACAGTGGCAAAATACTGCTAGAAATTTTAACTGCAATCAAAGACACGTTTCCCCTACAGGAAGAAATTGATCAAGGTTGCTACATTGGATTGTATGAACTGCATCGCATTTCAAGCACCAGTGCCAACAGCAAATTACCAGTAGGATGGATGAAGTCATTGCTCGAAGCAATCAAGCCCACATTCAAAAGTTCTGCATTGATACATGCCAAAGCCAAAGTGCAATGGGAACATGTGAATCCGGGTGCAACTTGGTCAGCCCCTAGTGCCATGTCCAACTTTTTGCGTGAATTATACATCCGCAATGGTGGTCAGATAAACTTGCCTTATCACGGTGAGGGTGCCAAGATGGGCGTCGAAGATGGTAATATTGCTCCTGGCTTGTTTCCAGAAGGGTCATAATATGAACGACGTATTAACACAAACACTTTTTGGCGGTGAACTTCAGACTTTTATGTCTTTGCAGAATGCTATTGCTCTGTTGAGTTCTAAAAATTTGATAAATGTAGGAGAATTGGCTGAGCAGGCAATTAGTAAAAAATCTGGTGTTGCAATGTGCGGTAAAAATACAGCCAACATTGACTTGGTATCAGGCATGCAGATTAAATATTCTACTGTTAAAAAACCTGCAAGTTCTAAATACTATTATGCATATATTTCTATCAACACCACTGCTCCTATATTATGTGTAATTACTAATCCTGTGCTCAACGAGCAGTATTTCCTTCATATTCCTTATCGTGCGTTTAAGCATCTTGAGGGAAATTGTATTAGTATTTCTTTTGGAAAAAACGGAGAGCCAAGTGCAAGTCAATGGTGGAACTATGAAGTTGACTCTTTTGAAGAATTGTGTGAGTTAGCAAAATGAACTTAAAAGAATCCTTAGACCAATTCACAGCACCAGTATACGGCAAGACCCGACGCACCGCTGATACCTACCGCACTGTGGCCGACTACTGTAAACGCAACTTGGTTCGCTTGGTTGAGGACTACCATGCAATAGAAAACGATCAACAACTGTTGAGAGAGATACGCAATGATATCGACACGTATCTGCGTAGATATCATGAATACTGTATACAACAGCGTGACGGTATGAAAGCACACTACCACGAAGTTGGTGCAGACGAAGACTGTGACTTTGAACACTTAATTCCAGCGGCTCGAATTCGTGACCTACTTTTGGCCGGTTCCATTTCTGTGGAGCAGGCTCTTAATGCACCCACAGTGAGATTGAGCCGTGCCAAACACATGGCTCTCAAGGAAGCAGGTTGGGCCAGCACCACTCCGGACATGTGGCAACCGTTTAGGCGTTATACTCAAGTGTTTGATGCTGAATACGAGACACACGATGGCACACCAATTGATCCTGAAACCTGGAACTTACAACAGCATTTTGACTATTTCAAACATCTGGTCATTGACGCAAAGTAAATATCAACATGACCACCTGGCTAGACCATTATAGACAAACCTACTATCCCTTGCTGAATATCCATTTCACAGCCAATGATCATGTGCTGGCCCCGAACATGTACAATCGTGCTGTGGGGTTTGATATCATATTTCGATTGCTGTTGAATCAAAAACGCACCAACTTCAGCATTGTAGAAACAGGTACCTTGAGAACTCCCAACAACTGGACAGATGGTCAGAGTGCCAAATTGTTCACGGAATTCGTGGACCTGCACGGTGGTTGTGTGCGTAGTGTGGACATAGATGCCGACGCTTGTGACGCCGCACGTGGCTATATCTCTAGCCCAAACTTTTCAGTCACGCAAAGTGACAGTGTGACCTGGTTGACTCAACAGACTGACCTGGCACAGGTGGACCTGTTTTACTTAGATAGTTGGGACGTGGACTGGGGCAACGATACTGCATCTGCCGACCATCATCTCCGAGAGTTTCAAGCCATTGAGTCCTATCTCAAACCTGGTTGTGTGGTAGCCCTAGATGACAACTCGCGTTGGATCAACAATTATCAACGTACTGGTAAAGGGCGTCGAGTGGTCGAATACTTGCAAGACCAAGGACACTTGCCCATACTGGACGAATACCAGATTATTTTCCAGTTCTAAAAAGTAATACTCTAGTAGTACTTTTGTACCGGTTGACCTATATTTGCCCTAATGCTATAATATGGCATGTTCAGCAAAAAGGAGCCCCGAATGGGATACAAGGTAATTGCAGATCGTTTTGAAACAGACATGATGCGTCAAAAATATGGCCCTCGCAAAGGGCTGGAAGGACCATTCATGTATGCGTCAGGTCGTGTGTTGTACTATGATCCTAGAGAGGGCCAGTATTATGACCCCCGTACTGACTTCTATGTCAGTCACGAAGAGATGGCGGCTGAACACGGCATTCTTGTGCAACGTCTTGTGGACTTTCAGAGGTAATACTTTTGCTCTATTTTTCGTACGGAATGAATACTAATCGATCGGGCATGGCCCAGCGATGTCCTGGCGCATTAAGCCTGGGTCACGCTCGCCTAATTGACCACTCGTTTAGATTTGCCACTCACGCTGACGTGGTCCGATCCAAAGGCTCCTATGTAGACGGGGTGCTATGGACCATTGACGACTTTCACTTGAATAGTCTGGATCATCTAGAAGGCTATCCTTTCTACTACAATCGTAGACGCCTGCGTGTGGCACATGAAGATCGTGTGGTCATGGCCGAAACCTACTTCATGCAACCCGGCAACCTGGATAGTCTGCCAGGGCAGGGCTATTTTGACATGGTGGTCGAGGGCTATCGCGAGCACCGAGTGCCTACAGAACAACTGTTTAATAATGTATACCAAAGTACTACATTGTTAAATGGTTGACCAATAATCACCGAAATGCTATAATACTCACATGTTCAGCAAAAAGGGAGTTTGAAAATGGAAAAACTTACATCAATTCAGCAGGTTAATTCTGCCATCATGTTTGGCAAGTGGACCGACGTGGAACTTCGTAGCATGGCAGAAGCCATCCGTTTCAACCAGACCAGTCTTCGCAAGCAGGTCAAACGCAACCTGGACGTGGGTGTTCAAGTGCGTTGGGTCAGCAACAAGAACCCTGCAGGCGCCACAGGTGTGGTCAAAAAGATTACTATTAAATATGTCACAGTTCGCAATGACCGAGACGGCGGCCTGTGGAAGATCCCGGCCAATATGCTGGAGATTGTTGAAGGTCAAATGGCAACTGTATGAGTACCACAACGGTTGTGATCATAATTTTATTAATCGAAACTATTAGGAATATCTAATATGCCAGGATTTGTAGACGTATCAAACATGACAGCCCGTGAAGTTCGCATGATGGATCATGCGGCTGACTATGATGAGCCTGCTGGCAATCAACCACGCCGTCAATGGAAATCCCGTGTCCGGCCTGAAGGCGCAAAACACTCTGTAGACAATGTGTGGGGTGCGGCAGTGGCGGCACAACGCATGAATGGCTCTTACTTGAAAGAAACCACTTATATCTTGGACATGGATCAGAACATCAGTGTAGTAGACAAACGTCGCAACCGCGACATCATGGTGGAGATTCTTGAGAACCCTGCTGTACTCACTGTGGAAGATATTGCACAAGGCCAGGAGTGCCGCAAGTTCTTGCAAAATGACATTACCTTTCGTGCATTGAAAAATCGACTCACAGAGTTTGACACGGCTGTGAGCAAGGTACTGGCTGTGACAGATGAATTTGACTCAGTTAAAAACAAATACGAATTGGCTGTGGTTGCATGTTTGCCACAAAGTCATGCTCGTTCTTTAGCCCGCGAAGCCAATCAAGCCCGCATACAACAAACCACAGGTGAATATATTGGTCAAGTCAAAGACAAGGTCACCTTAAATGTGGAAGTTATCCGATGTGCTTTCAGCCAAAACTGGAACACTTGGTTTGCAACCGCAGTCACACAAGACAATCAGGCTGTGTTCTTCAGCATCCGTGAATCACACGATGCAGGCACACACCTTACCATCCGGGGCACCGTCAAGGCTCACAAAGACGGCTCAACCCAACTCAACCGTGTGAGCATCATTTAAGGAAGCATCATGAGCAAATTTATTGTTTGGGTAGGCGGTGTAGCCGATTATGAAGGCAATGACTTAAATCAAGCCAAATCTGTCTACAAAGAGTGGATCACACAAGACTACGATGACGTCATTTTAGAAGAGGTAATATCATGAGTAAACTCATAATTGGATTCATTTTAGGTCTAGTAGTCAGTGCCGTTGGCTTTTCGGGTATTGCTCGAATGTTTGACAAAGGCGTCCAGACTATTCAAACACAAAGCAAGGAACTAGCACAATGACCGAAACAAAAACACCAGACCGTTTTGATCTGGAACAACAAATTTTAGACTGTTGGAAAATCACAGACGATCTACGATTGGTTGCTGAAAAGGGCGAGACAGCCGTTGAAGCAGTGGCCACTCTGTATGAACTCAGATTTGAACAACTGTGGAACACATTTGAATCCATGGTTCACGAAAGAAAAATGTGAGCGACGTACAAAAACGCATGGCCGAACTCATGGCACCTGTTGATCAACAGATCATGATGTGTGATGATGGCCATGAATTGTTGATGATGGCCTGTGCCATGTTACAACGTACCAGAGAATTATTTGACCAAACTCTGGGTCAACAAGGTCGGAAAGACATGTTCAAGGACTTGATATGAAATTTTATGCATGGTTTATAAAACACCAAGATGTTATATCTGGCTTTGTGTCAGGTATTGCGTTGATGACTGCCGCAGATTACTTTACAAAAGGTGATATAGCGTATGGTTGTTTGAGCCTGTTTGTTTCGGTGGCAAACTTGTTGCTATCGGGCAAAAAAATTGGACAACACCTTGAGCCAAAAGAATAATTTTGGCAAAACTACCCAATCTTTTGTGAGAGAATTGGTTGACCCAAATCAACTGTTCTGTTACAATTAGATATGTTGTCGACGGCAACATTTTTTTAAACTTAAAAGCACTTTGAAAGGCATTTAAAATGGCATCGGAAAAACTCTTTACAGTGGCGGGCACTGCAACAAACCCGGATGGCACTACCAAGGCTCGTTTTGCAAACGACCTGGTTGCTCGTGTGAAAATCTTGAGCAAGAACAACTGTACCAACATCAACTTGGTTGAATTGCCACGGGCAATGAGCAAGTTGGAAGCCTTGCAGTATTTGCAAGAGCAAGGTATCACCGCAGGTGATGCAGGTTTTGCAGTGGCCAACAAATTGGCTGAGAAAAGCAAAATCGCCAAGAAGGGCGAGATCATGGTCAAGGCTACCAAGGCCACAGTCGCTACCAAATCGGTAGACGCCAAAGTTACTGTTTAATATTCAGAACTTGACTATCGAATACAGCCCCTATGGGGCTGTTTTCTTATATATAAATGCATGTCAGAAATAAAATTATATATTGAATTTCATTGGGGTCAAAGACGTCCTAATATCAATTTACTGATCAACGATCAAACTGTAGATCCAACTTCGATCGCAATCAATAGACTCAACCAGTATCAAGAAAATGCCATAATCACCTATCAATCTCAACTGTTAAAATACAACCGGTTAGAGATTGTCATGACAGACAAGCAAGACCAAGACCTATTACAGGTCGATGGTAAATATATTGACCACTGGGTCAAAATACGCGAACTAGAAGTTGATAATATCAAGTTTGAAACATGTTTGTATAATGCTTGTACATATCAACACAGCATGTCAGATGAATGGGTACAGCAACAGTTTCAGAATGGACATGTGATCGAAAAAGAGTATCCGCACGGAACTGACATAAGATTAAACGGCACCTGGACCATAAACTTTACCACACCTGTTTGGCAATGGTGTGTGGAACGATTTAACAAATGAATAAATTTACCGCCGACTACCATCAGGCAATATTTCCTGGATTTGCAATGACCAAAACGTATCAACAGGTGGTTGATACGTTTTGGTTTTCAAAAGATATTCCAATTATTGAAACCGACTTTGACATAGATGCAACTGAAACTCATAAGTGGTTGGTTGAACATGATCACTTGTTTGAGAAGAGATATACGCAAGTCAATCGATTGAACTTTGCAAAACAGCATGGGTACGATTGGTTTACTGATGCACACAGTCATGACTGGGATACTCTGGATGTGCTTGGCCCGGACTATGCTATAGGACAGATGATCACCAATGGTGAAGTACAGGAGCAAATTTATCACAACAACTCCTATCCCGAAGCAGTTCCGGATTTAAAAATACAACTTGATAAAATAGGGTTACCAGTTGAAAAGATATACATTCAGAGATTGTCTCCGGGTGGATGGGTGCAACCACACATGGATAAGAAATTGCCCCGGGCTCCTGCGATGAATCATGTGTGGTTACCATTGAACAGTTCTGCACCATCGTTGAAAATATATCCCACTGGATATGTTCATCATCAACCGGGTAGGGTCTATCTAGTAAACAACACGTACTATGTACACAGTGCAATAAACACCGAATTGGAACCAAGGTATGTGGCAATAATGAAAATAGACTACCAACAATTGCCCAGAGAATCCTGGAATAGAATTCAGCAGTCGGTACAGCAACAATGGTTTGAGACGTCCTAGACACTGACTCCAAAGATTCAAACAATAATTTTGATGGCCAAAAACAACAACAATAACACACGCCACGGTGAAGTTTTATACATAGTCATCTTGCAGGACTCTCAGGCCAATGCACTTCTCAAAAATTGGGCGGAAAAAAATCGTCAAAATGTTCATTTGGCCAATAATCGAATGAGTCTCTACAGTCAAAATAGTCTGAGTCTTTTTCAGGTGACTTGGAAAAACAACTGGGACAACGTCACCATTTGGGATACTTGGTCTCGTCGCCATATTTTCATAGAATAATCTTGACAGACCGTGTGCAGGCGTATATAATAACACTATGTCCACTACACCCGTGATTCTTACTTGGCACCAGGCCCTTGTGGCCGCTGGGAGTGCCGAATCTGACTCGGTCTGGGAGCAAGATCAACTGTTGACGGAATGGATAGGCGAACGCTCAGTGCGTGTGATTGAAATCAACAATCATGCATACGAATCGATTGCCAGTATAGAAGATCTACCTGATGTAGATATTGTCATAATCAAGGAGAAATCAAATGACCAATCATGAACAAATCGTAGCCGCCTACGAAACTTACCTCGCCGAAAACGAAAAATTCACTGGCAAAGGCGTCAAGGCCGCGGCCGCTCGTGCCCGCAAGGCCCTGCAAGAAATGAGCAAGAGCATCAAAGAGCGTCGTAAAGAAATCACTGCTGAAAAAGAAGCATTAGCCGCCAAGTAATGCAGACAACAGTGCAATTGGTTGAAGATCCAGACCATCCCGGGGAACTACTCCTGGACCTGGGTCTGGAATTGTGTGCCCAACTTGACTGGCAAGTGGGCGATACAATTGAATGGATAGACAACAAGGACGGCACATGGCTAATGACCAAATCAGCCTCGACGAATATCTCACACAACTGAATCAACGAATAGAAACGGCCAAAGCACCCGAGCCATCTGTCTGGGGAATTACACCCATTGAGTCGTTGACTTACAGTAGCGGTACCAGCGATCCTTACTACGGTGCTGTGCCCAATGTAAATATTGGTAGTGGTATCAATGTTAGCAGTCCTGTATGGACTACAACTACTAATAATACCGGTGGATACACTTTTGCCAATCAAAACATCCAGCCCAGCAACACAGTTCACATCCGGGGTAAAGATGCTGATCTCTTGATCAACGAAAAGAGTCTCAAGACCTGGATGGAGAAGGTAGAAGAGCGACTGAACATACTCACACCCAATCCTGAAATGGAAAAGGAATGGGACGATTTACGTAAGTTAGGTGAGAGATATCGTAAGTTAGAGAAAAAATGCAAGGAGAAATCGGAAGTATGGAAAAGACTAAAAGCAATCTAGTGCCACCGGAGTTGATTACACCGCGTGAGCGAATCCGCCACATTGTCAAGTGGATCAAAACCTATGCCCGGAGTGCCAAAATTGACACTTTGGTGGTGGGAATTTCAGGAGGCATTGATTCCTCAGTAGTATCTACCTTGTGTGCCGAAACAGGGCTCAAGACCATTGTGGTACAAATGCCCATACGCCAAAATAAAAAACTGGACAATCGTAGTAGCATGCAGGCTGGCTGGTTGCTGGAACGCTACAAAAACGTCACACACATGAGCATGGATTTAACTCCTGTGTTCTCAGCATTTGAGAAGAAACTGGAACCCGTTTGCAGGGACAGCACCGATGTAACCCTGGCATTTGCTAACTCACGTGCTAGATTGCGCATGATGACCCTGTATCAAATTGCTCAAAGTTACGGTGGCCTTGTGGTAGGCACAGGCAACCGAGTGGAAGACTTTGGTGTGGGTTTTTTTACCAAGTACGGTGACGGTGGCGTGGATATCAGCCCTATCGGTGACTGTATGAAAACTGATGTTTGGGCTATGGGTCGTGAATTTGGCCTGCCACAAGAAATCATCGATGCTGAACCCACTGACGGCTTGTGGGATGATGGGCGCACAGATGAAGGGCAACTGGGCATGACATATCCTGAACTGGAACAAACCATGTGGCTGGACGAATCTGGGGATCAGTCTGTGACTCGTGCAGAAAAAGACAATCTCAAACGGTACCGAGCAATTCGAGCCAGAAATCTGCACAAGATGGAACCAATTCCTGTTTGTCAATTTGACTGGTAAACTACGCAGTTTACTCCAAAACGGTACCTTTTTCGCCCGGTTCAAGCCCGGTTCTGCAACCATTGAGTAAGTAAAACTACCATGAAAGCACAAGTAAATCACCTCAGCGATCAACTCGCAACTTGGAGTTCAAGAGTGTTCCGATTCGGGGGACTTTGGATTGTTGCTCTAGCAGTAATTGCTACCAGCAACCACAAACTCAATGAACTGCGTTCGGGCATTGAATCTATGCCTGCTGGTTACGTCACAGCCACAGAAAAAATCCGTCAACTGGATTGCCTCACACGCAACATCTACTGGGAAGCCGCTTCGGAACCTTTTGAAGGCAAAGTTGCTGTGGCCCAGGTCACCATGAACAGACTGGCATCAGGACGCTTTGGCGACAGTGTTTGCGGTGTGATCTATCAGAAAAATGTATTCTACCAACGAGTAATCTGCCAGTTTAGTTGGGTATGTGAAAGCACTCATAAAACTCGTCCGGTGTATCAGCCCTTGTGGCAGGAAAGTGAATTAGTAGCCAAAAAAGTCATGTTGGAAAACTTCCGACTGCCCGGACTCAAGGGCGCACTTTACTATCACGCAGATTATGTCAGTCCTGGCTGGCAAAAACCTAAACTTGATAAAATCGGTCATCACATCTTCTACGGAGAGCGTTAATGCCTTTTAATCTTCCTGTCGCAATTATTGCTATTCGTGACTATGTTACCAACAGCCTGGCCCAACTGTCAGCAGATACCCTGGGTTGGTTGGCGGCCATTGTGTTGCATTGTGCAACCTTGCCCAGTTTCCTGGCCTTGATGACTGGGCTTTCGGATCGCACTCCAAGTCTGGACATTGTGCTGTTCCTTTGGAGCGGATTAGTCCTGCTGTTCATGCGGGCAGTGGTGCTGAAAGACATGCTGAACATTATCACAATTGGATTTGGCTTCATCTTACAAGCCGGATTCATGGCCTTGATACTATTCAAATAAATGACTCCCCAAGACATTGAAAAAAAGTTAACTGAGTGGATGGTTGACTTTGTTGAACAGCCTCACCCAGGTCTAGGACAGTGGGCACCATGCCCTTATGCTAGACAAGCCAGGATCAACAACAAAATCAAGATTGTGCATAGTGATCATCGACGATTGATAGCCACAATTGAACAAGAATTACCCGAACTGGAACAAAAAGAAGTTGTGGTCGTTTGTTTTGATCACACTAAAATTTCTGCTCTGGAACTAGAAAAACTAATTAAAGTGTACAACACGCAGGTGCTACTGGCAAGGAATTATGTTATTCTCGAAGACCATCCTGACGCAGAGGAATTGGTCAATGGTGTGCATATGAACTTCGGTCATTGCGGGCTTTTGGTAATCCAAAAACTAGATAAACTGACAACAGCAAGTGAACAACTCAAATCAAAAGGTTACTATGACACATGGAATCCGTCTGAACTGGATCAGGTGGTAACATGGCGAAGTCAATAAAATTTTGCAGAATCAATCTGTCAAAAACCAACTACAGTCTTTACCCGGGTGCCGAACGTTTTTCTTGGGCATCAGGACTGGAACCATATGAACAGATCTATCAAGACTACTGTGCTCACAAAAAATTTGAAAGTGTGATGCCTTTGTTCTTGCAACAGTTTCAAGACCCACACAATGACACACACATTTATCGAAACAATGGAGATATTGTGGCCTGGAGTCTGTGTCGACGCTGGGATGATTGTAATGCGGAAAGTTTGCAATTTGCCTGGAACTACGACCAACCGGAACTGGAACTGGGCAGACGCAGTCTTGAACATGAGTGTGCCTATTACAAACAACTGGGTTATGAGTATTTGTATCTTGGACAAGCAGCCGAATACAAAACTAGATTCAATGGCTACGAACAACTGGGAAAGTTAAATGTATAATGTATATCAACATTGGGATCCATTAAAGGTCTGTATAGTTGGGTGTAGTTATCCTCCAGAATTTTATAACTTCATTGTCAATCCAAGAGTTCGTAATGTTATGGAACGTATAGCCATTGAGACTGAAGAAGATTATCAAAAAATAATTAAATTGTTAGAATCGTTTGATGTAAAAATTTTACGTCCAGAAATCGCCGAGTTCGGTCATTATCTATTGCCAGATGATTCTAGATATATTACTCCTCCAATGACTCCGAGAGACTACAGCATAATGCTTGGGGATAAATTTTATTTCAAAACCAATAATTTTTCTGAATGGGAAACGTTAACTTGGGGTAAAGTTCTAGAAGAAATTCAACAGCAAGGTAACAACATAATTTTTTCAGCAGACAATGAATTCACCAATTTCAATTCTGCAATGAACACCAGGGTCGGCAAAGACATATATCTTGGAACAGAAAAATATAATGAAGATTCAACAAAAAGAATACAAACGTGTTCAAGTACCTACCCTGAGTATCGTTGGCATGCTATCAACACCGGAGGTCACAGTGATGGCACCTATTGTCCTGTATGCCCTGGATTGATTGTCAGTCTCCATGACGTACCCACCTATGCTGAAACATTTCCAGATTGGGAAGTTGTTTATTTGCCAGGACAAAGTTGGCACAAGATAAAATCATTCTTGTATGTTAAAGAAAAAAATAGAGGAAAATGGTGGGTGCCAGGCGAGGAGTTGAATGACGAATTTACTGAATTTGTTGAGTCATGGTTAGGACACTGGGTAGGATATGTTGAAGAAACGGTGTTTGATGTCAACATGCTGGTGATAGATCAAAAGAATGTGATTTGCAACAACTACAATAAACAGGTATTTGATGCACTGAGAAGACACGGAGTAACTCCGCACATTGTTAATTTTAGACACAGGTACTTTTGGGATGGCGGCTTGCATTGTATTACTAGTGATGTGCATCGAGAAGGTATAATGCAAGATTACTTTCCTGAAAGAGGTTGATATGGATTTATATACAATTTGGGCAGACAAACAAGGTGACATAACAGACCTTGAATGGGTCAACGGCATGCGAAGTTTTTTTGATCACTTGATCTCAGAAGGTCAGATGGAGAGTTACCGAATCACCCGATGCAAGATGGGATTCCGTTCAATAGCAGACATGCCCGAATGGATGATCATTATGGAGTTCCGAGACATGGGCCAAATGGATTCAGCGTTTCGGCGTGTGGCACCACTAGAAGGTGAACTGGAGGAGAAACACAAGAGTTTCAACCAGTTTGTTTCAGGCAACATACAACACGCCCTGTTTAGAGACTGGCCCGATCAATTCTAGTACTTTGGTATTACATTGACTAGAAATTGTGTTTCTGCTACAATGCAGTTATGATTAAGATTTCCGCAGGTCGATCCTACAAAACTCTGCATCCAGGCGATGCTGATTTCACGTTCTCGCCCAATGGCATTACTGTAGTGTCACGTGCGTCGATTGAAGTCAGTCAACGATGTCCAGACAATTACAAGGATCTTATCCTAGAGTGCATCAGTCACGGTTGGCTCCGACCTGTAGCCCACATGCGAGATACAGAATACACTATGGAGTTATTACAAAAATGAGTATGCACCTCGAAGGACCTTGGCTTAGTCTTAACGGACGCAAGCGAGGCAAGACAAAATTCCGTAATGCCGAAGAAGCACAACGTGCCCGTGAACTGGATGCGTCCTGGAAAGAACTACTCAAACGCCAGGGTGTTGAGGCAGAAGAAAAACGTCGCACTCGTGCTATGAAGGCTGAGCCCTTGGTATACAAATTGGCCGCACCCGACGGACGTATGACCACACATCATATTCCCAGCCGCGACACAGGTGGAAATGCCACCCTGGCTCCGGCCAAGGTCTATACGGGATCCAGAGTAAAAGGAATTGCTACCATGCACAAGTCAAATGCGGTGCCTGTGTTCTCAGATGAAGAAGCCATAGAAATTTCCAGAATGCGTCGAGGATGATTAAAAAACGTTTATTAACTTACAAGGGAGATTTTGTCATGGGCGGTATGTGGGAAAAAGATGAAGTGGTTCGCCTGCTTCGAGGCCAGCCAGGTACTCAGTATCAAGAAGCAGATGATCAAGTGAAAGAACAAATACGTGAATGGGTAAGAGGCCTCTTACAAAACAGTGAGGTCACTGTGACATTTACCAAAGCAGATGGCACTGATCGTGACATGCTGTGTACCCTGGATTATTCAAGAATTCCAGTTAGCGTGGTCAAGCCAGTATCAAGCACTGCACCAGTAGATGGTATTGTGCGTGAGAGCCGCAAACCTCGAAAAGAACCCGATCCGCACAGTATCCGTGTGTTTGATTTAGAAAAGCAGGAGTGGCGCAGTTTCCGTTTTGAACGACTGCGAAAGGTCACAGCCACCTTGGATTTCCAATAAGTAAGGGTCGATGGCAAAAGAAGATATTATCATGATGGAGGGACGAGTAGAAGAAGTGCTACCAGCCACCACGTTCAGGGTCAAGTTAGACAACATAAACAACATGGTACTGGCACACTTGAGTGGGCGTATGCGCAAGAATAACATCAAGGTTCTCTTGGGCGATCGAGTGGAA
>Ga0114964_10000907_pt1 | contig 21992 bp, 26 predicted proteins | sample C_131016_MF_Meta_FD_92638 | JGI IMG/M metagenome (GOLD analysis project Ga0114964, IMG submission 92638) | Freshwater microbial communities from Lake Croche, Canada to study carbon cycling - C_131016_MF_MetaG | ecosystem: Environmental > Aquatic > Freshwater > Lake | place: Lake Croche, Canada...
ACCATTGGTCGTCTGTTCATTTTGAATGGATTAGATTTCGGTGGTTTTGGTTCATCGTGGTGGTGGTGAAAGTGGTGGTGATGATGTGCGTGATGGGTTTCATCCCCCATTTTATCATCTTCATCGCCCATATCTTCGCTGCTCATGTCATCACCCATCTCTTCGTCGCCCATCTCATGGTCGCTATCCATCTCTTCATCGCCCATATCATCTTCTTCGTGATCATGATCCTCGTCGCCTTCTTCATCTTCCATGCCTTCTTCATCTCCCATTTCTTCATCACCCATGCCCTCTTCATCACCCATACCTTCTTCGTCATCACCCATACCTTCTTCGTCACCTACTTCGTCGCTATCGAGTTCATCTCCACCTTCTTCTGAGCTATCTTCATCTTCGAATTCTGGTCCAAACCCAACAGGCTTAGCTACCATCTCGTTAATTGCTCTGGTGAATTTATTTGAATAAGATTCGTTTGTTGTTAGTTTTGCGATGATTTTAAAAGATTCTTCATGATTTAGCATTTCTGTAATAAAAGAGCCTAGCATTTTGTTTCTCTTTACTTCTCTAACGAATGAGGCTACGTTCTTTTTATTGCACTTACAGGCTTCTACTACTTCTTTTGCTGTGTCGTATATTTTGCATCCACAATCAGTTTTGTTTTCTTCACTAATTTTTTTTGCAAATTCTGCTAGAGAAAGTTTTTTTGTTTTAGCTACCCACTCGCTAACACTTGTTTTTGGCCAAGTTTTCGGAGCGGTCGAGGCGGCATCTACTTTTGGCTCATACTTTAAAGCTTTGTCGCCATGATGTCCTAGAGCTTTGGAATCATCTTTATTTGGGTCCAAGCCTTGTGTGCCAGAAATATAAGGGTTGACAGTTCCAACTGGTCCATGTCCTCCAGCATTCTTGTGTTTCTTTTCACCTTCAGGCTTTGTAACTTTTCCGCCTTTATAATCAGCAACTTTATCAACAGTTGGTTTGGTTACAAGCTTTTTGTTTGTATCAAGATACTCTTGAAATGTCTTATATTTCATAGGATGCTCCTTTTTCGTATATATCAATTAACTATTAAAATTTATTTAAAATGTTTCTAATTTTACTTGGCTGAATAGAACCTAGATCTTCTACTAATTTCATGAAAGGATCTATCATTGCTTGATTTCTTGCAACGTAGTTTATTAATGACCTATATTCATTGACTTTTTCGTTTCCAATTTTTAAAGCCAATTTATTAAACAACAATTTAGCTGTTGTCTTGTTATAATCGCTTTTTTCATCTTCTTCTGGTTCTGGAGTTATAAAAGTAGTTGGTGGGCCTGAATTCCCGCCTCCGCTAAAGCTTGGCATAGGCGATAATTCTTCGTAATATTGATTTTCGCTAATTACTCCGCTTAAATAAAGAAAATATTTTTTTGATTTGTCCATTTTGTTTCCTTTTGATATTTATCAACAAATTATATAGTAATATTGCATAGATAATATAGATTCAATATTACAAGGAGGTAAAGAGTTGAAACCATCTAACAGCGCCATATACAGATTTTTTCTTATACTTGCTAGGACCATCGATCATCGTGTTGGAAAATCAGATCACGATGAGCCTAATATTCCTATTTTAACAATCGAAGAAGCATTAGTTGTTTTTTACATCAAGGTCATTATTGTTCTTTTGAATATCTCCACTTGCACTCTTGTTATTGCCAATATTATTCGTCATTGGTAGATCGGCTAGTAATTTTCTTAGCCGATCTATCTCTCTGTATGATTCGTGTGGTTTTTCACAAAATTCCGAGGCTATGTAACTTCTTTGATCATCAATTAAATTTTTAATTTCATCAGCATCCATGTGTATATCTATTGATTTGGGTTGCGTTTTCCGCTAAAATAGCTCAAATTATAGGAGCAATATATGGAAAACTCTGTTTTAATATACGAGAAATATATTCTGATAATAGATACGAACAAAGACATGACAGATATGTTTGATAGGTTTTGTGCTTTTTGCACAGGATTTATGGATGAAAGAGAGAGAAGTTCGGCTCGTAAACACGCAGAATCTTTTAGTTTGGATATGAATATTCTTGATAACGGGGAAATTATTTACGAAAAAAATCCATTTTATGGCTTCATTATAGATGAAGAAATCAATGTCTTTGGTACGTCTTTTTACTCGCCATGCTCAGTTTGGCCAAGTAAAATGTACGGAAAGAGTTCTTCAGGCGACTACAGCGTGATTGATGAGTCTAATTTCTCAGAATATAACTCTCCAGCTCCTTTTAGTGTTGGTATATTTTTTGAAAATAAACCACAAAGCTATCAAGTAGAACTTATCAAACAACGATCAAATGATTTTTTTGGCATGATTGAAAATGGTAAAGTAGAAGGATTCAGATTAATCGTTCATAAGAAATACGGCGAAGAGGTAGCGTTGTGAAAATTTTTGAAGTTTGCGAACAAAGGCTGAAAGAAAGAAGTCTAAACAATGATAAAAGATATTTAAAGAGATATAAGTGGGAGAAAGAAGAAATCATTGTAAAAGGTAAAGAGTCTTATTTTCAAGATTTATTCGATAAAAAAATAAAGTACTCAAAAAATCAGAACAACTTGTTGATATGTTGGTTGTTAGATATAGTTGCTGATTTTTCGATTGATAAAGATCCAATCTGTACTTATGGAGAGTTTCCCGATATTGACTCGGATTACATTGCTTCTATAAGAAATTATTTAAAGGAGGAATGGGCTCCTAAATTCTTTGGAGAAGAGTATGTTTGTAATATAGGAAACTACACCACGTTTGGCATTAAGAATTCTCTTATAGATATGGTGCGTGTACACGGCGGCAGCAGAGATGAAATTTTAGTATTAACAAAAAATATAGAACCTAAAGACGATGATGGCAAAGCCATGACATGGGATGCAGCCATGAAGCTTTATCCTGAATTAAAAAAATACTGTGAAGAAAATCCAGAAGTAGCAGAAGCCTCTAAGAAGCTTCTGCATAGAAACAGAGGAATGGGAGTTCATGCGGGTGGATTGATTATATCCAGCACTCCTCTTGCTGATCTAGTTCCGCTAGTAAAAAAGAAAGATGCAGTTCAAGCATCTGCATGGGTAGAAGGCCTCAATGGTCAAGACTTGCAGCCAGTTGGTCTTGTTAAGTTTGATTTGCTAGTTGTTTCTTGCTTATTGCAAATTGCTCGTTGTTGCGAGCTGGTTAAGAAGAGACACAATCTAAAATCAATATGTGCTTTAGAAAATCAAGAAGATTGGAGCGATGTAGATGTTTGGAGAAACGATCCAATAGCTCTTGGAATGGCTAATTTAGGAGATTTAAAGGGCATTTTTCAATTCGATAGTGACACAGTTAGAAACATGTGTATTGCAGGTGGAGTTGATAGGTTTGAGGACTTGGTGGCCTATACCAGCTTGAATCGGCCTGCTGCATTGAATATGAAGATGCAAGAAAGATATATCGAAAGAAAGCGTGGAAGAGAAACTTACTCGCTGCATCCTCTGTTGCAACCCATACTTGGAGATACGTATGGAGTGATGGTTTATCAAGAACAGGTAATGAAAATATTGAATGTCGTAGGCGAAATTCCGCTTAAAGATTGCGAGCTAGTTCGCAAGGCTATATCAAAAAAGAAAATAGAAAGCTTTATCAAGTACAAAGAAATGTTTCTTGTTAATGGCCAAAAGAATTTAGGAGTTGATGAAAAAGAAATAAATCAACTCTGGAGTCTAGTTGAATCTTTTAGCGAATATGGATTCAATCTTTCCCATGCTGTTTCTTACACCTATATCTCTTCATATTTATTGTATCTTAAGGCTCATTATCCTCAGGAATTTTACACTAGCGTTTTAAGTTGTGAAAATTCTAGCGACAAAATCAAAGAATATAAGATGGAGGCTAAGCTCCACAACGTCAATGTTATGCGGCTAGATATTAACAAGTCTAAAGTTGATTTCGACCTACAAGACAAGGACATTTACTTTGGCATCTCAGACATTAAGGGGATAGGAGAAGCCCCAGCCTCAAGGATTGTAGAGTTGCAGCCTTATAATAATTTTGAAGACTTCTTGGAGAGGTTTGGAACTGATGCAAGCGTCTTGAAACCTTTAATTGGTTTAGGCTGTTTTAAAGATAGAGATCCAATTGTTCTTTGGAAGTTTTCTGATGCCTACAAGACTTATCATAAAAAGACAGAAGACAAGAAGAAGAGATTCATTATTTCTATGGAGAAGTACGAAGAAGAGTTTAAAGAATTGTTTCCTGAAGAAAATATACGCCTTGCAGATATGCAAGAGGAAGATCCCTACGAATCTTCTTATTGGAAGAAATACGATATTGATGATTCGAATTATGTTGAGAGAAGGGAAGAATGTGACAAAGAGGACGAAGGAGCACAAGCTAAAGTTACTAATGGGGTCGTCACATTAGATTGTGGGGTCACTATTGAAAAAGAAATTGTAAAATACTATAGAAAAGTCAAGGTTAAAAAAGGATGGAACAGATTAAATGCTTTTAAAAACTTGTGCAAGAAAAGAAAAAGATCTATAGAAAAGTACAATCGAATTAAAGAAGATCGCCCTAGACTAAGTAGTTTTGATCCATCGGAATATGAAATAGACAGCGAATTAGAAGCGGATTTCAACGATCCTATAGCTTGTGAAAATAAATACTATGGTTTTGCGTGGATTCATCCTTTAGAGTCTAGCCCAGACTACAGGGGTAATTTTACATTTAATAACCTCAAAAACTCTACTAATATTGCAGTTGGGATTGTAGAAATGAGAGTTATCAAAGAAAATCAGATAAAAAGTAAAAAAGGAACAACTTATTATCAGATGATAGCAGACGATGTCACAGGACAGATAAATAAAATCAATATATGGCAGGATGATTGGGACCGTTGGGAAAAAGAATTGTCACAAGGTAACTTACTTAGAGTTAGGCTTCAGCCACCTTCTAATGGATTTCCTACCTTTACCATGGAAAGCAATCAAATTAGAACTAAGTGGAAAAGTCAAAAAAAGTATTCTGATAAAAAAGAAGATTTTAGGGTTATTGTTTTAGAAAAAGGCAAATTACAAAAGCCCATTAGTAACGAAGAGTGTTTGACCCAATTTGATGAATGCACAATGGAGATAAAATGAGCGAAGAATTAATTATAGATGAATCTAATTTTCACGAATACTTTAAGGACTGCAGAAGGCAAAAACCTTCTCGTGGTGATGTTATGGCGAGGTTTATTGCCATGGCTGAATTTATAGATGGTCAAATGAAAAAGGATATAATTGGGTTGTTATCAAATAGAGATGACAAGGTTAATGCGGCCCTACAGGTCATGAGGAAATTAGGCGGAGCCACAGAAAAAGATGCCATTAGAGTGTGTAAAGAAATCTGTTTTGATTTAGCAAATGGAATGTCTGTTTTAGAAGTTGAGAGCAAGGTGTATAAATACCAAATGGAGGTATTCTACTATACGAAAAGGGAGTATGTACCAGTGGATGATCCTCATTGGTCGGTTATTAAAATTGCCAATTTAGATGAATTTTTAGATAAATCTGGCAATACACTTAGAATGGAATCTAAGTTAATAGAAGATTCCAAGAAGGAACAAAATGACACAGAACAGGATGTTCAATGACAGGTTGTACATAAGTACGCCTTATAGACCCGAAGCAGGAAGCTTTGCTAAATATAAAAAGTTTGATGGCGATAAATATAAAATAATTCAGTGGCATTATTGCCGAGATATATTTCATCCGCAATTGTATAACTTGGATCTTTTCTTCTTTTCTCACGATCCCAATAAAGGGCATTGTGTAGCCTCTTTTATGGAAAAAATAGAATACAAATTAAACATAGATTCAGAATACGGTCCTACGCAAAGAAAATCTATTATGTGGATTAGACCGTCTAGATGGTGGACAATCAGACCTATGAGACGATCTTTATATACTATTCTTTTAAGGTGTGCTAATAATTACTCTCCTAAAAAGAATAACTTTGAAGAGGCGTTATTTAGTGATCCTTATGCCAACGCTACGAAATATGCTATAGAGCGGTTTTTGAGTGGATATACAGCTTATACTGGAACCAAAAAAGGTTGGCTAGACCAGTTTTATGAAACTAAAATTGATAAAAATACTATAGATTCTTTATTGGTCGAGCCTATATAGTTTTAACTACATTGGAGGGTGATATGAGTGATATGCAATCTGACTTGGATAAATATTCTAAAATATGGGATGCTGCTTTACAAAAAGGCATATTTCCTGATGCTCCTAAAAGGAACAACAACATAGAAGACAAAGATGCAACGACTGATTTTTTTGGTCAAAATTTATCTGAACCTTACGATATGGACAAGCCTTTGAATGAGGTCGACACGAAGTATTGGGCACGTCTTTCGAAAAAAGCTGATCCTTTGTACGTCGAGTCTAAGTTAAAGGATTTTAAGATTAACACAAAAGCTTTAGGCAATGCTCAAAATCCTATTCATCCTGATTCTGTTGGTAAGGATCAAGATGTAAATGTTGCACAAGATTGGGCTATGGGTGGACAAAAGCTAGAACAACTAGAAAAACTAAAAGTAGAGCTTCATGATCTTGAGGTAAAACTAAATTCTATTCTGGGCAACGAAGACGCTAGCGCTAAAACTGAAGAAACCGCTCAGTCAAAAATTGATTCTCTTAAGAAAGAAATCGATAAGCTTAGTGATTCTTTGACTGGTGGAAGATTCGACCATCCTCCTAAATGATTTTTGGTGGAGTCATGTACAACAAAAGAATTTTTGACCTTATAACTTTGGGTCTGTGGGTTTGTGTAGCCATCGTGTTGTATGTGCAAAATGGAGCAGGTCTTTTGGAAAAAATAAAGATACCAGAAAAAAACGCTTTTGTTTTAAGGCCTAACAACGAATTAGATATAAAAAAAATATCTGTTATAAGCGGCGATTCGTTTGATATAACCCTTCAAAATAAAATTAGAATATTTGCAAAACTATCTGTTTTGTCTATAGAGGGATCTAAACAGAGGGTGATAAGTTTACTAAATTCTATAACTTCTCCTAAAGTTCTTTTGTTGAAAAAACAGCAAGATGGAAGATGGCTTGTTAGTATAAATTTTATGCTAGATAGTAAAGAAGTCAAATTAGAAGATTGGTTGTTATCTAACAATTTAGTTTATAGGTAGTTGCACTCTAATAGCACATGGATAAACAATTTATTTTAAAGTGCAAGTGCGGCTGGACCGAGAAAACCACAGGTAAATCTACAGACTTGTTGCATTTAAAAGAGGTTTTAAATAGTTGTTCTACCTGTGGTAAGCCTAGAGAGTTCAAGTGTCTTAAGTGTGGAATTAATGTTAAGATGTACAGAATAGGGGCTAGGAGAGGCTGATATGCGTTTATTTAAATGCCATCCAAGGAGTGTTGGAGATGGCAAAATTATTGAAAAAGAGAAGCTGATCTCTGAAATTAGTTTCAATAAGTTTAAATTCAATAAAAGGATCATGCCTAGCAAAGAAAATATTGTTTTTATAACTTGTTTTGGAGAGTTTGGTTGTGAGTCTATTGGTTTAATGTATTGTATTCCAAAAGTTATACAACAATATCCAGATGCTTATATTGTTTGTGTCGGTTGGTATGGAAGAGAATATTTGTATAGGCACTTGGTTGATGAGTTTTGGGAGTTAAAGGAAGAGTTTCAATATCTCAGAGAATATTCTAATGCCTTTCAAAACACATCTAAGAGTATAAAAAAACTAGAAAACGTTTTGAGAAATGACGGTATTGTTGTTGAAAGCGACTCTATGGGAAAGATGTGCTTGGGAACTTATTGTAAATCTTGTGGTAATTTTTGGAATGATAATGGTAATTGTTGTCCTAAGTGTAATTCTGTAAAATTATTAAAAGGCATTTTGAATAATATTCCTTTTCACAAAAAATTAGGGGTTAGTATTCCGAGGCCAAGTATTAAGTATTTAAATCTAGCTAAGAAGTATTTGAAGCCTAACTCTGTGGGCATATTCGCCAGAGGCAGAACTTGTTACGGCAGGAATTTATCATCAGATTTTTATACAAATTTAATAAGCTTGCTGGAAAATATGGGATACAACCCTATATGGTTGGGTGAGAAACAGAGCGTATTAGAGTGTCCTGTAGACCACATAACAGACTTCAGCAGGCTTCCAGAATCTAGAGACTTAGAGCTTACATTGTCTATTATTGCTAATTTGGAGTTTACTGTCCAGTGCTGGACTGCTTCTACTCGTTTTGCATCTATGGTTGGGACTCCTTGGATATTGATGGAAAGTCCCGATCAGATTGTTGGCAATGGTCAGGAAGGCATGAGAATAGCATTGACAACAGATTTTAATAAGAAAAAAATTATATTAGCACAATACAAAAATGTAAAAGAAAATGAGATAGAATCTCTGACATATATCAAACAAGCGATTAAAGAAATTCACGAGGATAACTGGGAGAATATAATAGGACCGGTCGATCACGATATAACCAACTTTATGTTAAAAAAACAAGAATTGTGGAGATAATATGAATTCTGTAGCAGATTTTCTAAAAAGGACAGCAGAACGAAACGGTTATAGCAGAGATAGGTTCGAGGAGAAGAATATACCGACTGATTATTCTAACATTACTGTATTTCCCTTTTTTGGAGATATGAGAAGTTCGTGTATAGCTTCTAGCTTTATATTAAACAGATACAGGGCTGAGTCTAAATCTTCTAAGTATTTTATAGTTGCTTCTTGGCCGGGATTACAAGGGTTATTTCCTTATGCAGATGAATATTGGTCTCTAAATGATACTGCTCATTTAAAAACTTTTTACGAAAAATCTCAAGGGTTTTCTAATAAATCAGATATTTACACTGTTAATCTTAGGAATTTTAACGAGTTTTTTAGAGATGTTGTAGATTATAAAGATATTTCTGTTTATCACGAAAATGGATTTACAAATAAGTTTTTTGAAAACTACAAAGATACAAAGAGGTTTTTACCGTTTATTCCTTCGTCAGCTATGCTTGGAAGGGATTTCAATAAAGATTTAGCAACATTTCCTGGATATAAAATTTTTATTCATCCTTCTTTATTTTCCAAACAATGGTCAGAAGGCAGCAGCAAGAATGTTCATACGAGTAAGAATTTTTGGATAGATCTTGTAAAAAAGTTATTGGAAGCGGGTTACACGCCAGTAATTTGGCAAAACTTTTTATCACATGATATTTCTCAAGATTTTATTGGAAAGTGTGTTTTTATATCTGAAAATGACGTTACTAGAGTTCTTTCGGCCATGAGATCGACAGGATTTGTTTTGGATATTTTCAACAGTATTTCTAGGTTGTCTTTGATAGCAAGATGTCCTTTTTTGTGTGTTGATGAAAGAGCTAGGTATTTTACACAAAAAGACTATGAATTAGATGATTTATATCCTGAATTAAAAAAGGATTATATTTTTACGTTTTCTACTATAATGACTAATGGAACTCCTAATGGTTGGAATCAAGATATCTTTAAGAGTATTCTTGTGAAGTTGGAAAATATACTTCCTGAATTGAATAGAGATGACTTACCATCCACAAAGGAATCCGTAGATTTGGTTTCGTATAACAAGCAAGTAAGAAAAAACAAATCTAAAAGAATGGGAATTAGATTTTTTAAATTACCTAAAGATTAAACAAGGAAAAATAAATGGTAAAAGTTTATCAGAAAGATTTATCACCAAACGCAGGTTATCAAGATAGAGAGTTTGCGTTTAAAAAAATGTTTTCTATTTTTAAGAAGGCAGTGGTAGATGCAGGAATTCTTCAGGAATACAAAAAGAGAGAGTTTTATGAAAGTCCTGGAGAAAAAAGAAGAAGGAAGAAAAAAGAACTTAAGAACCAGATTCTTAAATCTAAGCTACGAGAAAATTTTCCAGAAAGATATGGTGAAAAATGAGTAGATCGAATAACAAGATTTTAAGTTTGTCTATAGACAACGAGTTTCAAGAAAAGGTAAAAAAAGAAGCAGCAAGAAAGAACATTTCTGTTTCCAAGCTGATACGAGATATTGTCGAGAAAAACCTTCCATCAGAAGCTGATGGTGGAGTTGTGTATGATACTGTTATACTGAAGATTCCTAGCGAAGCAAAGTCCAGTGCGGAAAAGCTTCAGGAATGGTTGAAACCACGTGTTGATAGTGTTGTAAAAAATCTGGTGAATTAATGAAAAGTCTTAAACTTGTGCCTCTGGAGGAAATTCCAGAGGCACAAGCCACTCCTACTGATAATTTGATCGATCTTTTTAAATTAATTAATCAGATGGAGAAAATATGCACAGAAAATAACGGGATTGGTTTGGCTGCGGTTCAGATTGGGATTCCTTGGAATCTTTTTATTTTAAATAGAAATTCAAAGTATGAATATTATTTAAATTGTTCGTATGAAGGCAAAAGCCATCCAGTAAAATCTATAGAGGGCTGTTTATCTATCAAAGATTCAGATGGACAAATTAGAAGATTTGAGCTTGATAGGCATTCTGAGGTTGCAATAAAAGGGCAACGTTTGGTAGACTATGGCGAGTTGATGTTGGAAGATTTCGAGTCTATAGAAACTGGATTATATTCTATAGTTTTTCAGCACGAGATAGATCATGCTCGTGGCATTTTGATCTCAACGATAGGAAAAGAAATAAAAATTTCTTAAAATTATGCTTAGTACAAAACAATTAAAAGATGTTTGTTTGATAGGCGGCACTTCCGAAAGGTGCAGATATTTGGCTGAGGATGAAACAGACCATTTAAAATACTACTGTTTAAAAAAGTCTTCTAAAGCTAAAGACGTTGATATTGAAGTTGAAGATTTCATCAAAGATATGAAAAGGCGGGGAAAAGATGTTAGCAAAGAAAATATACCGATAGGAAATAATTGTTCTGGATATCCTGTTTTGCGATATAAAGAACAAGGATACGACAAAAGTAATTAATATTTGCTTTTGTCCATCATGCTGAGCATTTGTTTTCCCATGCCATTTTTGTCTGCTTCTTTTAATATTTTCTCATTTAAAGTAGCGTCATTCAATATCATCACTTCTTTTGTAAGTATAGACAGTGTTTTTTCGCTTTTTACTGCTCTATTTCTATACCACAGTATCATTCCTATGGTAGCGAGAGAGAAAACCATAAACAAAGCTCCGTCTCCTTGAAGTATTTGCACTCCGCTATTTTCATTTTTAGAAAGTATAGCGTTTAAATTTACAAGCCCGCTTTGTATTTCTTTGAGTTGGCTGGCCATTATTTGTGCGTCTTGCTTAAGCTTACCAAATTCCGCCATTACCCCATTTTGGTTTGATTTTATGTCGTCTATTTTTCCATTTTCATTTCTTATTCGATTAGAGTTCAGCGGGCTGAGATTCCCACACCCTACAGTAAAGACGGCAGCCAATACAATTAAAAAAATTTTTGATTTCATACTTATATCTATTGACAAACTATTTTTTTTTGATATGCTTCAATCGGGGTGTGGGATAATCGGGGGGGAAAGTCCATCAAAAAGGAGTAGAGTATGAGTTTAATGTGTTCGACCCGAGAAATTTGTGATTTTGAAGATTTTGAAGATGATGATGGATACACGCCGGAGCAGGAAAAAGAGCTTTTGTCGTTTGCCTCTAGCTTCGTTGGTGATCTTAAAGAACTAGCTAAGCAGTATATAAAACATTTTTTTCAAGACAAGCCATTTCATTGTGGGGGTAAGATCCCCAAAATGATGTTGATTAATGAAGATAATATTTCGATGGTTATAAACTATGATATAATTAGAAGTGTTAACAAAGCTTATTTTCATTTAAAAGATCATGAAATTTCTTCTCAATCTCTAGGAGAGGTCACAGGAGACATAAGGCTTGTTAGTAGCATACTGCAAGAATTATCTTCTGCAAATGTGCCAAGGCAGTTTGCAGGAGGTTTGTTGTTAATGTATTTAGAACTAATAGAAGGGATAGAGTTTGGTAAGTAAAAAAGATTTAGATTTTTTATCGAGAGAATATGAGTGCTTAGATAATATTCCTAAAGAAAAAAAATATTTATTGAAATATTTTAGAAAAGAAATACAAAAACACTTTCTACAATATTACTTTGTATTTGGTAATTACGATAATTTTGTTGATCACACAGGTTTTTATTGTCAGACTAAATGGTTGAAAATATTACATAAAAAGTTAATTGATTTAGAAGAGCTTTATTCCAATGCTAAAAAAAATATGGATTTGGATCTTTTAGGTAAAATAGAAGCTAGAAAATACAGATACAAAGTTTAAAAAAAGAGGAATCATGGAAAATGAATCTTGGCTAGAAAGTAAAACAAGTCCTCCCCCTAATACTCAGATCGACCAGTGGTTGATTGCTGTGCAAAAGTTATCTAAGGCAGTAGACGCATTAAAAGCCGCAAAAGAAAACTTTAAGGCTAAAATGTCTTCTGCCAAAAAGAAGATATTGTTGGATAAAGACAAAGAAGTAAAAGATAAAGAAGTAGAAGACAAAGAAGTAGAAGATAAAAAGGTCGATAAAAAGGTCGATAAAAAGGTCGATAAAAAGGTCGATAAAAAAACTATTGAAACAACCATAAAAAAACCAACCTCAAAAACAAAATCTAAGGCTGAGCCAGTACAACCAAAAGAGAATAAAAAGAAAAAGTGATGAGATCTAGCTTTTTAAAAATTTCTCTTTCTAAAGAAAGTACCGTCTTATTTGCTGTTGCAAAGCATAAAAATTTAATTGAAAATAAAATATATAACATCAGTTGTAAAAATGGCTGCCCAATTGCAGGATATATCTACGATTCCCAGCGGGATGAATACTCTATTGCATGTAATGGTATTGTGGAGCTAGGGAGTATTCCATGCTCTTTAAGTGCTACTATTGATAATTGTTTAGATTGGAATATTCGCATTCCTATGCCTGATAAATTAATTAAAAAGCATATGTCGTCTATTCAAAAAAAGGCTTTTAAGAAATTTGTTAGTAAATTTGATGAAAATTACACGATACACTTTGTTCAGATGATAGATCCAAATATTATGTAATTTATTAAGTTCAAGCATAAATAATGCATGAACTGCAATTGTAATAATCTGGGAACAGCAAGATATGATAATAACTTGCTTGCTGTGAATAGCAATAATTGTCCGGATCAATACGGATGCATAGGTGGCGTATGTCCTGATTTCTCCATCAGAAGACATGACACAAAGCCTGATTTTAAAGTCAAGATGGAAGATTGTGATGGTGCAATGGACCTCACAGATCTTGTTTTAGAAGCAACCATGTGGGCAAAAGGAAAGTTAAAATCAGCTATAACTAATTCTGATACATACTTTTCTTTGGCCGATAATATTGGTTTTAACCAAATTATGGTTGGCGATATTATCGTTCTAGATCGGGCCAGAATGCCTGAAAAGATGTTAGTCACCGCATTTGACGAAACAAATTACCTTGTTCAAGTTCAAAGAGGATACGACAACACAATCGCTCAACCTTGGAAAAAAGGCGACCCATTAAAAATAATCAAGTTCATGAACTCTCCAGCAAAAACAGAGATGATTTATGAAGATGTTATAGAGCTTGATGGAACGACTACTTCGAACGTTTTAATGGAAAGTTATTTCATATACCAGTGGAATGTCGCAGACACCTGCCTTCCAGGTTGTTATTATTTTGAATTTAAGCTCATGAAGATGCAAGCTTCATTGCGTATGCAAACAGACCCGACGTTCGTAGATGGGCTCACCCCAGAAGATTATAATTGCGGAATGAGTGCAGATATCGAGTGGATTAGACGCTTTCCTCTGGATCAGGAAGGGTTTTTAATTAAAATTGTAAATACTTTTACAAGTGAGTTGTTTAGCCCTCCGGTCCCAACACACACACCAACACCTACACCTACACCTACACCTACACCAACACGCACTCCAACACCTACACCTACACCAACACGCACTCCAACACCTACACCTACACCAACACCCACACCAACACCTACACCAACACCAACACCAACACCAACTCCAACTCCAACTCCAACTCCAACTCCAACTCCAACTCCAACACCAACACCAACTCCAACTCCAACTCCAACTCCAACTCCTGTTAGTTTGTTTATACCCATAACGGCTAGCGACACCATAATATCTATCGATGCAGACTGCGACGGCGGTGGTATTTTCCCAAGTTTTGACCCAGCAATTCAAGATTATTTCGTCAGACAGGATCCTTCTTTTGATGTTGCGAACATTCTTTTCACTGTTAACGGTGTGGATAGAACATCGGAAGTGACACCATATGCCGCTGTGAACAAATCAATTAAAGTCACATTTGATACACAAGAATATTTTATCAAGATAGTACCTTATAATTTACCACTGGCTACTGTTTTAAGCAAAACACAGGATTATATTCCAGGATATTATCTTACAGTTCCAAATAATGGACAAGGAGTTGGCAAATACTACATTATATATGACCAGTATGGCGTGCCAATTTGGTATTTATATTCTCCAACTCGATCTTGGTCTCTTCACAAGGGCTATCAAAACAACAGACTAGTCACAAATGGCCTTTTTCAAAATCGATATGTTATACAATTGTCCGAGAATACGTTAAGTATTGAAGGCACCTACACCATGATTAGCCCGGACAGCAGGTCTGGCGTTCAATCCATTGCACAACACGAAACTCAAGAAATAAATACCCCGATTAATAGACGGGGAAATTTAATTTATCTTAGTTATAAAGACGGATTTTACATTCAAGAGCAGAATCCCAGTCACGAAATAGTATGGGAGTGGTGGAGTACGGATAGCTTCGATACCCTTGACCCAGAATTTTTTCACGTTAATTCTTTGGATGTACATCCTGTTACAGGAAATATACTCGTTAGTTGCAGGACTAGTGGCATGATTTTTTGTATAGACTATCAAACGAAAGACGTAATTTGGGCTATCGACACAACCGGATCACTTGCCGCTATAGAGATTCAATCTAATCCAATAAAATATTTAATTCCAACCAATGATGAATACAATGGATCAGACGCACAACATGATGCAAGATGGAATATGGATATAGTTCCTCTCACTCTTGAAAATGATATAATTTCATTTTTTGATGATAGGTCAAACCCAACACCGGGCTTCTTAGCTGGCGGGGTGATATACGAAATTGATCTGACCGGAAATTTAGCTTTTTGTAGATCTAGGATAAAAGGAGCATCCTCCGTTCCTCTCCAAGGAAGCTATACAATAGTAAAAGAATTGGATAATTCTTTTACACATACTGTTAATTATGTGACTTTAAACCCTAGAATGATTGAATATAAAGGAGATGTTAATGGATTAGGAACACAAACACAAACATTTTCTTTGAATTTTACTAGTAGCGGAACAAGACCTTACGATTACAGAATTATAAAAGCAAGAAGTGACTTTTTTGATATTAATTATCTAAGGACAACATCGGGAAGAAATTTGCTACCAACTCCAACTCCAACACCAACACGCACTCCAACACCAACACCAACTCCAACTCCAACTCCAACACCAACACCAACTCCAACACCAACTCCAACTCCAACTCCAACTCCAACTCCTGTTAGTTTGTTTATACCCATAACGGCTAGCGACACCATAATATCTATCGATGCAGACTGCGATGGCAGTGGCATTTTTCCAAGCTTTGACCCAGCAATTCAAGATTATTTTGTTAGACAGGATGCTTCTTATGATGTTGCGAACATAAGTCTTACTGTTAATGGTGTGGATCGTACGGCGGATATAGTGCCAGATGCCGCTGTAAATAAGTGCATAAAATTAATGTTTGATACACAGGAATATTTTATAAAAATTATACCTAGCGATTTAGCTTATGCTGATATTATTCAAAAAACGTCTGATTATATACCGGGCTATTATCTAGTAGCTCCATCAGATGGCACCCCAAAATACCATGCAATTTACAATCAGTATGGGGTGCCTGTGTGGTATGTAAAAACCCCTGTTAGGGCGGTCAGTCTTCACGAAGGTTATCAGAATGATAGGTTGGTATTAAATAGTTGGGGAGACGGCGATAGGTACGTTGTCCAATTATCAGATAATTCTATTATAATTGATACTTTCCAAATGATTAATCCAGACACGAGAGACAATTCTGGTCATTATTTTGATGTTCATGAATTTCAAGAAATAAAAGATCCGATAATCAGGCGCGGCAACGTATTGTATTTTTCTTACGACAATGGATTTTATATACAAGAACAATCTCCTAGCAACGAAATAGTGTGGGATTGGTGGAGTAACGATAAATTCAATACGCTTGACCCAGAGTTTTTTCATACTAACTCTTTGGATGTTCACCCTATAACAGGCAACATACTAGTTAGTTGTAGGACACACGGCATAGTTTTTTGTATAGACTACCAAACAAAAGATGTGATTTGGACAATTGATACTAATAGTGCTTTAGCATCAGTAAATATTCAATCTAATCCAATAATATTTTTAGAAGTTACTAACGATGAATACAATGGATTAGACGCACAACATGACGCAAGATGGAATATGGACATAGCCCCCATCACGGGAGGAAACGATATAGTTTCAGTTTTTGATGACGGAAGTTCTACCGGCAGAGTTGCCAGTGGCGTCATATATGAGATCGACCTCGTTAATGGCTACGCAATATGCAGATCCCGGATAAAGGGAGCCTCCTCCGTTGGTTTCCAGGGTAGCTACACAATAGTGAAGGAGTTGGATGATTCTTTCACACACACGTTGAACTACGTCACACAGAATCCAAGGATGGTGGAGTACAAGGGCGACATCAACGGCCTCGGCACCCAGACAGAGACATTCAGCTTTAATTTAACACCAGAAGATAACAGCATTGGAAATCCTTGGGAATACAGGATAATCAAATCCAGAATCGACTTTTTTAATATTGATTATTTAAGGACAACATCGGGGAGAGATTTACCACTAACACCAACTCCAACACCAACTCCAACACCAACTCCAACACCACCTCCAATTTTAAATTCAAATTTCAATCTTGGTGGAACTGTCAATGACTGGACGATAGAGGCATGGATATACCCGATTGAGCCGGGGGGAGGATTCAGTACTGATTTCTATATTCTGTTCGATAGCAGGCCGTTGAATTCCGTTGGGCAGCCGGGATTCTGTATTAGCGTTAGCAATACACAACCGGGCCGTCCAAAGGGAGCTATTGGAATTTATGACGAAATTAATGGAGAGGCCCTAGTGTCGTCTTCCGGCGTAACACACAATGCATGGAACCATCTGGCTATCGTTAGATCCGGCACCACGGTCACATGCTACATAAACGGAGTATCCAGTGGATCAAATAGTTTCATATTCAGCGAGAATACTAATGGAATCATCGCAATAGGAACTCAGAAGGATGTCAGCTTTAATCACGGCTGGAATGGGTATATAGACGATTTCAGAATAACCAAGCGGGCTTTGTATTCCGAGACATATATTCCCGTTCCTGCGGCCGAATTGACTCCGTTGGCCAACACAGTGTTATTGTTGAATTTTAATTCCGACCTCTCGGATTCAAGCCTTTTGTCTGATGCTGTCTCGGCGGTTGGAACCGCCCCGATCATACAGTCTGGAGTGGCGAAGTTTGGATCTAGCGCTCTCTTCGAAAATAATGGATATCTAACAGTAGCCGAAGGAAAGGTATCGTTCAACCTTGGAGGGACAGTCAACGACTGGACCGTTGAGGCGTGGATATACCCGATTGAGCCCGTGGCTAGTACCTACTATGTTCTAATGGATACTAGGCTCCATGGGCCGGGAATAGCACTTTACCTCAGCAACGACATAACTGCAGGAAACCCCCCGAGCACAATTAATTTCTATGAGGAAGGCGTTGGCGGTGGTTCATATTCGACCAACACGATAAACTATAATAGCTGGAACCATGTGGCCCTAGTTAGATCCGGAACAACTTATTCATGGTATATAAACGGAATAGGCAGCGGCGGCGAAACCCGCACATTCAACAATCATTCGGGGTCAATTTCCATAGGCTCTCAAAAAGACTTGAGTTTTGCTCACGGCTGGAATGGATACATCGACGATTTGCGCATAACGAAGTCTGCGGTCTATTCGGGCGATTTCACACCCCCGACATCCGCACTGACCGTCTTGGACAAAACTATTCTGCTGTTGAGTTTTAATACGGACTGTTCGGACAGTGCCTTTTCCGCAGCGGTCACGACACATGGAACCGCCCCCGTCGTACAGTCGGAGATCGCAAAGTTTGGATCAAGCGGCAGTTTCAACAATAGTGGGTATTTGACAATCGATGGAATTTAGAAAATTAATTATTTAGAGTTGATTTATTATATAGTTTGTGATACATTGATAAATGTGATTTTTAGCTCTTAAAAATAAAGGATTTTGATATTGGCAACTTTACAAGGTAAAAATATGTCTTTCAACAAAGAAGAAAATGAATTTAGAGTCAATCGTCAGATCAGAGTCCCACAGGTCAGAGTCGTATTAGGAGACAAACAGTTAGGTGTGATGAGCACAGACCGAGCTAAAAAAATAGCAGAAGAACACGGTTTGGATTTAGTTGAAGTTGCCCCAGATGCTCGTCCTCCTGTTTGTAAAATTGTAGATTTTGGAAGATTTAGATATGATTTACAAATTAAGAAAAAAGAACAAACCAAAAAACAAAGAGATTCCCAGATCATTTTGAAGGAATTGAGATTTAGACCAACTATAGGCGATCATGATATAGAAGTGAAAATTTCTCAAGCAAAGAAGTTTTTAGAAGATGGAATGAAGGTTCAACTCAATCTCATGTTTCGAGGAGCCAGAGAGCTTTCTCACAAAGAACAAGGATTCAATGTTATTAAAAAGGTAATTGAAACCCTTTCATCTCTTTCTTCTGTTGATAAACCTCCAAAGATGGACGGCAATAAAATCATTTGCTGCTTAACTCCAAAAGCATGAATTCAAAACAAATTTCTAAAAAAATACAAGTTGTTGATTTGTATTTTTTAAAAGAAAGTAAAGACTTTTGGCTTGAAGCTGATGATAATTTTTCTAAATACGAAAGATTTAATCTTTCTTACAAAAAAGATATAGATTTAGCAAAAAGAAAATTAGAAAGATACAAACAGATAGGTTGTTTTTCTTTAGCTGAACAAATACAGGAAACTATTAGTCTAATAGAAGAAAACAATATTCTTTATCATGGTTATCACTGCATAAAGATAACTACGGTTTCAATAATTTTAGCAAAACTTTTAAATCTTGATTGCAAAGAAAACAGAATCTTATTCAGCGGCAAGACCTCGTTTGACTATGAGCCAAGGGTGTACCCATTATCCGAATTGCAGGACGCAACACCAGAAACCGTTGGAGATTTTGATAAGTCGATTTTTGATAGTTTTTGTGTTGTTGTTCCAAGTTTAAATTCTATTTTCTTTGAGTCCAAAAAATATTGTTTTATGGATGGTAAAAGTAAAATTCATTCTTATGATACTAAGAATGAAGCTCAGAAAGCTTTAGATTTATATTTGATTAAAAGTAATCTAATTCGTGCTGTTTTAATGGGCGAAAAAGATGGTAAATGCTATTTTTTGAACTTCTTCATGTAAAGGAAATATATGCTTAAAAAAGAAATGATTAGTCTTTCCAAACAAGAGCTTATGGATTTTGCTAAAGATGTTTACGAAGAAGGTTGTTCGGGGTATCTAGATTTAACAGATTCTATATGCTACGGCAAGGTTGAAAGATTATTTGAGAAAATCAATAAAATTACTCCAAAAGATCACATTGTAGCAGAAAATCAATACGTAGTTACAGCCTACACAGGCGGTAGCGGTCCTAATTCCAAGCCTCAATACTGGTCGGAATATTTAGAAGATTATGTTGTTTCGCAAAATTTAATTGTGAATAACTCTTCTAGCATTGAGGAAACAATAAGTATTTCCGTTGGAAGTTCTCAAATTTTAGAATCAAAAAAAGAAAGGTCTATAAATGAGTAAAATTGTAAATGCAACAGGGCAAGTAGCATCTCCTGCCGCCCCGAAGATTGTTGGAGTAAAACCCATAGGATCACAAATTTTAGTTGAAATTTTAACAGCACAAGAAATGATGGGCACCAGTTTGACCCTTTCTGACAAAACAGACTTGAAGGTTCCTCTTCAAGGATATGTAATAGCTGTTGGAAGCTCTTTCAAGAGCGAAAGTTGGGGTTATGATATCGGGGACAGAGTTTTAATTTCTGGCACGGGTGTTATGGCTCCTAGCTATGATGAAACACACAGAGATAGATTCTTCATGGAGCCTACTGCTGTAAAAAGCGTTCTAATAGAGAAAAAATAATGAATCCTTATGAAATTTTAGGTTTAGAAAAGGCTTCTGCCACACCAGAAGAGATAAAAAAGGCTTATAGGGATGCCGCAAAAAAATATCATCCTGATTTAAATCCTAATAATGCAGAAGCAGAAAAAAAGTTCAAAGAGGTTCAGAGTGCATATGAGCTTCTAACTAAAAAGCCCAATCATGGAATGAATTTCAGAAATAGAAATTCTCCAGATATGGGTTTTGATTTTTCTATGGGAGATATGTTTTCTAATAGTGTTTTTAAAGGTAGAACTTTACAAACAAAGGTTGAAATAGAGTTGGTTGAAGTTTTAACAGGTTGTGAAAAAACAATCACTCTTAAAAAGAACAAGAAGTGTGGTTCTTGTTCTGGAGAAGGGTTCACTGATTCTATATCTTGTGAACATTGTGCAGGAAAAGGCTCGACTCAGACTTTCAACCCACCTTTTGTTATGAACATCCAGTGCGGTGTTTGTAATGGACTTGGGAAAATAAACATTAAGAAATGCGATGTTTGTTCGGGCACCGGATCAGATTCTTTTGAAGAAAAGTCCTTTAAATTCAATATTCCTCCAGGAATGGAAAATAATTCTCAACTTGTTTTTTCTGGAGAAGGAGAAGAGTCTCTAAAGGGTGGTATAAACGGGGATCTTGTCGTTTTTGTTTTTGTTAAAGAAGATCCAATTTTTGAGAGAGACGGTCACAATATAACCATAGAAGTTCCAGTTTGCTATACACAGCTTGTTTTTGGGTGCGATTTGGTAGTTCCAAGTCTTACTGATGAAAAAATAAATATTAAAGTTCCTGCAGGATGTCAATCTTACACCAAATTTAGAGTAAGAAGCAAAGGAGTCCCTTTTAGAGGCAGAATTGGAGACATGGTTGTTTCTTTGAAGTTGGAGACGCCTAAAGATATCATTGATGAAGATTATAAGAACTTGTTATTAAAACTAGTAGATTATGAAAACAAAAATATAACACCGAACAGAGAAAAATGGCAAACGACACTAAATACAAAACAGGAGCAAAAAATATGAATATAAATAATGATAAGCTGGTATATGTTTTTATTGGACTAACAGTTCTTCTTTTAATTTTTGGAATTGGAACTAAAGTTTTTGTCGATAAAGTTGCTGATAGGGTTATTTACAAGCTTCAAAAGGACTATTCTCCTTCACCATATGGGCCAGGAATAGACCCAGATAAAATCGATGTGACCAAAATCAAATCTGCTGGCGAGTGGGTTAAATAATTTTGCACATTGTTATTTTGGAAGGGTAATTCGTATGATCATCTGGTAGTCTTTGAGTCCTCCAGACTATTGTTTTTCCTACAGCTGGTTTTCCGGTAATTCTTTTGAATTCATCAAAAGTAAAAAACATTTTAGATCCATCGGATATTTGTATGTATATTGGATTTATTTTATCCATTATAATTTGTATTTTGCCTTGTTTTTCTACATGAGGCAAGTTTATATCCAAAGATGGCAAGGTAAAGTCTTTAACCCAATCGAAGCTTTCTGGTATATGTATCGCTGTCTCAAGAATGCTAGATAAGTATATGTA
>Ga0114964_10000909_pt1 | contig 21987 bp, 18 predicted proteins | sample C_131016_MF_Meta_FD_92638 | JGI IMG/M metagenome (GOLD analysis project Ga0114964, IMG submission 92638) | Freshwater microbial communities from Lake Croche, Canada to study carbon cycling - C_131016_MF_MetaG | ecosystem: Environmental > Aquatic > Freshwater > Lake | place: Lake Croche, Canada...
CCTTCCCTAGTCACCAATGAGCCCCCGAAGTAGTTATGGCTAAAGATCTCAAAACGCTGGTGATTGTCGAATCACCAGCAAAGGCTCGCAAAATTGGCAGCTACCTCGGCGATGGTTTCATCGTCGAGGCTAGCGTCGGCCATATCCGCGATCTTCCGCAGCGAGCAGCTGATATTCCTAAGGAAGTGAAGAAGCTTGCCTGGTCTAAAGAAGGCGTCGATATCGAAAATGATTTCGCACCTTTATATGTCATCAACCCCGATAAAAAGGCGAAAGTTGCCGAGCTCAAGGAGTTGATGAAGGGCGCCGACGAAATCCTTCTTGCAACTGACGAAGACCGCGAAGGCGAAGCAATTGCGTGGCACTTAGTTGAAGTTCTGCAACCAAAGATTCCTATTAAGCGAATGGTCTTTAACGAGATCACAGAAGAAGCAATCAAGGCCGCGGTCGAAAATACTCGCGACCTTGATTACAACTTAATCGATGCGCAAGAAACTCGTCGCGTTTTAGACCGCCTGTATGGGTACAGACTTTCTCCTGTTTTGTGGAAGAAAGTGATGCCGCGCATCTCTGCAGGTCGCGTGCAATCTGTAGCAACGCGTCTTATTGTTGAAAAAGAACGCGAACGCATGGCCTTCATCTCATCTTCTTGGTGGGATCTCAATGCCAAGACAGACCTTGGTTTCACAGCGCGCTTGCTATCTGTAGATGGCAAGAAAGTAGCTGCCACAAGTGACTTCGGCGCAGATGGCGCAGTAAAAGAGAAGTCACTCAAAGACATCTTGTTACTTGATGAGACACAAGCAAACGCTCTTGTTAACTCTCTCAAAGGCACACCACTGACTGTTAAGTCGATGGAGGAATCTCCGCGCACTGAACGTCCAAAGCCACCATTTACAACATCCACAATGCAACAAGATGCAGGTAGTCGACTTGGGTGGGGTGCGCAGATCACGATGCGTATTGCACAACGTCTCTATGAAAACGGCTACATCACCTATATGCGTACCGATTCAATTAACTTATCTGAGCAAGCAATAAAAGCAGCACGAGCTGCTGCAACTGCGCTCTATGGCAAAGACCATGTCTATGAAACTGCCCGCCTGTATCAAGGAAAATCTAAGAACGCGCAAGAAGCACACGAAGCTATTCGCCCAGCCGGAGATGTATTTAAGACTCCTGGTGAGTTAGCACCAGAGCTATCACGCGATGAATTTGCACTTTATGACTTGATTTGGAAGCGCACAGTTGCATCACAAATGGCTGATGCTAAGAAGATGCAGATGCGCGTTGATTTTGATGCACAGACAGCCGATAAGAAAGAGACAATCTTTCGCGCAAATGGTTCTGTGATTACCTTTGCAGGATTCTTGGCCGCCTATGACGATATTGCAACAGATGACAATAAAGATGAAGAATCTGAAGATCGTCGCTTACCGGCAATGTCTATCGGTCAATCTGTAAAAGTTGATGAGTATGCCTGCGAAGGCCACGATACAAAGCCTCCTGCGCGCTATACCGAGCCAACACTTGTAAAGAAATTAGAAGAACTTGGTATTGGCCGCCCTTCAACATTTGCATCCATCATTCAAACAATTCAAGATCGCGGATATGTCTATAAGCGCGGGCGCGCACTAGTTCCAACATTCTTAGCATTTTCTGTTACCGGTCTTCTAGAAACCCACTTCACAAAACTTGTTGACTACGACTTCACCGCATCAATGGAAGAAGATTTAGACAAGATTGCATCAGGTGAGGCTGGTCGCGTGGATTGGCTACGCGATTTCTATTACGGCGTTGACGGACAACCCGGGCTTAATGAATTAGCGCTAGACCTTGGCGTTATCGATGCGCGTGCTACAAACACAATGAATCTATCTGACACCATCGAAATCCGTGTTGGCCGCTATGGCGCGTACTTACAAGAAAATATCGATGGCGAAGATCGGAAGCTTGCAAATATTCCTGAAAACTTAGCGCCCGATGAACTCACTCTTGCAAAAGCGATTGAACTTCTTGCAGCACCATCAGGTGAGCGCGAACTTGGTGTGGACCCAAAGACAAACTTTGAAGTTGTTGCAAAGTCTGGCCGCTTTGGTCCATATATCACTGAGATATTTCCGGAAGAACCTGTTGAGCTCAACGATAAAGGTGAACCGAAGAAGAAGCGCAAGAAGAAAGATGCACCAAAGCCAAAGACAGCTTCACTTCTCTCAACAATGAATTTAGATACCATCACACTCGATGATGCGCTGCAACTACTTTCACTTCCACGCGTTCTTGGTACCAATAGCGCAGGTGAAGAAATCACTGTGCAGAACGGTCGTTACGGCCCGTATCTCAAGGCCGGTCCTGATTCGCGCACACTGACATCTGAAGATCAGCTCTTTGCAATCACATTAGATGAAGCCCTCGATATTTACTCAAAGCCAAAAGAGCGTCGTCGCGGTGTTGCAAAGCCTCCACTTAAAGAACTCGGTCTTGATCCCGGCACTGAAAAACAAGTAATTATTAAAGATGGTCGCTTTGGTATGTATGTCACCGACGGTGAAACAAATGCAACGCTCCGTCGCGGTGACACATTAGAAGCAATGACACTTGAGCGCGGACTGGAACTTCTTGCTGGCCGCCGTGCATGGGAGGCCGAGAACGGCTCTTCGCCTAAGAAGTCACGTAAGAAGGCGGCAAAAGCTAAGCCAGGCGATGCGGCACCAACTCTTACAAAGAATGTCGTGAAGAAAGCTGCAACAAAGAAGAAAGCAGCTAAGAAAGCAACTGGCAAAATAAAAAAGAGCGCTGAGTAGAATCACCACATGACCCAAGAGCGATGGTTAATCACAGGCGGTGCGGGCTATATCGGCACACATATCGCTGATGAATTCATTCGTGCGGGTAAGTCGGTAGTGCTCTTCGACTCTTTATATCAAGGCCTTGAAACTCGCATTGATTACTTGCGTGCACAACACGGCATCGATATTCCTTTTATTAAGGGCGATATCCGCGATTACAACGAGATTGAAAACGTTATTCGCGCCCACAAGATAGATGGCATCGTTCACACAGCAGCGCTTAAGGCCGTTGGTGAATCGATGGAGAGATCCGATGAATATTTCCAAGTAAATTTAGAAGCCACCAGTGAACTGATTGAGATTGCAAAGCGCAACGATGTAAAGAAATTTATCTTCTCTTCCACTGCTGCCGTCTATGGAAGTCCTGATTCAATGGATCCTTGTACTGAAGATGGACCGAAAGCTCCGATATCACCGTACGGTGATTCAAAGTATCAAGCCGAATCAAAGGTAACTGCATTTATCACTACACCAGGTAATCACGGCACATCACTTCGCTTCTTTAATGTTGTCGGCGCAGCCGCAAAAGAGCTACTGGATAACTCTGTGGAGAACTTAGTTCCGATTGTCTTAGGCAAACTGAATAAAGGTGAAGCGCCGGTGATCTTCGGTACCGATTACCCAACAGCCGATGGCACATGCGTGCGCGACTATGTTGATGTTCGTGATATCGCGCGTGCACATTTAGCTGCAGCAGATTCCACATCAGCGTTGCCTGCAACAATGAATATCGGCACAGGCCGCGGTGCATCAGTACGCCAAGTAATCGACCTCGTACTTGAAGCAATAAACAAAAGCGGCAGCGAAGTAATTGAAAGCCCACGTCGCGCAGGTGATCCCGCATTCTTATGTGCAGATGTGAAGCTAGCAAAGTCTGCGATGGGCTTTGAATCTAAGTACTCTCTTGAAGAGAGCATCCGCAGCCTCTTTTAGGCCCTAAAGTCAGCGTCCTGCGCTCCCGATAGACTCACCTCATGCCAGCCAGCCTTCCAAACCCTGCTGCCCCTAAGCAGGATGAAACCCGCGGCGTTCTGGCCATCCCTGCATTTCGCAAGCTCTGGAACTCAATGGTCTTCTCATCGCTCGGCGATTGGCTCGGCCTGCTTGCAACAACAGCGCTAGCGCAACAACTTTCGGGCGGCTCATATGCAACTGCAAACTTTGCAATCGCAGGTGTATTCATTGCGCGCTTACTGCCTGCAGTATTTCTTGGACCCATCGCCGGAGTAATCGCAGATCGCTTTGATCGCCGCCGCCTGATGGTCGCAGTCGACATCATGCGCGCCGCACTTTACGTCTCCATTCCAATCGTTCACACATACTTCTGGCTCTACACCGCGATGATCTTGGTTGAATGCCTCACGCTCTTCTGGTCACCAGCAAAGGAAGCATCAGTTCCCAATCTTGTTCCCCGCGACAAACTCGAAAACGCAAATCAAGTTTCACTCTTAGCTGCCTACGGAACAGCGCCCATCGCTGCAATTCTCTTCTCACTCTTAACTTTGGTATCAGGTGCAATTGCAGCTGTCAGCCCACTTCTGCCCCGCAACTCTGTCGATGTGGCACTCTATATCAACGCAGCATCATTTCTCTTTGCCGCATGGACAATCCGCGGCCTGAAAGAGATTCCAAAAGGTGCTGCCGCTAAACACGAATCAAGTGAAGGCGTTGGCCAATCACTCATTCACGGTTGGAAATCTGTTTCACAATCAAAAATTATCCGCGGCCTGATCATCGGAATGGTTGGCGCCTTCTCAGCTGCTGGCGCTGTTATTGGCCTTGCTCGCACATTCGTAGGAGATCTCGGTGGCGGAGATGCCGCATACGGAGTTCTCTTTGGCGCAGTCTTTACCGGTCTTGCAATCGGAATCGCATTTGGCCCCAAAGTATTTGCACAATTCTCGCGACGCCGTTTATTTGGCGCTTCCCTTACAACCTCAGGATTCTTTCTCGTTCTCCTTGCGCTGATCTCAAACCTCACACTTTCAATATTTATCGTTATCTTCCTCGGCGCATTTAGCGGAATCGCCTGGGTCACCGGTTTCACCATGCTCGGCATGGAAGTTCACGATGATGTTCGCGGTCGCACCTTTGGCTTCGTGCAATCACTCATTCGCATTACCTTGGTGGCAGTTCTAGCAATCGCCCCAATCATTGCCGCGGCCTTTGGTGTGCACCACTACGAATTCCAGAACGTTGCCCTGAATTACAACGGCGCACAGATCACTATTCTGATTGCCGGCCTTATTGCAGTTCTCATTGGTTCAGTCTCCTATCGCCAGATGCGTGATCGCCCAACCGTTTCTCTCTGGTCTGACATCCTGGCTGCGATGCAAGGCGAACTCGGTGCAATCACCGGCGGACAAACCAAAGGCGTCTTCATCGCATTTGAAGGTGGCGAGGGCACCGGCAAATCAACACAATCAAAGTTACTTGCCAAGTGGTTAGAGCAAGAGGGCGAGACCGTTCTTCTCTCACGCGAACCCGGTGGCACAGATCTTGGAAAAGATTTGCGCAAAATACTTCTTGGACATGAAACTGGTGCAATCAGCCCACGCGCAGAAGCACTCTTATATGCAGCAGATCGCGCCCACCACGTGTACTCAGTTATTCGCCCAGGTCTTGACCGCGGAGATGTTGTTATCTCAGATCGCTACTTCGATTCATCTGCTGCCTATCAAGGCGCAGGGCGCGTATTAAATCCATCTGAAGTTGCTCGCATCAGCCGTTGGGCCACCGAAAGTTTGTATCCGACGCTTACAATTCTTATCGATGTTCCGGCCGAAGTTGGTTTAAGCCGCCTGCAATCACGCGATCGCTTAGAAGCAGAACCCACTGAATTCCACGAGCGCGTGCGCCAAGAGTTCTTACAAATCGCGATGATGGATCCCGAGCGCTACTTCGTTGTCGATGGCACGCAATCAGTTGAAAGTATTCACACCCAAATCATTGCTCGCGTTGCAGAACTTCCAGCGCTCAAGCGCAACGCACAAGGACCACAGGTAAATAAATTCCTCAAGCCAATTCGTATTGCAACGAATGCGGTAACAACAACTGTCACGCGAGCTGCCAAAGCCACTAAGTCAGCTGGCACAAAGAAGAAGAAATAGTTCTATCCAATGCCAAAGATAGAGATTGGAAAGTAATGATAAAAACTTACAAAGGGTGGTTCGGTGACTTTAATCTTGATCCGGATATCGATTTTTATGGAGATAGTTACTGGCAACGTGTAGCCAATAAAACCTATGAGCCCGACACCATGGTTTTTCTTGAAAATAACTTGAATTCAGCAACAGGCTTTGTGGATGTTGGAGCTGCTACAGGTGCGATGAGCATCATTGCAGGCAAACTAGGTTCTCGAGTATTAACGTTTGAAGCAGTCCCCCGAGTTTACGAGATTGCAAAAACTCACATTGATTGCAACCCTGATATTTCCAGTCGAATAACAATGCGAAACAATGCAATTTCAAGTCGCCCTGGAACTTTGGAACTAGGGAAAAATGCAGACTCCAAAGTCCTCGCTAGTATTTCAAATGAAGAAGCCACCAATTCTCATGTAACCAATGTCGGGATAGTTTCCCTAATTGATGAAATTGATGTCTTTCACGAAGAGGGCAACAGACTTGTCATAAAAGTAGATATTGAAGGTGCTGAATGGAAGTTACTTTCGGATCTAGAAACAATAGAAGGGCTCAGACGGCATAAAACATTGGTCTTACTCGCAATCCACCCAGGATTTAACCGGCCCTTCAAAGTCCTACCTCTAGGATTAACGTTCTTTAGTGAGAAATATTGGCAATTGCAGAATCTATTTATTGCCTACGCTTTTTTCCGGAGATTACTTAAGGTTGCAACATTGCGTAGAACGAGTCTGGATAGAATCTATTCCCCCAAAAAGTGCGTACTCCTCATGTTTGGTGGCTATTTTGAGTTTAATGTGAATTTCGCGGAATCACCATGAGCGTCTTTGATGATCTAGTCGGTCAAGAACACATCATCGAAATATTGCAGGGCGCAGTTGCGGCCAGCCACACGGGCGAAGAATCACAAGAAATGACACATGCGTGGGTATTTACTGGCCCACCGGGATCTGGCAGATCCAGTGCTGCAGTTGCATTCGCACAAGCACTGATATGTCCAAACAACGGCTGCGGCACATGCACTGATTGCAATGCAGCAAAAACCAGCGGCCACCCCGATGTTGAAATCATTCGCACTGAAGGCCTCTCAATAAAAGTAGAAGAAGTGCGCGAGCTCTTGACCCGCGTTGCCTGGGCTCCATCTATGGGCGGATGGCGCGTAGTTGTTATGGAAGATGCCGACAGACTTACCGAGTCTGCAGCAAACGCCCTCTTAAAGGCCATTGAAGAGCCCGGCACACGCACTGTCTGGTTGTTATGCGCACCAACGCTGCACGATGTATTACCCACTATTCGCTCACGCTGTCGCCACCTGCAACTGCGCACGCCTTCCCTTACAGCAGTCACCAACGTCTTGGTCAATCGTGATCAGATAGCCCCTGCAATGGCTGATTTCGCAGCCCGCGTAAGCCAAGGACATATAGGACGTGCAAAGTATTTGGCAACAAATGAAAGTGTGCGTAGCAACCGAACACGCATTATGCAACTACCGCTGCAGCTTGCATCCCTTGCTGCAGCATTCCAAGCCGCGCAAACACTTGTTGATCTTGCAACCAATGAGGCCAACACATCATCTGATGAACGTGATGAGAAAGAAATTGAAAAACTACAAGAGGCTTACGGCAAAGGTGCAACCGGTCGCGGCATGGCAACAGGTGGCGCCAAAGCTGTTAAAGAACTCGAGAAAGAACAGAAGTCGCGTTCTACTCGTATGGTTCGCGATTCCATCGATGGCGCGCTCCTTGATATTGCAACCTTCTATCGCGATGTCATGATGGTGCAATCAGGTAATTCAGATTCGATGATTAACACAGATATGCGTGAGCAAATCGAAAGCTATGCGGCTAAATCTCCGGCACACTCAACCATTAGCAAAATCAACGCCATCATGGAAGCTCGCACCAACCTTGCCCACAACGCAGCACCTCTTGTCACCTGCGAAGCTTTGATGTGCCGTCTGGCAAAACCATAAATGCAGACTTTCTCCACCAATCCATTTCAATTCTTTAGATCTAGTGCAGGCAAAGTTACGGCGGTCGCAACCGTTATCGGATTACTTGTTCTCTCATTTGCTTCTTACACACAGCCACAACCCAATTACCCAAAAACTCTAAGTGGTTACTACGCACAGAAACTTAATTGGCAAAGTTGCTATAGCAATTATCAATGCACCGACTTGTTAGTCCCAATCGATTACAGCAACCTTAAGACCGGCACATTTCATATCTCTGTCCTTAAATACTCAACAACTACAAAGAAGAAGTTAGGCAGCCTCATCGTTAACCCCGGTGGCCCAGGTGCCTCAGGAGTTGATTATGCCTACTCTGCCGAATACCTCTTTAGCCCCGATATCCTGGATCGCTATGACATCGTGGGCTTTGACCCCCGCGGAGTCTCGCGCAGCGAACCCATCATCTGCCTTAGCGATAAAGAGCTCGATCTTAATTACTCGTCAGATTCCAAGCCCGATAACGCTAAAGAATTCAAAGATGCGCTAGTTGAGACCAAGAAGTTTGTTGCGGAGTGTAAAAAGAAGAACAAGCATTTAAACACCTATAGCACCGCAAATGCCGCACGCGATATGGATATCTTGCGTCAAGCAGTTGGCGATAAACACTTAAATTACATGGGTAAGTCCTATGGCACATTCCTTGGCACTCTCTATGCGCAATTCTTCCCGGACAAAGTTGGCCGCATGGTTCTAGATGGCGCGGTAGACCCAACGATTTCTAACTATCAACAGTCATTGACACAAGCGGCTGGTTTTGATCACGCCTTTGATTCATTCGCAGCATACTGCGCAAAGAAATCAGATTGCCCACTACCTAAAGATAAAAGTGCCGCGGTAGAAGCAATGCAGACGATATTTACGAATGCTGCAAAGAACCCACTTCCCACAAAGAAGAAATCAAAACGAGTTGCAACAGAGTCATTAATTGTTCTAGGGACAGCATCTGCGATGTATGACAGCAAATCTGGGTGGCCACAACTACGCAAAGCAATCACTGAAGCCAAAACCGGTTACGGAGACACGTTCCTCAAGCTTGCCGATCAATACACAGGCCGCCTGCCTAACGGAAGTTATGGCAATAATGAATTCGATTCCGGTGCAATCATTGATTGTCTTGATTTCACTGAACCACGATCAGTTGCACAAATAAAATCAGATGCGCAATCATTTGCAATTCAAGCCCCACTCTTTGGCCCCTACCTGGCCTATAGCGGGCTTACTTGCAAATATTTTGATCAGACCAAAGCAACAAGGATTCTGCCCACCAAAACAGCAAACCCAATTGTCATCATTGGAACAACTGGCGACCCCGCCACACCTTATGCATGGGCGCAGGGGCTTCATAAAATTCTGACCAACTCACTTCTCATTTCATTCTCTGGCGAGGGTCATACAGGCCAGGGGCAAGGAAATGCTTGCGTTGATAAAAGCGTTGATCGATATCTAATCAGCGGAATGATTAGAACTCTTGATAATTTTTGCAAATGACTCAAATTCAGACTTTGAGAATTATCGCTGAATATTTTCTGTTTTCGTCAATTACCGTTATTCGATAATCTTTGTGATTACTTGATATAAAGTCGATTAAGTCTTGGCTGATGTCATCAAAAAGTATAAGTTCGATACCCGGTAAGTGGCGAATCACATTACCGAATTCCTTAATTTGCCACGCCCCGGAATGATCTGAGTCGTGAAGAAAAATAGTAGCTTCTCTATTTTCTTTAAGGTATTTTGAAAAGGAATTTTCTCTGGCCAACTCAGGCAGAATCTCAAGCTTCCACCTATTCTTAAGTTTGTCATCAACTAATTCCCCAACTTTAGGCGTGATGTCCAAAGACAATAGACTCCCAGCCCCGTTTATTTGTAAGGCAGTTAAAGCAGCATTTGTTGAAACACCTGCAGCAACGCCGGTTTCAATAACAGTCAGTGGTTTTTTTATAAGAATGCAAAGAAAAACGAATTCGCTCATTCCCAAACCAAGGTCGAAGATGGGATTAAAGAATGAGGTTCTGGGTGAAGCCACCCTCTCGCTGAACCGCTTTTGGTAAGCGAAATACTGGCTGCGAGCCTTACCTATTTCATCTCTTGACACCTTTAGCATTGATGAATAAAAGTCGTCCGTAAGTTCCGCAGCCACCTTAATTTCCGCGCCCCGCGGTCTAGAAGCTTTAAGTTGATCTTTTTGGCCGGCATTTAGCTTACGTGCCGCGAGCCTGACCAATTCAAACAGGCCAAAGGTGTCGAGAACTCGCGCAGCCGTCTTGATTTTAGTTTTTATACCCACACGGAGAGTCTAAAGGGAGGTCCTTAACGATTTGTACTTAGACAGGTGAACACTTTGGCCACCCAAGGCAAGTGGTCATTTGCACCCCTTCACATGGTGCAGAATTCCACCATGCGCTTAGATCATGTTTCTTATGTGACTTCCCACGACCAACTAGCTGACACTGTGCAAAGACTAGGTTCACGCCTAGGCAGCACATTTGTAGACGGTGGTATCCACCCACGCTTTGGCACACGTAACTTCACTGCCTCACTCAAGAACGGTCAATACATTGAAGTTGTATGTCCACTTGATCACCCAGCAACAGAACAAACTCCTTGGGGTAAGGCAGTATCAAAGAAGGCTAATGAAGGTGGCGGCTGGTTCACTTGGGTATTTAGTACAAAAGATATTTCACCGATAGCCACAAAGTTTGGGCGCGAAGCAACCGAAGGTCACCGCACACGCCCAAATGGTTCTGATTTAAAGTGGAAGCAAATCGGCGTTAAAGAGATTGCCGATACAAGAGAATTCCCATTCTTTATTGAATGGCTAACTGCAGACCACCCTTCACAAGACGGCACGCCACTTGCTGAGATTGAAAAGATTGTTATCGCAGATACAGATCAGCTTGCAGATTCTTGGTTTAAGGAAGAAATTCTTGCTTCACTGGGCGACGTGAATATCGAGTGGGTTGATCCGTCATCTAATGATGACCAGTCAGGGATTGTCGCGGTGCACCTTTCAACACCTAGTGGCGTTGTTGTACTGGACTAAAAGAAAATTGCATCCGATTCTTCAGCTTCTTCGCCTGACTAAAGTCGGGCTTGTAAGAAATGCCACCTACCAAGCGCTCTGGAAGACTAACCTTTTTCATTCAATCTCTCGGTGGACTAAACCAGGACTCCAAAATTTAGAATTACGGGGATACATTTTATCCAATATTGAATTTTCAAAATCACAGTTACAACAGGACCTTATTGCTCAATTCTTATTTGAACGAAATTCAAAAAGGAAGCAAGGATATTTTGTGGAGTTTGGTGCGACAAATGGAATTGAATTATCAAATACTTTTTTGCTAGAAAAGTTTTTTGAGTGGGATGGAATACTTGCAGAACCTTCTAGGAGGTATGCAAGCCAATTGCAAGTCAACAGAAATTGTAACCTTGATTTCAGATGCGTGTATTCAAGAAATGGACTTAAAATTAACTTTACGGAAATGGAAATAGGGGAACACTCTTCAATCCAAGGTTATTCGCGCACCCCTTCTGGGGCGAGTGGAGATATAGTAAGAGATAGTTACAAAGTGGAAACCACAACCCTTGAGCAGTTATTGATAACATATAATGCCCCAAGATTCATCGATTTTATATCGATAGACACCGAAGGAACAGAGTTTCTTATATTGAAGGACTTTAATTTTAACCGTTTTACTTTCGGATTCATTGCCGTGGAGCTTTCTCAAAATATTGACGAAATTGATAAATTATTGATTACCAACGGATACGTAAAAGTTTTATCGAATTTTTCAGGTTGGGATGGCTGGTATGTCTCGCGAGAGAACGCTCAGCATTTATTTTAACTACTGATTCAAACTGCAAAATAATTGAAACTTGGCCAGTCTTTTCTTGGCAAACGTGTAGCTTTTACCCTGTTAAACAGGTAACTCATCGTATACCAATCTAATATTTCTTTAAATCCTTGGATTAGCAGCGCGTTTCCTATTACCTTGGCTAGAATTTAAGGATGTCAATGCCATCAAGTAACTCAAAACAGAACCCGGTAGTAAGTTTTGTCATACCATGTCTGAACGAAGCCGAATCATTGCCTACGGTTATCCAAGAAATATTGGTTTCGAATCTTGTTCAAGAGTGGTCCTATGAAGTAGTTGTCGCGGATAACGGCTCAACAGATGGTTCACAAGAACTAGCCATCAATCTTGGAGCGAGAGTGGTTAATGTGGGAATCAAGGGCTATGGATCAGCGCTGATGGGGGGCATTTTAGAGTCAAAAGGTAAGTGGATTGTTATGGGAGATGCTGATGGCAGCTACTCTTTTTCAGAGGCAGAGCAAATGATTCATTTACTCGATCAAGGGTACGACCTGGTGATGGGAAACAGATTTGAAGGGGGAATATCACCTGGGGCGATGCCGTTCCTACATAGGTATTTAGGAAACCCAGTCCTGTCATTCTTGGGTAGAAGGCTATTTAAATCTAATGTTAAAGATTTCCACTGTGGCCTACGCGCATTCTCCAAGAGTCAAATACTTTCAATTGGCTTGAATTCAAAAGGAATGGAATTTGCTAGCGAGATGTTAGTGAAAGCTTCAAAATCCAAACTTAAAATTGGGGAAGTACCAGTCACTCTAAAGCCAGATCTTCGGTCCCGCTCTCCACATCTTCGAACTTGGCGTGATGGATGGCGCCATTTGAGATTCTTGCTCGCTTATAGTCCTAAATGGATGTTTCTAACGCCCGCGCTTATTGGACTTGTAGCGTCATTCGCTACGCTAATTCTGGGAACATTTGGGAAGATCAGTTCTAATGGGATAGAAATAAGCTACAAAACCTCAATTATTATCTCAGGGTTTGCCGTTTCATCTTCCATATTTGCATCTGCACTCGGAATTGCCAGACTCATTTTAAACCCTAAAAGGAAGTATTTTCGATTTCATACAGAGTTTTATTCGTTTGTAGGTTTTATATTGATTCTTATCGGAACAACCGGAGCAATTTTGCAGTTTCTTGAATGGAAATCGGATGATTTTGGTTCTCAGCCTGTCGACCTAAAATTAATTCGTACAGTGTTGTATTCGGCCATGGTTGGGTTAGGAAGCGTTTCTGTGGTCCATGGATTCCTCACCGGCTTGCTTAGGTCGCAAAGCAATGATTAAACCCTTCATTGTAATTGTTGGGTCGGGGCCATCCGCACTAGCCACGGCAGCAGCAGTTGTGCGAAATGGCTACAGACCACTAGTTGTAGACGCAACTATTGGTGGCACGAATCCAAACCCAGAAGAATTCCAAGTAGAACTAAATGAACAGAGTCGAAAAAAATTCAAGGGATCTCCAGGCCGCAAATCGTGGCTGGGATCGGACTTGCCATATCGAAGACATTCAAAATCTAGACTTAAGTTTCAGAAATCAGAACCTGTCCCCTCATATTCTTTTGGAGGATATAGCAGAATATGGGGAGCGGCTTGTAGTTTTTACAGTGAATTGGATGAATGGCCCAACAAATTCGGATTAGTTGAGGAAGATTCCCTATTGGCAGCTCAATTACTTGGCTTTAAAGACGCAACACTCCAGTCAGGTGGGATAAAACATAGTAATTCCACTGAGGACTTGATGCAGGCTATTTCTTCAGAAAGTTTCCAAGAAAAATATGATGTTACGTTTTCCAATCTATCCATAGAGGTACAACCAGATTCGCAAAACTCTTGTCAGTATTGCAACCAATGTCTTACTGGTTGTCCATACGGTTCCATTTGGATGTCCGGGAACAAGTTCTTGGCGATGCAAGACAAGGGCGAAATTGATTTCAAAAGTGATCATTTCTTGGAAGAAATTAATGTCGAGCTAGGTCGCGTCACTCGATTAGTATTTAGTACGGAGGGTACGACTCGAGAAATTCTAAACCCTGACTATTGTTTCCTAGCTACGGGATGTATTTCTACAGCTGAAATTCTTATTAACTCTAAACTTATTCCCAGAATTGAAATCCGGGATTCTTCGACAGCATTCTCGGCGATGCTGAAAATCGGAAGGCCTTCAAAGAATAAGGCTGGCGACCATTCATTATCGCAACTATGGATCACAAAGCGATCAAGTGGCGCACATTTCCAGATTTATTCCCCTTCACCGGGTTTAGAGAAAAAACTAGTAGAGAATTTCCCCCAACTTAGACGATTCGCGGGCCTCAACAAATGGCTCGCCGCGAGGGTCGTACCAATAATTTCTTATTTACCATCAGAGCATTCTGGAACCCTAAGAATCGAAAAAAGAAATCAGGACCTCGTAGTTTCAGTGCACGGGGGTTTGCGGGCGAAACTTAAGCACCACGTGCAACTAGTTGGGATGTCCTTTAAGTTGTTATCCAAAGGCTATTTTCTTCCAAGTTTTCTCTCTAAAATTCCAAATCCGGGTTCAGGCTATCATTTTGGAGCATCACTGCCCATGGGTAAAGAGACAAATAACTTAGGTCAGTTACCGGGAATATCAAACATGAGCATTGTCGATGCTTCTATTTTGCCCGTTATTGAGGCCGGAAGCATTACGCCAACCGTCATGGCAAACGCGGTCAGAATCTCGCGCATTATTTGCGAGAGAATTGATTCTTTATGAAGATTGCAGTCACTGGCACATCGAGCGGAATTGGCGCCTATCTCGCTCAAAGGTTTGAGGCACTCGGATATGAAGTATTAAACTTTACGAGGGACCCAAAAGAAAAGAGTGACAGATTTTTTGATATAGAAAGACCAGAAAAAATAGAACATGATTGCAATGCACTTATCCATCTGGGTTGGCGGTATTGGGATATTGGTGATTCCCCAAACTTAAATTTAATCGCAACTACCAAATTACTTGATTCTTTTCGAGAGGATTCAAAATTAATTTTCTTGTCAAGCTTAAGTGCCTATACCACTAACTCAATATACGGAAACGAGAAGCTACTAATTGAAAAGTTATTTCTCGGGCGTTCTGGCTTAGCAATCCGCGCAGGAGTGCTGTGGGGAGGGCGCGGTCTCTCAGGAATAATCGGTACGATTGTCAAAATTGCAAACATTCCGGCATTTTGTTTGCATCCCTCTCCAGATCCAGTTCTGTTTCTTACTCATTATGAGGATGTGTTTGAAGAGATAATTGAGTATTTTGCGGCACCTAAACGGACATTTGTAATCTTGGGCAATAAAAACCCAGTTTCATTTGTGGAGCTATTGCATACAATTGAGCAAAAAAAACGAATTCACCTTTTACTTTCTCTCAGGCAACTGCTTCGAATGACTAAGTTGTTCCGCTCAATCCATATCAGAGTACCTTTCAGGATTGATAGTCTAAATGGCTTGCTGAACGATCGTGCTGTCGAAATCTCGAAGGATATTGAATCAAAATTAAGGCCTGGAAACACAACGCAAGATTTCAAGAATTGGCTAACGCTGAAAACAAAGATGGGAAATAGACAAGGGTGAACATGGAAATTAGGTGGTTGATTGATTTGTTTAGAAAGAATTTAACACTCTTTATTGGCGCGCTGTCATTTGTCATCTATGGTTATGGACTATTTCCGGGGAGAATTTATAAAGATTCTGCAACAATGTTTGAATTGATGTCTGAAGGCCGAAGTACAGACCAATGGAATGCGTTGTATTTTTGGTTTCTTAGGTTTACATCCGATCGTGGTCAGTTCCCTTTTATACCTGCTCTCATTTCTGCAGCGTTACTGTATATTTCAATTTTCTTATTTATTGGATCACTTCCAATACTCGAGCAGAGCAAAAAGCAAATATTTTGTCTCCTGATCGCTACCCCTTTTGCTGGGGTTTTTGGATTTACAATCGGCCATGATGTAACAGCGACAAGCGGGACTCTGCTCCTAGTAAGAGTCTTGTTCGTCATGAACAACTCAAAACTGTCTAAGCATGAATTTCCTCTTATTGCCCTAGGTGTAGTTTTGTCATCCACATCAACTTTAGGGTGTGCAGCCGTTTTTGGGTTTTCCTTCGTGATGTTTTACCGAAGTAAAAAGTTAATTGGTGTTTGCAGTCTTATTGCGGCAGCTGTAATAAATTTCGCGGCTCCAAGTTTGCTATCAATTGATCGAGCAAAAACTGATTTGAGCCTCGCTACCTTCGTTGGCGACATGAAATGCATCGCACAACACCCTGGCGCGGAAATTAGCCAGCAAGAATGGAAAGTGTTGACAACTTTAGGCCCAAAGGCTCGATGGTTAGAGCCTAAGTCCTGTGCCCTTGCAGACAATGGATTTTTTGCGCTTGAAAGCGCATCGCATTCCAAGTCAGAGGTGTTAGCAACTTGGGGTTCACTTGCAAGAAAAAACCCGCAAATCATGCTTCAGGCAAGAATTCAAAGAGCAAGCAATGCATTGCCTCCCATCTTTTTTAGAAGCCCCCCAAATATGTTTGATACGTCTTATGCAAATCCAGTTGGCGCTTCGGCTGCAAATGATCTTCAAATCGCTCCAGATCTTTTTAAGACTTCTGTGGACTTACCCACAAATCAAGTCGGTCGGCTACCTCTTCAGAAAATTGCGGAGACTATGGTTCTTGTACCTACATTCTTTTTAAATCAAAGATCAGACCTATGGGGCTGGGGAGGTTTCTGGCTTACATTTTCAATTTGTCTTGTGATCATCCGATTTAGAAAGACTTCTCAAGTTCATCTTGTGAACTTAATCCCTCTCATCTCCATGCACTTGGCGTTAGTACTTTTTTCTCCATCGCCTTCACCGAGGTATGTTTTTGCTAGTATTTTAGTCGGAATCATCTTCGCACTAAATTTAGCCACGGTCGGTGTGAGTTGGATTCGAGCTAAGGATCAATGTGACTGAGCTAAAAAAGCTGGCTACGGCGCTAATTGTTTTTAATCTAATAGCCCATGTCGCAATTCTCGGTCTTTCTCAAGTGAGCACAAGAGCGATTGAAGAGAAAATTGCAATTGCGATTGAAAACAAGTCCGTTCCCATAACGGAATATCCGCAAATTAAGCTTAGAAAAACTCTAATAGCAACGGTAGATAACTTTTCCGATTGCGTAGAAATAGGTCACGCACGCAGCCATTCAAGATTCTCTTTTTCGAGTAGGCCTACAATTATGGGTGGTGAAGGATCGCCATGCTTAGATTTGGAAAAAATGGGGAGAGTAGATTTTCAATATTCAAGATTTATTCATGGGTCAGCAGCTTTTATACGCGCATTTGCGTACTTTTCGTCTATTGAGATTATGAAGATGGTAGTCACCTTAGTAATTATTCTTACATTAATTCTTCTTACAGTGTCGATTTGGAGAAGATCAACCCCACTTGGGATTTCATTAGCGACATACTTCTTCTTGCTTTCTGACTTGCCATGGCAAGGGCTCTCGTTAACCCACGGAATTCCAACAGCAATAAGTTTATTAACTATTCTTATTTCTACACGGATACATTCTTTGAGTAGAGACAACTTGAAAGTATTAGCAATCTTGTCAGGCGCTACTTATGCATTTTTCGCGCAGCTTTTTACGCCATTATTATTCGCAGCACTATTTGCCTACTTTGCTAATGTGTGCCGAGATTTGAATAAAAAGAAAGACTCCGACTCTCACGCTTCAATTTTATTTAGATTGTGGGTGTGTGGGTATTTCATTACGATGCTGATTCACGGTTTGTTGGGGCTTGTATTATCCACCGGAGATACAACATCTGAACTCCAGGATGGAATATCTTCACGAGTCACCCAATCTTTAACAGGACTGTTTCGAGTCTTTTATATTCAATTAGTAGTGAACCCATCAACCTACCCAATGCGCTTCATCGGAGCCCTGGTTCTTATGTTTATTCTTGGTTACTTTCTGCATGGGAAGTTGAAGGAGAAGAAGAAGTTTGAAATAAATGCTAAATTTTTCGATACACCAGTGGTTTACGTTTTAATCTGGCTGCTCTTGATGGGGGGGCATGACGGTCATGGCTGGGTTGGAAACCTTGTCTGGGTTATCCCAGTGCTTATCATTTTCGAGATGTATTCTTCTACAAGTTCAGACTTGAAAAATCAGAAACTCAATTAGTTTCAATATCTTTGAGACGCTCCCAAAAAAGTTCGAATTTTCAACATGGACAAGATTCCACCCGTTATGCTTTAAGTCGTGAAGAATCCTCCTCATATATCGAATTCTACGAACCCTGAGTCTGAGTTCGCGAAACGGTATAAGCGAAAGAAAGTCCAACTCCACACCCAAAAAGTCATAACCCTCAAAGGCATCTATTGATTCTTGGAATAGCGCGAGCTCGGCACCTTCGATATCCATTTTAAGATACCTATACTCCGCATCGGAAAGCATCTTATTTGTTGCAATGAGTTGTTTGAGTGAGACCACAGGGAAATTTATTGATACTGGGTTGACGACTGCCTGTGCATTTATAGTGGACCAAGAGTCATGAATTAGGTTTTTTGGCTGGAAGAATGTTTGGTGTCCATCTGCCACCGAGAGCCCAACATTTAAGACTTGGAATTTTGAAAATCTGTTGAGCTTTTTCTTGGCAAGCGTGCAACATTCCGATAGTGGATCTAACCCCAGTACCGACCAGCCTCTTTCAAGCATCACTTCATCAAAACTCGTGTCGAATCCTAATCCAGCGGATACAAGAGCCCTACCCTCAAAACCTTTTTCTGCTTCGATTGGAACCCACCAACCACCATAGGCGCTTCCAAAGCGCATTAGAGCACTACTCCCTAATTCGCCTCGGTTTTTGTATAGAACTAACTGGAACATGACCTTATTCTGAAGCCACACTAAAATATGTTTAACCAATTCAAAGTTTGCTCTGTCCGACATTTTGGATTTCTGAGTCAATATTCTCTCCAATCACGTCAAAGGTCTTCATGGGAAGTGTATTTTGAATTAAGCTAGATCAACTTTAGTATAAAGCCAAAACCTAATCGCACGATTACTCGTTTGATTGCTCGCTTCAATCTATTTGCTCGCGAATGTGGTGCATTATGTCCATTCCAACCCCCATTAATTAAGAGAGGGTTAATAAATATTCTCGCTCCGAGTGACTTTAAAGCTTCATGAAACGGAACGTGCTCACAAACTATGGATCCATCAGAGAGCTTTCCTTCGTATTTTGCTGCCCCTAATACTTTCCGCTTATAAATTGCCAACCCCCCAAATGCGGAGTCAACTTCAATCCAATCTGAGTGTGGATCAATCACGCGTTGCCTCTCATAAATGGCTTGTTCCCGAGCAAGAATAGGACTCACTCCCATTGATTTGAGACTGGCCTCATATTTCCAACAGTCGTTAGGTGACCAGGTTTTATGGCGCAAAGCAAAAACGTCATAGTAGGGAGCATCTTGATTGGCCGTGCAAACGTCCCAGTCTTCTCTGACCCAACAACTAAGTACCGAACTTCGATTTATCAGTGAGTTCACTCCGTCAAGATCTGCGACAACAAAATACTTGACCGGCCTAAGGTCTTGTTCATCCGTCAACATTTGAAGACATACATTTCGGCAGAAAGCTATCCGCTCCCACCGATTACCAATACTTTTTTCAAGTTTCCCGAGTGTTTGAAACTTAAATCGTGAGTTATTTTGCTGGAGAGATTGGAGTATCTCAATTGTATTATCTGAACTATCGGATTCCACAATTCGAAAATGAACACGAGAAAAATCATTGAACGCAGCCTGCAGCCTTGCTATATCAGCGGCTAAATCAGCTCCCACATTTCTACAAATACCAAGAATTACAATTTCGTCTGTAGAAATTTTTTGTGCCAGATCCTCTAGATTTAAAATCACAATACTTGCCAATCTTGTAACGGCCTATGCCAGAAATCTTTTGGGTAGTAGACCTGTCCTCGTTGATTCATTAGTCCTCCTAAGAAGCTCAAGCTAGATTTCCCTGACAAAAGAACATCCGCTGAGGCCATTAGCAAGATTGCATCTAACGGGTTCCCACCTCGTATTATTCTTAGAGGAAGTTTGCTATAGGCTTCTAGAGAGTCAAACTGAGCTGGTTTAACTGTCATAACCCCATTCGCGAATCCCGGAGTCCCCTGCCATAACTTGATTTGATTTAGCGGTGGAGTAAAGGTCGTTTCGGATTCTGGTGCATCGGTAAGAACAATAATTTGCCAATCGAGATTTGTGGGCAATTCATGAACTATAGAAGCAACACGAACGATAAAAACCTCAATCGGGATTTCTCTGGGTATGTTCTGCCCCGGATAAAGCGCGAATCCGCCGACCCCTTGACGATAATGAATAACTATTGTGAACACCTTGCCAGAGGAGATGCTTTTAGTGCCCTCATTGCTTTGCAAATGTAAACCATCCATAATCGCTGGACAAAATTCGGTCACGGCGTATGGCTCGTAAATACTAAGGAGTCTCTTCTTTCGTCTAATAATCTGAGAGAGACATTCGCGAATTAAATAAGACAGAGAAAAAGAGGAGACAGATATTTTATCGCCGCTTGAACCTGAATCTTCTACTGAGTCCACTTTCAAGAATCGGTTTAAGCGACTCAAATAATCTAAATATTCTGATTTAGATTGAAACGGATCCAAGGGGTGAACAGAGACTTGTTGGATTTCGGTGTGGATGTATTGAAAACCAAAGTATTTTGCAAGGGCCATTACAGAGGCTTGACGCTGGAGCTGTGCGCCTGTTCCATCCACTGATATGGACGAGTTGAAAGTTACAGATATTGGAGGCTGTATTTTTAAGAATACCCACCGAATGATTCGTGAAATTTGTACCTTTAATTGGAATTCGATTCTACGTAGAGGCTTTTTGACTATTCGACGCAAGATTGATTTCACAATGAAACCCAATTTGAAATATTTCTCCAAGTGTCATTAACTTTCAATTCATAATTCGCTATTTTCGCCCTGATTTCATCCCAAGAATTAACCACCAAGACGGGAATATCGGACTCTGGAAATGGCCAACTCTCGCGATGGACGATTGGAGTGGCGCCTAAATACAAAGACTCCCAAGTTCGGTGACAATCAGGGCCATTCCCTGGTGGTGAGAGTACAAATTGCGAGCGTAAAACCAATTTTCGGTATTGCTTCGGGGTGATTGGGTTAGAAACTATTTTAACTCCAGGAATTTCACGCGCGCAATTGAGCGCAAGTAATCTCTCCTTGAAATTTGTTTCTAAGGAAAAGGCTACGAGAAGTAAGATGTCACGTTGATCGCGGCCCGGAAGACCCTTACCTGCTTCCTTCAAATAATCTCTTGGAACGCCGTTTCTGCGCTTGTCGCGATTCTCGAGCCCTATGGGAAGGGGAGAAGCAATCCTTGTATCTCCCAACCAGTTAACTGAATAAATCTTCTTAAAGCAATTACTTAAAATACCCATGTCTGCTGGATTAGGTATCACATCCCCATTGTGAATGACTAAATCAGCATAGGGAAAGCTAATTCCTGATTTACACGCTTGTACAATAAGTCTCGTAGCATTTGACATGGGTTCAGCTTGTAGAAAAAGCGCCCCCCTAAACTCTCGAAGTGCAAAAAAGTCTTGCTCCCCCTCTTTGATTTGACCTTCAATAATGACATCACACATGTACTTAAAAGTGTCCCCACTTATGAGCGGAAATGAAGATTTATTGTCTAACCCAATTATCTTTCTTTGAAGAGAACGCCATATCGTTTCAAGATCTCTAGGAACTTTGTACCAATCTTGTGCGTACGAATTGAGAAACATACGTCTAAGAAGTCGTTAAATCGCTAAGGCGGGCTAGAAAATAAGACACAGTCTTTTCGAGACCTAAATCTAATTGCACTTGAGGCTCCCAACCTAGAACATTTCGAGCCATCGAAATATCTGGCTTACGTTGTTTCGGGTCATCTGCCGGTAAATCACAAAAAGTGATTGCGGAGCGGGATTTTGCTGTGGCGATAATCTTGTTCGCAAGTTCAAGCATGGTGAATTCATTCGGATTTCCCAAGTTTATTGGACCTGTCACTTCATCAGAAGTTTCCATAAGAGTTA
>Ga0114964_10000910_pt1 | contig 21955 bp, 21 predicted proteins | sample C_131016_MF_Meta_FD_92638 | JGI IMG/M metagenome (GOLD analysis project Ga0114964, IMG submission 92638) | Freshwater microbial communities from Lake Croche, Canada to study carbon cycling - C_131016_MF_MetaG | ecosystem: Environmental > Aquatic > Freshwater > Lake | place: Lake Croche, Canada...
GGCTGAGATGGTGATAGGTCATCGTGCTTCTTCGACTGCCAGGTCAAGGGGACCAAGAGCTTAACGCAATCTCAGCCAACTCAACAGGTTAAAGGAAGTTGCACTTCGTGTGTGAATCTAAGAAATCAATTATCTTAGATCTGTGAAAATAAGAAATTACACATTTTTTATAAATGTAATAAATATTTTAGTAATTTTTAATTTTATATTTTAGAATTATTTTTTGAAATTATCGTTCAATCAATATTTAAAAAATTAATTATGATTATCTCGGTATTGTCTAGCGATGGAATTTTAAAAACTCTAAATCACTTCGTTGACTGTCCGATCAAAAATTGTGTCGCTTGAACATTAATGTTGATCTTTATGAAATCGCTTTCCATTGCCGTTTAAGCGGCGACTCTTACTAAGAAGTCGCCTACCCATGAACGGGCAGCGCGATATCGGATCGTGCTGTAAGTTAGGGCTTGGACCGGCGAACATCATCCAAAACGTTAAACGCCGCCATCGTTTCCAATGGCGGCGTTTTGTTGAGGCACGATACCGATACGGTATCGGAATTTTTAGCGCGAATAGAACTCGATCACGAGCGAAGGTTCCATCTGCACCGGATAGGGGACGTCGGCCAGCGCAGGAATGCGGATGAACTTGGCTGTCATCTTGGAGTGATCGACCTCGACGTAATCCGGCGTATCGCGCTCCGCGAGTTGGCTGGCTTCGAGAACGAAAGCGAGTTGCTTTGAGGCCTCTTTAACCTCGATCACGTCGCCAACCTTGACCATGTAGGACGCGATGTTAACGCGGCGTCCGTTGACCTTCACGTGACCGTGATTGACGAACTGGCGGGCGGCGAACACGGTAGCGACGAATTTGGCGCGGTAGACAACCGCATCCAAACGACGCTCCAGCAAGCCGATCAGGTTTTCGCCCGAGTCACCCTTGATGCGCACGGCTTCATGGTAATAACGGCGGAACTGCTTTTCCGAAATGTTGCCGTAATAACCCTTGACCTTCTGCTTGGCGCGCAACTGCGTGCCGAAGTCGGACATTTTGCCCTTGCGGCGCTGTCCGTGCTGGCCTGGGCCGTATTCGCGGCGGTTTACAGGGCTCTTAGGGCGGCCCCAGATGTTTTGACCTAAACGGCGGTCAATCTTATGTTTAGCGGCAATACGCTTGCTCATCGCTGTTCCTCTTCAAAAGCGAAGTTACGAGGAACGCGCCCTCCTACTGCCCGATCTCTCAGGCCGACAGGTTGAAAATGCATGCATGTCCAACCACGGGTGCGTCAAAACGCCAAGCGGGCCCGAAGGACCCGCAAAGCGAAGCGTGGTTCATAGGGGGAGAAGGGGGAGATGTCAAACGCCGCGTGCGAGCCCATAGGCTTGAAACGCATTTTCGAGCGCCGGCGTCCAACTTGCCGCGCGGGTGAGATGCACGACCCCCTGTGATGCTGGCTCAGCATCCCCACGGATATCGCCCAGCAAGTGCAACACGCGCCGCGCAATCGCTGGTGCGGGGTCGATCCAGGTTACCGGCCAAGGGCTGAGGCGTTGAAATGCTTCGATCAGCAGCGGATAATGCGTGCACGCCAGAACAATATAATCGGTCCGACTTTCACCGTTGGCAACGAAGGCTGGTGCGATCTCGGCTAGAACCATATCGTCATGGACAGTTTCACCCCGCAAGACGGTTTCGGCATAGCCCGCGAGCAGTCGAGCGCTGATCAGCGTCACGTCACACGTTCCGGCAAAATCGCGGATGAGGGCGGTCGTATAATCGCGCTTGACGGTGCCCTCGGTGGCTAAAACAGAAATCAGTTTGCTTTGGGATTGCTCGGCGGCTGGTTTAATCGCCGGGACCGTTCCGACAATCGGGATCGATAGTGTCGCGCGCAACGCAGGCAACACCAAGGTTGAGGCGGTGTGGCACGCGATAACGATCAAATCGGGCGCAAAGCGCTCGGCCATTTCGCTGATAACGGTTGTGACCCGTTCGATCAGCGTTCGTTCAGCCAATTCGCCATAGGGAAAACATTCTGTATCGCCGATATAGATATAATGCGCATCCGGTCGTGCTTGGCGGATCGGGCCCAACACGGTGAGGCCGCCAACGCCTGAATCAAACACCAAGATCCTAGGTGTTTTAACGCTCATGGAGACTTGTCCTCAAGCGCCTTCTGCGCTGCCTTTTCTTCCGCCTCCCGTTTTTGCTTTTTAGAATAGGGCACACGCGGGCCTTCGACCAAGCGCACGATCATACCCCGCAAGGTACGCAAATCCTGCTCGTCCATGCCGATGCGCATCAGGATATTGCGCAGATTAAGGCTCATGCGATGTTTTTTGCTGGCAGGGCGAAAAAAACCGCGCTCTTCGAGTTTTTCTTCGAGAAAATCGAAAAAGTTGAGGATTGCGGCGCGTTCGGCTGGCGGCCAGCGGTTCTTTTGGCCGAAGGGGAGTTGCGGTTCGGCTACGGCCGTGCGGTAAGCATAACCCATCAACAGCACGGCTTGCGAGAGATTGAGCGAGGAGAACGTGGGCTCAATCGGATAGGTGCAGATCGCATCAGCCAGCGCGATATCGGTATTTTCCAACCCTGTGCGCTCGCGCCCAAAGAGGACACCCGTCTTTTCACCAGATTCAAAGCGGGACTTAAGGTTGATCGCCGCGTCGGAGGGGCCGTGGACGGGCTTACCCTGACCCCGCTCGCGGGCGGTTGTGGCATAGACAAAGTGCAAATCGGCTACGGCTTCCTGCACGCTTTCATACAGCGTTATGCCATCGAGAATAAAATCCGCTCCCGCCGCCGCTGCATAGGTCTTTTGGTTCAACCAGTTTTCACGCGGGTTGACGAGCCGCATGTGATGGAGGCCGAAATTGGCCATCGCGCGCGCTGTCATACCGATGTTTTCGCCGAGTTGAGGCTCGACGAGAATGATGATAGGGCCATCGCTCATCGGGTCGTAACCTTTTGCAGCAAGCGGGCCTGTTCGAAAGCATAGGCCAGTGAGGAAGCGTCCGCTACGCCTTTACCCGCAATATCGAAGGCGGTGCCGTGATCGACGCTGGTGCGGATAAACGGCAAACCGATGGTAACATTGACGCCGTGTTCGATGCCCATATATTTCACCGGGATGAGCCCTTGATCGTGATATTGCGCGACCACAATATCGAATTCGCCCCTGCGCGCCCGCATAAAAACAGTATCACCCGCAAAGGGGCCGGAAACGTTCATCCCCATGGTTTGGGCTTCAAGGATGGCGGGAGCGATTTCTGCCGCGTCTTCATGCCCGAACAGTCCACTTTCGCCCGCATGGGGGTTTAAACCGGCTACCGCAATACGAGGTTTGGCGATGCCATAGGCCGTGCAAGCGGAATAAGCCAATTCGATGGTTTTCAATACCCGCGCTTTTGTAATCATGTCCGGCACGGATCGAAGCGGGACGTGAATAGTGACGAGAATGACGCGCAACTCGTCATTGGCGAGCATCATCGCGAAATCGGACGTGCCGGAACGGTCAGCCAAAATTTCGGTGTGGCCGGGATAGGGGACCCCCGCTGCCTTGAACGCTTCCTTGTGGATCGGCGCGGTAACGATACCGGCAATCCGTCCCTCAAGTGCCAGATCAATCGCCGTGGTGATATACTGATAAGCCGCTTGTCCCGCCCGCGCATCCACAACGCCCAAAGGTAGATCGGAGGGGAGCGCGGAGACCGACAGGACATTTATGACCCCCGCCGCGTAACGCGCCTCTGCGGTCGACGTGATGGAATGAATGGCGAGCGGTAGGGACAATGCCCTTGCTGCGCGTTCGAGGCTGCCGGCATCGCCAATAACAATCGCGGGGGCGCTAACGCCCGCGGCAAAAAATTTGGCGACGATTTCCGGACCGATACCGGCAGGGTCGCCCATGGTGATGGCAAGCGGTTGCATGCAAAACCCGTAGCGAAAGTGCGCGGCGCGGGCAATCCCGAACTGTAAAAACCGCGTTTAAGCGATAGCTTCCGCTGATTTTCTGGCCCGCTCTGCTTTTGAATTTAGCCAAAGTGCCGTTAACACCAAGGCTCCGCTCACGATAAGCCGCGCATCAATCGGTTCGCCAAATAGAAAATGGCCGAGCAAGACCGAACTGACGGTGGAAAGATTGACGGCTTGAACCGTCGAGACAGGGCCGAAATTCCGCACAAGATTGAAAAATGTGATCCGCTCAACAACCCAGAGCAGCGTAACGGCACCCAAGGCGATAAAGGCGCTTTGCGGGATGTCAACCGCAGACGAGCCGTCGATCAAGATCAGAAAGGGCAGAACAATCACGCCGCTGGAGATGCTCTCGGCGATGCTAACGGCGCCCGTTTCAGCGCCCTTTGGCCAAAAGCGCGACGCGAAGACGTGGTAGAGCGCGTAAAACAAAGGCAGGGCGAAACAGGCCAGCGTGTAGATATCAATCACGGGTAAAAGTTCGCTGCTGTTGGCCGCATCAGGATTAACCAGCAATAACGCGCTACCGCCAAAGCCGCATAAAATGGCCAAAGCACGCGACAGGCTCATGCGTTCAACGCCAAGGGTCAAGGCAATCGCATAACCGAATAGCGGCGTGGTGGAGGTGATGATGGAATAGGTCGCAACCGGCACATGCCCGATCAGCATAAGGCTGAGCCCGAACGGCATGTTGAGTAAGATTGCGCAGCCGGTTCCGAACAACCACAGCCGCCAGCTTGCGAGTTCGACTTTGCCAATCGACCGCCAGACGATGAATAGGCCAATGCCGACGCCAAATCCCGAAAAGGTAATCGTCATAAAGGGCGACACATGCATCATCGCCAGATATTTGGTGACAATCGGGGAAAGCCCCCAAAACATTCCGAGACCTAACAGGTTAGGAATGAGGCCAATACGCGACAAAGCGCTCATAGGCGCTGTCCACTCAAAACAAACATTTCAAATCAGACTTTCTTCTTGACCGACCGACGCGAGAGCATGTTCAAGCCCTCGACAGCGGCGGAAAACGCCATTGCCGAGTAGACATAGCCCTTCGGCACGTGAACGCCAAATCCTTCGGCGATCAGCGTCATGCCGATCATGATCAGAAAGCCCAGTGCCAACATGACGATGGTGGGGTTCTGCCTGATAAAACGCGACAAGGGTTCGGCAGCAAACAACATCGTGAAGACTGCGACGATGACGGCGACAACCATGATCGGCAAATGCGGTGTCATACCGACAGCTGTGACGATGCTATCAACCGAGAAGACCAAATCAAGCAGCAGGATTTGGGTAATAGCCGATGACAGGCCGCGCTTGGTCGGAGCATCAAAGATGTCAGGCTCGTGCTTTTTATCGACCGCGTGGTGAATTTCCTTCGTCGCTTTCCAGACAAGGAACAAGCCGCCCGCGATCAAAATTAAATCGCGCCAGGAAAAGCTCTGGCCGAAGATCGTGATGACGGGATCGACTAGGTGCACGATAAACGCCAGCGTACCAAGTAGGCCCAAGCGCAACAGCAGTGCGAGCGAAATGCCGATGCGGCGGGCTTTTTTCTGTTGGGTTGCAGGTAATTTATTGGTGAGGATGGAGATAAAAACGAGATTATCGATACCCAAGACGATTTCCATCGCGATCAGGGCCGCAAGAGCAACCCATGCCGCCGGATCAAAGAAAAGCTCGACCAAATAATCCATATTGTCCTGTCAAAGGGCTTAGACGTCAAACACGCGAACGCGACGGCGGGTGTTGCGCTCAACAACAACGGCAGGGCGGGTACCACCCCGCGATATCGTTGAGACACGTTCGGTCATTTTGCGTTGCGCAACCGAACGCATCACTTCTTTTTTGACGTCTTCGACGGGCATACCCATCAAGGCTGCGGCAATCTCGGCTTGTGCGGCGGGATCATCGGATATATCGCGTGCGGCTTCGATGGCTTCTTTCAGCTCGGGAGCCGCTTCTTTTACCTTGCGGTAGCCATATTTGGTCTTCCACACGCCGCTCATTGCCTTCGCTCCCCATGCGGTTTTATGCCACACCTTACCATAATTATGGTGCAGTGCAATATAATTGGAATTGAGCCAAATTTAAGGCTTGATGTCGATCTTCACTGAGTAAGCCAAGCGTCATGCCTTCCCCCAGCGGGAGAAGATTCCTGCGAAACAGGGGTAAGAGGGTCTGATGGTGGTGGTTTCGTAACGTCGGTCAATAAACGTTCTCACTTTACCATAGCGCTGATTTGCCGGTCATTCGACCCTCTACCGGCGCGTTCCGCACCACCTTCTCCCGTCCGGGAGAAGGAACGTTTTCAGAATATGTTGATTGAAGGCCAAAAAACCGTTGTCGCTTACGTGTGTGCTAACCCATCAATCCAGACGTCTCTCACCCTTAAATCATCTGTGAGATGGACCGCGCTAGCGGACGCGCCGGCGGTGAAACTGCCGTATTTTCCATTGATCCGGAGCATTCGCGCCGGGGTCCGGGTTGCCATGCGCAATGCGACGGAAAGATCGATGTGAAGTTCAAGGACTAGGTAGCGGACGGCTTCCAGCATCGTAATAGCGGACCCTGCCAAGGTGCCATCGGGCAATGTGAGTTTTGTGCCCATGCGTGAAGCGGAGCGGCCTTGGAGTTCAAACATTTCGGGACCGCCGGCTGCGGGTGGCATGGCGTCGGAAACGAGGGCAATACCGTCGGGGCCTTTAGCCGCCAACGCAACGTAGATGGCGGTCGGACTGACATGGTGGCCATCAGCAATCAGACCTGTAATGATCCGCGGATCGGCCATTGCAGCCCCCGTTAGCCCCGGCGCGCGATGGCTTAACGGGCTCATCGCATTGTAGAGATGGGTGACGGCGGAAGCGCCCGCGTCAATGGCTGCGTAGGCCTGTTGGTCGCTCGCATCCGAATGGCCGAGGCTGACGATGATACCCGCTTCCATGAGTTGGCTGATCCATGCGCTCGACACACAATTGGGGGCGAGCGTCACCATCATTACACCAGCTTTGCCGTTGATCAGCAATTCGGCATCCGCCGCCGTCATCTCGCGGATATGGTGTGTCGGGTGGGCTCCCGAACGTTTTGGATCGATGAAGGGGCCTTCAATGTGAAGTCCCAAATAACCGGGCACAAAATTGACCGCGGTCTTTCCGGCGAGCAGCGTCTCCTCCAAAATCTCGGGTGCGTCTGTGATCAGGGTGGGTAAAGCATGGGTTGTACCGAATGGACGATGTGCAGCCAGTATTGCACTGATGCCTTTGACCGAGGGCGTTTCGTTCAACAAAACGCCACCACCGCCATTGATCTGCGCGTCGATGAAGCCCGGCGATAGAATACCGCCACCAAGATCATGCTCAATGATACCGCGCGGTCGATCCGCGACCGGTACGAGCCCGATGATGCTGGCACCCTCGGTCACGAGCGCATGATCGTCGATAAACCGGTGTCCGTCGAACAGCCGCGCGCCGAAAAAGACCTGTTTCATGGCAATTTTCCACCCGCTAAAAGGATAGCCCCATCGGCGGCATCGTATTGTGCTGGAACGAAAAACCCTGTGCCGATCAGGTCGATCCAAGGGCTTAACGGCTCCGCCAAGCCACCCACCAGCGCGATCCTTTCGGCTCCCAACGCAATTAATGCGGACCTTAGGGCGAGAATGGCGGCTACGGTTTGCTTTATCAACGGCAAGGCAACTGCATCGCCCTCCGCTGCATGGACGAAGGCAATCGGGGCCAAGGCACCGTAATCGGCGGCTCGGGCCGTTTTGCTCCAACGGGTGACCTCAGCGGCGTCGTTCTGAAATTTTTTCATCAGGTGACGTGTCATATTGGTCGGAGCAATCAATCCGTCGGCGGCTTGGGCCGATTGGCGTAAAGCGTCCCAACCGATACGGGCGGCGGAGCCATCATCACCAATCGCAAATCCGCGTCCTCCGATGCCCGTTCGCTTACCCTTTACGATGGCAAATCCGGCCGAGCCTGTTCCGGCAATGACCAATCCACCGTCGGCACCGCCATGGGCACCAACACAGGCCGTAGCGGCATCGCTTTCGACGATGACCGTGTTGAACCCCTTGAAGGCGTCGCTCACCCGACCGGAATCCTCCATCGATATAACGCCTGCGAGGCCGAGGCCTAAGCCGATCTGGCCTTTCACATCTGGCATCAGGCCTGCGGTGGCGATGGCTTGGTCGATCGTATCAATAATCGTTGCCAGAGCGCCGTCCGGATCGGCATTCACGTTGGCGCTACCACCTTCGGCAAAAGCCAGTTCCTGTCCATTCGCGGACCGTAAGCGCACGCGGCATCGTGTGCCGCCCCCATCGACCCCCACAAAAAACCGGCAGTCAGCGGTGTTCATTTTGCGGCGGGCGGATCGAGGGGTAAATGGGTTTGGGTGTCCTGATCGCCGATCGTTGGATCCCGATAATTATCGATATTTTTAAACGCCTCACGCAGTGCGCCGGACCATCCCTTCGACAGCTTTTCGAAATAGGGATCATTGGCTCCAATGCGGCGCTGATAGGAAATCTCCAGCGAGTCGCGCTCATACATCAAAAGATCAATTGGCATGCCGACCGAGAGGTTGGACCGTAGGGTCGAGTCGAACGAGATCAGGATCACTTTGGTGCCTTCACCCATTGTCATATCCGGTCGGGCTACGCGGTCTAAAATCGGTTTGCCATATTTATGCTCGCCAATCTGGAAGAAAGGCGTGTCTTTCGTCGCCTCGATGAAGTTACCCTCGGCATAAATCTGGAACATGCGCGGCGGTTCACCATGCATTTGTCCGCCCAGAATCAGCGACGCGGCGAATACGCCATTATTGGCCTCGAGCGCCGGACCATCAACGCGGCGGACCTCGCGCACCGCTTCACCGATCAGGCGCGCCGCTTGGAACATCGTCTGCACATTGAGCAGCGAGGCTTCACCCGTTTCAACATTGGCATCGATTTGTTCGTTGAGCAGCGAAATTACCGCTTGCGTAACGGCTAAATTACCGGCGGAGAGCAAAACCAGGACACGGTCGCCCTTACGTTCCCACACATGCATTTTGCGAAAGACGGCGATGTTGTCAAAGCCCGCATTGGTGCGGGTGTCAGAAGCAAATACAATACCGTTGTCAAGGCGTAGTCCAACGCAGTACGTCATGATCTTTTCCGCTCCCCGGGTGCGGTTATCTTCTTACTGTTGACTTGCGCCCACGACAACCTCAACCGTCATCGCTTCACCTTCCGCGCCCCGCATCGTGCCCTTAATCGGTGCTGCGCTGTGCGCATCATAGCCGATGGCTAGCCGGACATAGCGCTCCGTCGGAGATACATTATTGGCCGCATCAAAGCCAATCCAGCCGAGATCGTCGACAAAGGCCTCGGCCCATGCATGGTGGGCGACCGATGACAACTCATCCTCCACCAGCAGATAGCCCGTCACATATCGCGCGGGAATGCCAAGCGTACGCGCCGCGCCGATAAAAATATGGGCATGGTCCTGGCAGACGCCTCGTTTAGCGGTGAAGGCATCGATGCCGGTGGTCAAGGAATGGGTGGCACTCGTATCATAGGCAACGGCCGCATTGATCGCCCCCAAAAGGGCATGAAGCGTTTGGAGGCGGTCGGCCCTTGCGCTTGAGCGCGCCAGAGCTTCAATGCCGGGTGAGGTAGATGTCATGACGGTCGGCCTTAAAAAAACGCCGGGTGGAACCGCCTCTTGGGTAAAGCCCACGACACCTGCGGTATCATTCGTCTCGATAACGCCATGCGCCAAGACATCGAGGTGATCGCTGGTTCCGGGTGGGGTGACGAGATCCACCGAATTGCCAAATGCATCGACATAATGAACGGCACGATCCATGCCTTCGATGTCGATGGTCCAATCGATAACCCGTTGGCTCTTCCCGCTTGGCGGGCGCAGGCGTAGCGATTGAACCGCATGGTTGAATCCACGGGAATAACGGTAATGCGTGCGGTGGCGGATGGCGATGAGCATGTCTCGTTCCGCTTTGTTTAGAGGAAATGGTAATCTTCAGCGATTTGCGCTGAAACGGCATTGTTGCGGGCAAGAAATTCGTTGAGGAATTCATGGAGACCTGATTGAAAGACGGAATCCATATCACCCTTTTTCAAGTCGTTTAAAATAACCCGCGCGCTCAACAGGCTCGGCATGGGCCGCCCTACCATCTCCGAAAGTCCTTCGAGCGACCGTTCAATCCAGCCGTAACAGAAACAGAAGGAGCGGGGCATTTCTGGTCGTAAAATTAAAAATTCAGCCACATTCCAAGGACGGTAGCGGTCTTTATAAACATGGCGATAAGAGCGATGGGCCGACACAGAGCGCAGGATCGTTTCCCACTGAAACGCATCGATGTCACCACCGACGGCTTCATTGGTGGGCAAGAGGACATAATATTTTACATCTAAAATACGCGCCGTATTATCCGCCCGCTCGATAAAGGCACCGAGCTGGCTAAAGTGAAACCCTTCATCGCGCAAAAGGGTTCCCAGCATCGAGCCACGAAACAGGGCCGAGCGTTGCCGTACCCAATCCAAAAATTCCGGCAATTTGCCCGAGCCAAGTTCGGAAGGTTTAACGGATGTGAAATCGATATAGGTTGAGTTGAGTGCTTCCCACATCTCACGCGTCAGAGCCGTGCGGACGGCGCGGGCATTGTTGCGGGCTGTTTCTAGACACGAGCGGACGGACGATGAATTGTCGCGGTCAAACAGCAGGAAATGCTTTACCTTTTCGGCGTTGATCTCCTTGTGCCGCGACAGATAATCGTCATAACAGCCAGCCGCGATCAGCGTCGATTTCCAGTCTTCGCGATGGCCTAGTCCGATATCGGGGGTGAGCGATATGCGGTAGCCTACTTCGGTAAGGCGCGCGATATTTTCGGCCCGCTCGATATAGCGTGACATCCAATAGAGGCTTGCAGCGGTGCGTCCCAGCATCGTTAGTCCTCCAAAACCCAAGTGTCTTTGGTGCCGCCGCCTTGGCTGGAATTCACCACCAGCGACCCTTTTTTAAGCGCCACGCGCGTCAACCCGCCCGGCGTGATCCGGATATTATCGCCGACCAATGCAAACGGCCTCAGATCGACATGGCGGGGGGCGGAACCCGCGCCGACATTGGACGGACAGGTCGAAAGCGAAAGGGTGGGCTGGGCAATGTAATTGGCCGGATTATGTTTGATCTTTTTCTCAAATTCAGCGAGCTGCGCTTTGGTTGAATGAGGCCCGATCAGCATCCCGTAGCCGCCCGAGCCGTGCACTTCTTTGACAACCAGTTCGGCTAAATTGCTGAGCACATGGTTGCATTCGTCCGCGATCGAGCAGCGATAGGTCGGCACATTCGCTAAAATGGGTTTTTCACCCGTATAAAATTCAATGATTTCAGGAACATAAGCATAAACCGCTTTATCGTCTGCAATGCCCGTACCCGGCGCATTGACGATGGTCACGCCGCCCGCTCGATACAAATCAAACAGACCGGGCACGCCCAAGGTGGAATTCGGATTAAAGGTGAGCGGATCCAAGTAATCATCATCGACACGCCGATAAAGGACATCGACACGCTCTTTGCCGCTAACGGTACGCATGTAAAGCGCGCCGTCTTCGATAAAAAGGTCAGAGCCTTGCACCAGTTCAACGCCCATCTGGTCGGCCAAAAAGGAATGTTCGAAATAGGCGGAATTGAAAATACCGGGCGTCAGCACCGCAAGCGTCGGGTCGCCCTTGCAGGCGGGTGGGGCGACGCTTTCCAAAGTCTGGCGCAGCATCTCGGGATATCGCTCGACAGGCGCGACGCGATGGGCGGCAAACAGTTCCGGAAAGAGATGCATCATCGCCTCACGGTCCTCAAGCATATAGGACACGCCCGAGGGTGTTCGAAGATTGTCTTCGAGGATAAAAAAGCCGTTCTCGCTGGTCCGGACAATATCGGTGCCGACAATGTGGGAATAGACTTTGCCGGGTGGGTCAAACCCCATCATTTGGGGTAAAAATGCATCATTGCCGATGATCAAATCGGCAGGCACTCGGCCTGCCCGAATGATTTCTTGCCGGTGGTAAATGTCATAGAGAAAAAGATTAAGCGCGCGCACGCGTTGCTCGATCCCGCGCTCTAAGAAACGCCATTCCTGCGCGGCAACAACCCTCGGGATGAGATCGAACGGGATGAGGCGTTCGTTGGATGCCGTATCACCATACACGGCGAAGGTAATGCCCAGTCGGCGGAAAATGGCGTCGGCTTCCTCTTGCTTGCGCGCCATTACACCTTTGCTTTGGCGTCCCATCCAGTCGGCGATTTTTTGATAGGCTGGGCGAACCGTACCATCGGGCGAACGCATCTCGTCAAAAAAGTTTGAATTGGCAACTTTGCTGCCTGTTTGTGCGCCACGTGCCTGCGTATTCATCATCTATCCCGCCCCAGCTTTTATCAGAGCCAGTCTGTCAGGTTAAAAGCAAAAGCCAAGCCATAATTTTTTTGCTACCATTGGACGTGCCACTTTAAACGGCGGCTGAATCGATCAAAGGACCTCGGGGTCAGAAGAGGCTATCGCGTGGCAAAACGCAACGGGACACGTAGGGTTAGCATCGGAACGCGCCAATTCACCATTCTCGGCGGAAGAAAAGCGGCCTTTGCCGATCTTTATCACACCAGTCTAGCCATGTCCTGGCAGCGCTTTATTGCCGTCGTGGCGGGTGTTTTTGTGTTTACCAACATGGTGTTTGCGTTTCTCTATTGGGTTGGCGGGGATGTGATTGCCAATACCCAAGGAGGCAATCCTCTGATGCTGTTTTTCTTCAGTGTCGAGGCGCTCTCAACGGTCGGTTTCGGCGATATGCATCCGATGACCTATTATGGGCATAGCGTTGCCAGTGTCGAAAATTTCTTTGGTCTCCTGTTTGTCGCCGTCACAACCGGTTTGATGTTTACGCGGTTTGCACGGGCTAAAGCGCGCTTTATGTTTGCCAAACATCCGGTCGTTGCGAAGTTCAATGGCAAACCGACTTTAATGCTTCGCATAGCCAATGAGCGGCACAATACCGTGAGCGATGCCTCGGCGCGGCTTTGGGTTTTGAAAGACGGCAAATCGGAAGAGGGGCAGACTTTCCGTCGTTTCGTCGAATTGAAATTGCAGCGGGTTGAAAATCCCGTCTTTATTTTGTCATGGACTTTGTTCCATGTCATTGACGAAGCATCGCCGCTTTTTAAAGCTCATGACGCGATGGAGCCAAATCTTTCGGCGCTTATCGTTTCGATTTCGGGATATGACGAGAATATGGCGCAAGAGGTTAGGGCGCGACACTGGTATAATCTTCATGATATTCGCTGGGATCATCGTTATGCCGACATTTTGGAGTCGGGTCCGGACGGTGAATCACGCTTAAATTATGATCATTTCCATGACTATGAACCTGATACGGCCCGTTAGATCTGGAGGAGCGTCCACATGACCGATTATTTTAAATTTTATACCGATGGGGCGTGGACCGATCCGGTTTTGCTTCAACCGTTTGATGTCATCAATCCGTCGAACGAGGAAGTCTGCGCGCGAATTTCGCTAGGCACGGCGGCCGATGTCGACCATGCCGTTGCGGCTGCGCGTCAAGCGTTTGAGTCCTTTTCGCAAACGACACGCGAAGAGCGTATCGCGCTTTTGATACGGGTTTTAGAGGTCTACAAACGCCGCGAGCAGGATGTTGCTGATGCGATGACGCTGGAAATGGGCGCGCCGAAGGAATTCGCGATGGCCTGGCAAGCGGGTTCGGGGACCGCCCATCTGGAATCGACCATCGAGGTTCTTAAATCCTACGAATTTGAGCGGCTGCAAGGCACAACATTGGTGGTTCACGAAGCCATCGGTGTTGTCGGAATGATCACGCCTTGGAATTGGCCAATCAACCAGATCGTTTGTAAAGTCGCCCCCGCTCTGGCGGCCGGTTGCACCATGGTGCTGAAACCGTCCGAAATCGCGCCGCTTTCCGGCATTGTGTGGACCGAGATTATGCACGAGGCGGGTGTGCCAAAGGGCGTGTTCAACCTCGTGCAAGGCGACGGACCGACCGTCGGGGCCGCGATTGCGGCGCATCCGGGCATTGATATGGTGTCGTTTACGGGTTCGACGCGCGGCGGCATTGCAGTGGCGAAAGCGGCTGCGGATACGGTGAAGCGCGTGGCGCAGGAGCTTGGCGGCAACTCGGCCAATATTCTGCTCGACGATGTCGATTTTGAAGCAGCGGTTACCAATGGGGTGGCGGGCTGTTATTTGAATTCAGGCGAGAGTTGCGATAGCCCGCAACGCATGCTGGTGCCGCATTCGCGGATGAATGACGCGATGGCGATTGCAAAACGCGCGGCGGAATCCTACGTCGTCGGTGATCCGAATGATCCTAAAACAACCCTCGGACCGTTGATCTCAAAGCCGCATTGGGAAAAAGTGCAGGGTTTGATCAAGACCGGTATCGAGGATGGGGCGACGCTGGTGACCGGTGGGCTCGGATTACCGGAAGGCTTAAATCGCGGCTATTTTGCGCGGCCAACGATCTTCGGCAATGTGACGCCTTCGATGCGGATTGCCAATCTCGAAATCTTTGGCATGACCATGTTGATTATCGGCTATAGCGATGAGGACGAAGCTGTGCGCATTGCGAATGATACCGAATATGGGTTGGCGGGTTATGTGCAAGGCGGCAATCTCGAGCGAGCGCGTAAGGTGGCGCGTCGGTTGCGGGTGGGTGCGGTCCAGATCAATTATCCCGCCTTCGACCCCTACTCGGCATTTGGCGGCTATAAGCAATCGGGCAATGGCCGCGAATATGGGGCCTTTGGTTTGCACGATTATCTCGAAACAAAATGCCTGATCGGCTATAATTGAGTTTCATCAAAGGAATAAACGCAAATGGGCAAGGCAACGGTTTTTATTGACGGCGAAGCAGGCACAACCGGCTTGGGCATTGCCGAGCGTCTGGCCCATGTCGAAGGCATCGAGGTGCGCAGCATTGATCCCGCGCTACGCAAAGACCCGAAGGCGCGTCAGGCTTTGATGTCGCAAGTGGATGCCGTTGTGCTGTGCTTACCCGACGATGCGGCGGTGGAGGCCGTGGCGCTCGCCAATGAGTTGGGTGCCAATGCGCCGCGAATTCTGGACGCGTCCACCGCGCATCGCATTGCGCCCGGTTGGGTCTATGGTTTCGCTGAATTGCACCCTTCCCAACGCTATATGATTGAGGGTGCGCATTTTGTGGCCAATCCGGGCTGCTATCCCACAGGCGGTATCGCGCTGATTAGGCCACTGGTTGATGCGGGATTTATCCTCGTCGACTATCCAATCACGGTGAATGCGGTTTCGGGTTATTCGGGCGGCGGCAAATCGATGATTGAGGCCTATGAGGCAGGTACTGCGCCGTCTTTCGAGTTGTACGGGTTAGGCTTAACGCACAAGCATGTGCCGGAATTGCAGACCTATTCAAACCTTGAACAACGGCCGATTTTTGTGCCGTCTGTCGGCAATTTCCGGCAAGGTATGCTCGTCAGCGTGCCGCTGCATTTGGATGCGTTGGATGGCAAGCCGAAGGCGGCAGATCTGCACGCAGCCTTGGTCGATCGTTATGAAAGCTGCGAGCTGGTGCGCGTGGTGCCGATGGAAGACGCAAGTGTCAAAGCCGGGCGGTTGGAAGCTGAATCGTTGAACAACACGGATCTGCTGGAATTGCGCGTTTACGCGAATGAGAGCTCGCGGCAAGCTGTGCTTGTTGCAAAGCTCGATAATCTCGGCAAGGGAGCTTCCGGCGCGGCCGTTCAGAATTTGCGGTTGATGTTGGGGGTAGCGTGAGGCTTTAGACTTCCTTCTCCCTCAACGGGTGAAGGAAGAACGAAAGATTTCAATCCAACCGAAACTTACCCAATTCCCGATGCTCGCCGTGGATGCGCCGCACGGTTCCAGTGATCGAGCGATACACAATCGTTTCTGTTTCAATGACTTCGCGGTGAAACCTCACTCCGTGCATTAATGCGCCATCCGTAACGCCGGTGGCGGAGACGATGACGTCGTCGGATGCTAGTTCTTCCATATCATATTTGCGCTTCGGGTCGATAATACCCATGCCACGGGCCCGTTCGATCTTGGCTTGGGTGTCGAGCACCAAGCGGCCCTGCATTTGGCCGCCGACGCAACGGAGTGCTGCCGCCGCTAAAACGCCTTCGGGTGCGCCGCCACTGCCAAGATAAAGGTCAATGCCGGTGAAGGATTGCATGGCGGTAAAAATCACGCCTGCGACATCGCCATCTGTTATCAGGCGAACGGATGCGCCCGTGCTGCGTACGGCTTCGATTAAAGCCGCATGGCGAGGGCGATCCAAAATCAGTACGTTCAAATCATGCGGTCTTACGCCTTTGGCCTTGGCGAGAGAAAAAATGTTATCGACCGGCGTTGCATCGAGATCGACCACACCTTTCGCGTAGCCCGGGCCGATCGCGATTTTATCCATATAAACATCGGGTGCGTAAAGCAGCGATCCAGCCGGTGCCATGGCCATCACGGCGATCGCTCCAGGCATATCTTTGGCGCACAACGTTGTACCTTCCAAAGGATCGACAGCGATATCGACCTTGGGACCGGTGCCATTGCCGACCTTTTCGCCGATAAAAAGCATCGGGGCTTCATCCCGCTCGCCTTCGCCGATCACGATGCGTCCATCAATCGGAAGCTTGTTGAGTTCGCGGCGCATGGCATCAACAGCCGCCTGATCAGCCGCCTTCTCGTCGCCACGCCCCCGCCAGCGGGCGGCAGAGACCGCTGCGCGCTCGGTAACGCGAACCAGCTCCATCGACAAAATACGCTCAATGACTTCTTTCGGGTGAACGTGGATGTCGCTGTCTTGGTTCACGGCTTGGAACTCCCTTTACACATGATGACGATACTAGTTCACGAACGCTCGATTCGGATCAATTGGGGTGGTTCGGCGATATGTCCGTCGGCCATCATAGCGTCCAATGCCCGACGGATAGCCGCTTCGCTTGTGGCATAGGTGATCAAAACAACCGGCACAGGTTCTCCCGATTTACCCGCCGGGTCCGCCGCGCGCGAGGCGGGGGGGCGCTTTTGCACGATGCTTTCGAGCGAAATCGATTGCTCCGCCATTCGCGTTGCGATGCCGGCGGCGGCACCCGGCCGGTCGCGTGCGGCAAGGCGGATATAATACCCGCCTTCATGACGCTGCATCGGCGCCCGCTCGAGCACGGCCAAGGCGTTCGAAGCAACGCCCAACGGCGGCAAAACGATGCCACGTGCGATGTCGACGAGATCAGACAGAACCGAAGACGCAGTCGCATTGCCACCTGCGCCAGGACCAACCAAGGTCAATTCGCCAACAATATCGGCCGCGACATTAACAGCATTGGTAACCCCCATGACCTGCGCGATGGCCCAGGCTTTTGGCACCATTGTCGGGTGGACGCGTTGCTCAATACCGGTTGGTGTTCGCTCGGCAACGCCTAAAAGCTTGATGCGATAGCCGAGTTCATCCGCCATGATGAGATCCAGCGGAGCAATCGATGCGATCCCTTCGACATAGACGGCATCGGCATCGATTTCCGCGCCAAAGGCGAGGCTCGCCAAAATGGAGAGCTTATGCGCTGTATCAAATCCGCCGACATCGAACGTCGGATCGGCTTCGGCATAACCCAACCGTTGCGCGTCCGCGAGGCAGGCATCGAAGGTTAAGCCTTCGAGTTCCATGCGGGATAAAATATAGTTGCAGGTGCCGTTTAAAATGCCTGAGACCCGTGAGATCTGGTTGCCCGACAGCGATTCCCGCAGTGTTTTGACAATCGGAATGCCACCGGCAACGGCCGCTTCGAAGTTTAACGCAACCTGATGCTGTTCTGCCAAAGCGACGAGCAACGCGCCATGTTTGGCGAGGAGGGCTTTATTCGCGGTGACAACATGTTTGCCGTTGGAAAGAGCCGTTTCAACAACCGATTTGGCGGTTCCGTCCGCCCCGCCAATCAGTTCGACGACGCAATCGATCGTCGCAGAGGCGGAGAGTTGGACCGGATCATCAAACCATTCGACGCCCGATAAATCGATACCGCGATCCCGTGTCTTGTCGCGCGCGCTTACGGCGGAGATGACAATAGGGCGACCGGATCGGTTGGCAATCGACGTGTGATGCGTTTTGAGGCCAGCAAACAGAGCCGTGCCAACGGTACCAAGGCCGACGATACCTATGCGAAGGGGAGCAGTCATTGAACAATCCAAACCGTCTAGAGGGCGTTTACCGATTTATCGCGGAAGCGAGTTATGCAGCGTCTTATCAGCCGTTTCAAGGAACCGCTTGATATTCCTCGCGGCTTGGCGAATGCGTTGCTCGTTCTCGACGATGGCAATTCGGACATATTCGTCGCCATATTCGCCAAATCCTATGCCGGGGGCAACGGCGACATCGGCTTTCTCGACCAGGAGTTTCGAGAATTCTAAGCTGCCCATCGCCGTAAAGGGTTCGGGGATTTTGACCCACGCGAACATCGATGCGCCGGGTGGATCAATATCCCAACCGGCATGGCCAAAACTTTCAACCAGCGCGTCGCGGCGGTTCTTATAAATGGCGCGCATTTCACGGATACAGTCGTCCGGGCCATTCAGTGCCGCAGTGGCGGCAACTTGGATGGGCGTAAACGCGCCGTAATCGAGGTAAGATTTGACACGGGCAAGCGAGGCAATGAGTTTTTCGTTGCCCACCGCAAAGCCCATACGCCAACCGGCCATCGAGAAGGTCTTGGACATCGAGGTGAATTCAACCGTCACATCCATCGCGCCCGGAACCTGGAGAACGGAGGGCGGCGGGTTGTTGTCGTCAAAATAGACCTCGGCATAGGCAAGGTCCGACAGCAGAATCAAGTCGTGCTTTTTGGCAAACGCTACCAGATCGCGATAAAAATCAAGCGAAGCGATGAAGGCCGTTGGGTTGGCGGGGTAGCACGTTACCAACGCAATCGGCTTCGGGATTGAATGCGCGACCGCGCGCTCAAGCTGGCGAAAAAAATCCTCGTTCGGCTCGGCGGGAACCGAGCGGATCACGCCACCTGCCATCAAAAAGCCAAAGGCATGGATCGGGTAGGATGGATTGGGCACGAGCACGACGTCGCCTGGCGCAGTAATGGCTTGCGCCATATTCGCAAAGCCTTCTTTGGAACCGAGTGTGGCGATGACTTGTGTGTCCGGATTAAGCGTTACCCCGAACCGCCGCTCATAATAAGCCGCTTGGGCCTTTCTTAAGCCCGGAATGCCGCGTGAGGCGGAATACCGGTCGGTGCGGGGCTTGCCGACCGTTTCGACGAGTTTTTCAAGGACGTGCTTTGGTGCGGGAAGATCAGGATTGCCCATGCCGAGGTCAATAATATCCGCACCGCGGTTGCGTGCGGCCGCTTTGATTCGGTTGACCTGCTCGAAAACATAGGGTGGAAGGCGTTTTATGCGATGAAAATCAGCCATGGATGCAACCTGTCACGGAAAAAGCGAAGCGTACAAAGCATCGCTTAGCACGGCTTTCTGTCGGTTTCACGCAAGTTTTTGACGCATTGGCAATAAAATTACAACAAGCCAAGCGGGGATTAAGGTGAAACACCTGCCGCAGCGGCATTTTTGAGGCGGGTGGCCTCTAAATTATCTTCAAGCGCTTTTAATTCTTCCGGCGTCAGCTTTTTCGCGTTCGCTTTGGGGGCAGCGGGTGTGACACCAACCGGCAGATACTCGAGTTTTTCTTTTGGACGCGAGGCGACGACAAAATCGGCCGATTGGGCTGGATTGGTGGCGACCCCTGCCCAGACGGCGAGGGCATGAAACGGTGCTTCTACCTTTTGGTCCTGGCCCGATGTGGCACAAGCGGCCAAGGATATACCGGTTATCACTACAACGCCGAGTTTTTGACTAAGTTTCATTCAACATCCACTGTGTCGTCTATTCGCATGATCCGATGTGTATACGACTATTTTATTGGCTCGACGAGCCCTCAATCTGCGCTAAAGTGAAGGTCATAGGCGTTTGGCGGTTATGACATGAGCCGCTTAATCTTTCGGTGGGGAAACCAATGGCGAATGAATCTGAAAAGCCCGTGCCGATGATGCCTTTGCCGAATTACGAAGCGTTGGCCAACAATACGGCCCGCTTGATGGAAGAGTTGGGGCACGCGACAGCAGCATCCTTGAAGCCGATCGAAGAGGGCCGTGCCAAGCCAGGCGTATCGGATGAAGTCAGTGATGTGGTGAAAACGTTGGGCCAAGTGGTTGAAAACATCGCTTCCGACCCGCAACGTTTGATTATGGCGCAAACCACGCTGACCAAGGGCTTTCTTGATTTATGGGCCAATAATATGCGGCGTGTTCAAGGCGAGACGGTGGCGCCTGTCGCCGAGCCCGACGCCACGGATAAGCGTTTTCGCGATCCGGAATGGACCGAAAATCCGGTCTATGATTTTGTCAAACAGGCTTATTTGATCACGACGCGTTGGGCGGACGATCTGGTGCAGAAGGCCGACCATGTCGACGAGCACACCAAGCAAAAGGCGCAGTTTTATGTCCGGCAGCTCTCCAGTGCGCTATCGCCGACCAATTTTGTCGCGACCAATCCGGAATTGATGCGCAAGACGTTGGAACAGAACGGCGATAATCTGGTGCGTGGCATGCAGATGATGGTTGAAGACATCAAAGCAGGGAATGGCACGCTCAAGCTCCGGCAAACCGAGCCGGGGGACTTCAAAGTCGGTGTTAATTTAGCGACAACACCGGGTAAAGTCGTTTTCCGGAATGATTTGATCGAGCTGATCCAATACGCCCCTTCAACCGAGACGGTGTATAAAAGGCCGCTGCTGATTGTACCGCCGTGGATCAACAAATTTTATATTCTCGATCTCAATCCGGAGAAGAGTTTTATCCGCTGGGCGGTGGCGCAAGGGCTGACCGTGTTTGTTGTGTCGTGGGTCAACCCCGATGCCGAGCAGGCGGAAAAGAGTTTTGAAGATTATATGCATGAGGGCATTTTTGCTGCACTATCGGCGATCGAAAAAGCCACCGGCGAACGGAATGTTACCGCAATGGGATATTGCGTCGGCGGAACGCTGTTGTCGGTGGCTCTCGCTTATATGGCGGCCACCGGCGACAAACGGATATCCAGCACAACCTTGCTGACAACGCAGGTGGATTTCAAAAATGCGGGTGATCTGAAAGTCTTTGTCGACGAGGAACAGGTCAAGCACCTTGAAGAGAAGATGGATGTGCGCGGCTATCTTGAAGGCACGAGCATGGCATCGGCTTTCAACATGCTTCGTCCGAATGATCTCATCTGGCCTTATGTTGTGAATGTGTACCTGAAAGGCGAGCATCCATTTCCATTCGATCTGCTCTACTGGAATTCGGATTCAACGCGGATGCCGGCGGCGAACCACTCGTTCTATTTGCGCAATTGTTATCTCGATAACAAATTGTCGGCAGGCCAGATTACCATGAACAATGTCCGCCTCGATTTAAAACGCGTGACGATGCCGATTTATAATCTGGCAGCCAAAGAGGACCACATCGCGCCCGCCAAATCGGTCTTCGTCGGGTCAAAATATTTTGGCAGCAATGTCACCTATGTCATGGGTGGGTCGGGCCATATTGCGGGTGTTATCAACCCTGCCAACAAGCCAAAATACCAATTCTGGACGGGAGGTTCGCCAAAGGGCGAGTTCGAGGATTGGGTTGCCAAGGCCAAAGAAACGCCGGGTTCCTGGTGGCCACATTGGCTGCAATGGATTATCGACCAGGCTCCCGAAAAGGTCAAAGCGCGGAAACCAGGCGGCAGGTTCAAGACACTTGGCGATGCGCCGGGGACTTTTGTTCTGGAGCGGTCTTAACCGTCAGCGAAAGTGCAGACCACCTGTTCGCGCGGTGGGGGTTGCCCTATGCAGCGCAAAGCTTCAAACTGTAAAAGAACC
>Ga0114964_10000915_pt1 | contig 21940 bp, 4 predicted proteins | sample C_131016_MF_Meta_FD_92638 | JGI IMG/M metagenome (GOLD analysis project Ga0114964, IMG submission 92638) | Freshwater microbial communities from Lake Croche, Canada to study carbon cycling - C_131016_MF_MetaG | ecosystem: Environmental > Aquatic > Freshwater > Lake | place: Lake Croche, Canada...
CGATTTAATCAAGCGAGATTTACTTAACGCTTTTAACATCAGACAATGCGAATTAGTAGGCCGTCCTTGATACGGCACAATTATTTGGTCTTTTTTGTTTGAAAATCAGTTACCTGATACTCAGCAAGCTATCTATGACGAAGTACAAAGAGTAGCCGGCGGCGACCCTAGATTATACGTTCAAAACGTTTATTCTTACCCACAACAAAACGGAATGTTAATTCAAATTATACTACAAACGGTGGCTACAACAACTGCCCAACAACTATCTATATTCTTTGATCAAACCCAGCGTAGTGCTAGTTACGTTTAACTTTTAAAGTAAAACTACCCAGTTTATTAAATCCATAAATACTTGTAACACTGGAAGAACCATGGCACAAACAACAAGACAAACCGCACTATTCGGAGTTGAAGATTGGAAAAGAATCTATCAAACCTATAGCGAAGGCAACTTTCAAAGCTATGATTTTGAAACTTTACGAAAATCCTTCATAGATTACTTACGTCAGTATTATCCAGAAACATTCAATGATTATATTGAAAGTTCAGAATTTATTGCCTTGCTTGATGTTATGGCTTTTATGGGTCAAGCTCTGGCCTTCCGTACAGATTTAAACACTCGCGAAAACTATATTGATACAGCAGAGCGTCGTGACTCAGTCATTAAACTTGCTAATTTAGTTTCTTATCAACCGCAACGTAATACAGAAGCCAACGGATATATTAAAGTATTATCGGTGTCAACTACAGAAAATGTTGTTGACTATAATGGTGTTAATCTTTCTAATATCACAGTTAACTGGGCAGACCCTGCTAATTTTGACTGGCAAGAACAATTTACAGCAATTCTTAATGCCGCGTTAGTTGACACACAGTCTGTTGGCCGACCAGGCAACAATCAAACTATTTTAGGAGTAGATACACAGGAATATACTGTTAACTTAGTGCCAGGTTATTTGCCAGTAATTCCTTTTACTGCAATTATTGACGGTGTTAATATGCCGTTTGAAATTGTAACTGCCACTTCAGTAGGTGAAACATATATCTATGAGCCACCTCCGCTACCTGTGGGTCGTTTTAATGTATTATTCCGTAACGATCAATTAGGATATCAGTCGGCTAATACAGGATTTTTCTTTTTATTCAAGCAAGGTACATTACAAAATCAAGATTTTAATTTAGTACAACAAGTTTCCAATCGTACAGTTGATATCAATATTGAAGGTGTCAACAATACTGACATTTGGTTATATCAATTAGATAATGTCGGTAGTGTTACTTCTATTTGGCAAAGAGTTGCTTCGGTTTACACCGCAGCAGTTGAACAAAATAGTTCTACTATACAAAAAGCATACTCGGTAACAAGTCGCACCAACGATCAAATTACTTTAGTGTTTGGTGATAATGTATTTGCTAGTATTCCTGTAGGACAATTCCGCACTTATGTTCGTGCGTCTAATGGATTACAATATATTATTAATCCAGAAGCTATGCAATCTGTTCAAGTTCCTATTTCCTATGTTAGTCGTACAGGAACATTAGAAACAATTACATTTACTTGCGGACTTACTAATCCAGTTACTAATGCCACACCACGCGAGACCATTGATCAAATTAAAGAGCGTGCTCCTGCTCGCTACTATACACAAAACCGTATGGTTAACGGAGAAGATTATACAAACTTTCCATTTACAACATACAATTCTATTTTAAAAAGTTCGGCTGTTAACCGTAGTTCTATTGGAACAAGCCGCTATTTAGATTTAGTTGACCCAACAGGAACATACTCATCAACAAATATTTTTGCTGACGATGGAGCATTGTGGTATGAAAATTCAACTCCTGCGTTTACTTTTGCTTGGCAAACAACCAACGATATTAACAATGTTATTCTTAATGACTTAACTCCTCTTTTATTAGATAAAACATTAAGGCAATTTTATTATGCTAATTTCCCACGCCCTACTTTAGTACCTATTAACTATTTGTGGCACGAAAGTACTACGATTGTTAACGAAACAACGGGATATTTTACAAATAGTTCAGGAACTCCACAACCTATCGGTACTGGATATGCTAGTAGCAACGCACAGTACATTGTAGAAGGGTCATTAGTTAAATTTGTTGCTCCTACTGGTTACTACTTTGACGATAAAAATGAATTACAACCAGGTGTGGCAGCAACTAATAATGGAAAATTAGTAATTTGGGCTAGTGTACAAGCGGTAATTGCTGACGGAACAAATCAAGGTTTAGGTAATTTAACTAGCGGAATTGGTCCTGTAGTTCTTAACACTTATGTACCTACTGGTGCCATAGCTAATCAAGTAATTCCGTTGTTTGTTAATCAGTTTAGCACAACAGTACGGCAAACAATTTTTAATCAAATTTATTTAAATGCTAATTTTGGGTTAGGATATACTAATAATGGGATTTATGATGATAACAATAACGTAATCTATCCACCTGGATCTTGGTATGTTATTACTCAAGCTAATCTTGATGTTGGCGCGACGTGGAGCCAAACTTATGCTGGTAATACATCGGGAGCAGGTTTAGATGCTAGTTGGTTAATACAATGTACATTTAACGGTAATCAATATACTACAATTTCTCGCAGCCTTGATTACTCATATGGTAGTGTATTAGAAGTTCGTTTCTTTTTTGATTCTGCTCAATCAATTTATGACAGTCGCACAGGAACAGTAATTGCTGATTTTGTTAGAATTTTAAAAGTTAATAGTCAAGCAACTAACAACTCGCCATTATTATCAGATATTACGCTTAAAATTATTGGGCAACCAGTACTTACTGACGGATTAGTTGACGACTTTGAAGTATTAGTAAGTTATGAAGATTATAATAACGATGGTATTCCTGACAATCCTGATTTCTTTTATGAAATTACAGGATGGTATCCTGGAAATTATCCAGTTTCTCCAAATTTAATAACATCATCTACACCTTGGATATTTTTACAATTAACAACGGACTTTGATAATCTTCAAAGATACTTGTTACAGCCAGAAGGCACAGTAGTCAGCACATATGCCACATTATCGGCTATTGAATTAGTTAAAGAACAATATGTAACTGGTCAGGTATTTTATGCTTACAGTACTAATAGTTTTTACATATTGGAAGCGACACTTACTACTACACGAGTATTAACTCCTGTTTCAGGTTGGCTAGCACGTATTGGTAGACAAAGTTTGTATTTCCAATATCGTCATAATAGTGCATTGAGTAACCTTATTGATCCAGGCAGTACAAATATTATTGATTTGTATCTTGTCACTTTAGAATATTACACAGCTTATCTTGCGTGGATTCAAGACACAACTAATACTGTGGTAGAACCAATTGCTCCAACTATCAATGAACTTACCACTGAATATGCTGGATTACAAACTTATAAAATGATTAGTGATAATATGATTCTTAATAGTGTACAGTTTGTTCCTTTATTTGGAAGTAAGGCAGCAGAAGCATTGCGTGCAACTATTAAAGTTGTTCCTGCTCCAAACACTAATGCTAGTAATAATCAAATACAAAATTTAGTATTATCAACAATGAATGCTTATTTTGATATTAACAATTGGAACTTTGGAGATACATTTTATTTCTCAGAATTGTCGGCATTCATCCACTCGCAAATTGGAACTTATGTAGCATCGGTAGTATTAGTTCCGTTGAACCCACAATTAAGTTTTGGTGCGTTGTATGAAGTTCAGTGTGCTCCTAATCAAATTTTTGTTAACGGGGCAACTATTAACGATATTCAAATTATTACAGCATTGACAAGTACTAACCTACAATCTGCTGGGGCAATATAATGGCTGCAAAAGTTCGGTCAGTTGATTTTTTACCAGAAATATTTCAAACTCCTGTAAACACTCAGTTTTTAAACGCCACCCTTGACCAACTAATCCAAGAACCAGCATATAAACAAACTCAAGGTTTTATCGGCCAAACAGTTGGTCCTGGAGTTAACCCCAACGACACGTATGTAACGGAGCCAACCGCCTCTCGTAACAACTATCAGTTAGAACCTGGTGTAGTAATGCTTAATCCAGAAACAGGAAGAGTAAACGATGCTATTACCTATCCTGGTATGCTTGATGCGTTAGCTACACAGGGTGCTATTACTAATCAAGCTGATAGATTATTTGAAAGTGAATATTATACTTGGGATCCGTTTGTAGACTTTGATAAGTTTAACAATTATGCTCAGTATTACTGGTTACCTAATGGGCCAGATGCTGTAGTAGTATCGGCAACGTCTGTTCCAACTCAAGAAACATTTACTGTTACTCGTAGTAACGGAGTTTATACTATCAGCGGCCAAGCCGGTAGCAATCCTACTTTAACATTAGCTCGCAACGGGTCATATAATTTTAAAATCTCTCAGGCAAATGCAGATGCTATTGACTATAGAGTTATAAACAACGGCACAAGTTCTTGGACAATAGATTTTCAAGCTAACCCTACATTAACATTAGTTCGCGGCAATACATATACTTGGAATTTAGTACAAAATGCTCCGTTAGCATTTTATATAAAAACTCAGGAAACTCTTGGCACAACAAACTTATGGAATTCAGGAGTACAAAACAATGGAGCAACACAAGGTTTAGTAATTTTTACAGTTCCGCAAAACGCACCAGATACACTTTACTATGTTAATGATGTAGAGTTTAACCTTCGCGGACAACTAAACATTGTTGATCCAGAGCCAGGAACAGGCCCTGATTTTTGGATTCAAACAACTCCAGGCGTTAACGGCCGTTTACCTTGGTCGCCTAACATTTCTTCACGCGATGTGTTGGGTGTAATTAACAACGGTATTGACATAGGTACAGTAACATTTAATGTACCAGATAAAACAGCACAAAACTTCTACACATCAATGCCTTATATTGGTTATCCAACCGAAAATACAGGACGTGTAAATTTAGTTGCCCCACCTGATTTATTATATGATCAAATCAACGGAATTTCAGTATCTCAATTTTTAAAAACATACCCCAGAGGTATTGACGGTATTACAAGCCTTAACGGACAAACATTAGTATTTTCTGTACAAACATCCGATCCTGAACCAGGCGGATGGTATAATGTAACACCGTTTGATCCTTTAGCCCCGCTTAGTAGTAGTGCTGTTGGCGGATTTGACTCGGCATTTGTTTCTCAGTTAGTGCCGGCAGAGAACCCAGGCCCGTATGACGCTGGGACATTTATAGTTGGCTATCCATACCAAATAGAAACATTGGGAGATACTGATTTTACTTTAATTGGAGCAAGTTCTAATACTATAGGCGTACAATTTACAGCAACAGGCTCAGGAACTACATCTGGTACTCCTGGTACAGCAATAGGATTGCAATATATTCGTAGTTCGATTACAGATTCTTATAATTTTACATCTGCTGCATTTTCCGCGGCATTACCAATTACAGATCCTGCTATTCAGTTTAGTTTATGGCAAATTCAGTATGTAAATGATGTTAACGGAGTTCCGTTTATTCATCTTGTCAGCATTTTACCTATAGCAGAATTAACACAGTTTAGTATTACTTCTGGTACAGAATATGTTAATACCAACTGGTATAAAAATTCAGAAGGCTTTTTACAAGAAATGCCTTTATTAACTGCGGCTCTTTCAACATTGTTTTATCAGGATGGTCAAAATCCAAATATGTTTGGAACCATTAATTTAATTGATGAAGATACTACGCCTTATATTAATATAGATGTTGACATTTTAGGCCAATTAACTTATACAAGTCCTAGTACCTATGATAATCCAAACGGAATAACATTTACTAATGGTCTTAAAGTTACATTTGAAGGAACAGTATATCCTGCTTCTTATCAAGGCAACACTTATTATGTTCAAGGTGTAGGATCTGGTATTGTATTAATTCCAGAAACATCTTTAATTGTTCCTGAATCTTATGCAATTGAATTGGCCACTATTACTGTAACAGACGCTGTTGGTAACGGATCAACTGTAACATTAAGTTATTTAGATCAACCAGACCCGCCATTTACTCCGGGTCAATTAATTATTGTAAGTGGCATTATTTCTGTTAGTGGAAACTATAACGGCATCTTCACGGTTATATCCTCGACATCAACAGAATTAACTTATGCTAGTCCAGCTGTTGGAGATTATACAAGCGGCGGATTTATAGCGTCGTATGGTAATCAGCCAGCTCGTCAAGACTATATTACAATTAATATGGCTAGCCAAGATTTAAATCCGTGGACACGTAGCAATCGTTGGTTCCACGTTGATGTTATTAACGCAGCTGCCAAATATAACGATACAACCCCTGTATATTATAGTGCTCAACGAGCAAAAAGACCAATTTTAGAATTTCGTGCTAATACTAAGCTATTCAATTTTGCTATTCAAGGTATTCCTGCGGTTGATGTAATAGATTTTTCACAAACTGATGCTTTATTAAATGTCAACGGAAAAACAAATTATACAATTAACGGATATACTTTAGTTGAAGGCAGTACTATTATTTTTGCTGTTGACGATAATGTAGATGTTCGCAATCAAGTTTATACTGTAAATTTTATTCTACCTAATCCGCAAGCATCATTGGTACCTATTATTGATTTAATTCCAACAACTACAGTATTACCTAATCAAGGGACAACATCAATTAATGGCACACTATTAAGTGTATCTGGCGTTAAAGGCAACGGAGCTTCGGTTACATTAACTTTCCCATCGGTAGGGTCAGTTCCGTTTACAATAGGCGATCCGGTTACAGTCCGTAATATTTTACCGTCGGGATATAATGGCACTTACATTGTTACTGGTTGTACAAAAAATACAGTAACTTATGCTAACACTACTACTGCTGCTTATGTGAGCGGCGGTACGGTTGGCATTGTAGGACAAAGTTATTATTATGACGGAACTAACTGGATTTTAGCACAGCAAAAATCTGCGGTTCAAGAACCACCATTGTTTGATGTATTTGATCTTAACGGGTATAGTTTTGGTAATACAACACAGTATCCAAGTACAAATTTTACTGGATGTAAATTATTAAGCTATGCTGAAAATCCTGATAATCCTATTGACGAAGTTTTAGGAATTCCGTTAGCATTTTTTAGTATTAACAATATTGGTGATATATTATTTAATAACAATTTTTATACAGATACATTTATATATACTCCATCTGGGGTAGGTATTACGGTTGAAGTTAGTAGTGGATTTGTTTATCAGTATACTAATCTTACAGCATTTACTTTAGAAATTGGTTGGCAAACAGCGGCTATACCATCTTTAGCTCGTCAGCAATTTCAATTTAATTACAATGGGCAACCACTACAATTAGATATAGTAGCAGAAACAGATTTAAATGTTCCTGCCGTACAAATTTTTATTAATAATGTATATCAAGATCCAACAACATATACTTTGTCTACTAATAATCTTGGTAATACAACTATTATATTAACTGGTACAGGATACGTCACCGGCGATATTATTGAAGTATTAGTTTACAGCCAAGAAGCAAGCACACAAGGATTTTACGAAATTCCTGTTAATTTAGAAAATAATCCTTTTAACGGTAATAGCAGTCAATTTACTTTAGGCACAGTTCGCCAACACTATGGCACAATTTGCGAAAATTTATTAGACTTCCAGGGAACTATTAATGGACAAAATAATACTCGCGACTTAGGCAATATTATTCCGTTTGGCACACAGATTTTACAACAATCGTCGCCACTTACATTGGCTGGTTTCTTTTTAAGAAACGCCAACTATGATATTTTTGGTGCTTTAGCATATAACAGTCAGGAATATACAAAATATAAAAATAAAATATTAACTGGAGTTACACAATTAGATATTCAACCAAATCAATCTATTAGTAGTATTCTTGATGCAACAATACAAAAAATTACATTAAGTCTTACTGGATCTGATTCATTTTATTGGTCGGATATGTTGCCTTGCGGTAGCAACAATGTGTCAAATAGCTATACTATTACGCCAATTAGTATACAAACTTTTAATACACAGCAGATGTATGATTTTACATCATCTAACTATCAAGGTTTGTTAGTATATTTAAATGGTGTATTGTTATTACGTGGCACAGAATATACAGTATCAACTATTGCTCCTAAATTAACAATTTTAGTGTCATTAAATGTTGGAGATGTTGTTACTATTACTGAATATATACCAGTAGTAACAACTACGAATGTTTCTACTACTAATAGTGTTACTGGTGTTACTACTACTGAAACTGTTACTAAATCTACTAACCCAAGTCCAAACTGGTGTCCTAACACACCAAGTAAGATGGGCTTGTATCCTAAATATAAGCCAGAAATTTATCTTGACGAAACATATAGCGAAGCAACTTTTGTAATTCGCGGACACGATGGCTCTACTACTATTGCGTTTGGTGATATCCGCGACCAAGTATTGCTTGAGTTTGAAAAGCGTGTTTATAATAATATTAAAGTAGATGATAATCCAATTCCATTGACTACAGATGAAGTTGATCCAGATTTCTACCCAGCACAAACTACAGCATTATTGCCAGGTTACTTCCGTAAAACTCCATATACCTGGCAAGAAGTAAATCAAATTTTAAGCGAAAGCTTCTTTGCTTGGGTTGGGCAAAATAAAGTTAACTTTAGTCAGCAGACTTATGTGCCAAGTAATCCGTTTACATACAACTACAGATCATCTGCCAACCGTATTAATCAATCACAGTTCCTCCAAGGTAATTGGCGTGGCATTTATCGTTACTTCTACGATACAGAAACACCTAACACCACACCGTGGGAAATGTTAGGCTTTACTGAAGAGCCACTATGGTGGATGGAGCGTTATGGCCCAGCACCTTATACTTCTGGTAACACCGTGTTGTGGGGTGATCTTGAGCTTGGATTAGTTGCTGATCCTCTAGGCCCATATATACTTTCTGAATATGCCCGCCCTGGATTAATTGAAATTATTCCAGCTAATAGCGAAGGCATATTGCTTAATCCGCTTGATTGCATAGTAGGTTTAAACGACCCATCTAGCTTTCAACAATCTTGGCAAGCAGGCGACGGCGGCCCAGTTCAAGACTCCTGGTGGAACAGTAGTGCTTATCCATTTGCTATTATGCGACTGCTTGCTCTTACTAAACCAGCACAATTTTTTGCTTTGTTTGCTGATAGAGATTTATATCGTTATAATACAACTTTAGGTCAATATTTGTATAACAATCGTTATCGCTTGGGAGTTTCTGGCGGTAATAACGGGATTCAAGTTTACGGCAATGGCGTAAGTAAGGCATCCTATATTAACTGGATTGTAGATTATAATCAACGCATAGGATTAAACAGCACAACATCATTAACAACAGCACTATCTAATATTGATGTTAGACTTTGCTATCGTATGGCATCGTTCTCTGATCCTGTGTATGTTCAGCTGTATACAGAACGTGCTGGCCCAGCTTCAACTAATAATAGTTTCTTGATTCCGCCAACTAGTTATGATTTATTATTTTACAAAAATCAACCGTTCAATAGCATTAACTATAGTGCAGTAATTGTTCAACTAGTAGAATTAGATAACGGTGGCATTGGCTATAGTGTATTTGGATATAGTAAGATTCAACCTTATTTTGAAATTTATATTAGTAGTCCAATTGGCATATATCAAACTATTACCGCCGGCGGCATTTCTGCTCAAGTTCCAAAGCAATATACTGACAACACAACACAAATTCCATATGGCTATACATTTACAAGCACCGCCAGTGTTTGTGATTTCTTGTTAAGCTATGGTTTATGGTTAGAAAGCCAAGGTATAACTTTTGATAACGTATATAACGGTTACACATTAAACTGGACACAAATGTGTCAAGAGTTTTTATATTTTGCAGCTCAAGGATGGACTGCTAATACAATTATTAATTTAAACCCATCTGCTAATAAAATTACAGCAAGTCAGCCTATTAGTATTGTAGATACTATTGCTAGTGTAACTCCTGAAAATATGTTATTGGATCAAAACGGTAATGCGTTAGATGTTGCTAAGATGGTAGTTAACCGCGAAGGCAACAGCTTCTCAGTATCCACACTTAATCAGCAAACTATTAATTATTTGACATTAAAGTTTACAAATTACGAAGATATAATTGTACTGAACAATACTAGTCAGTTCCGTGATTTAATTTACGATCCAATTACAGCTGCTCGTCAAGTTAGATTGAACTTAATTGCTTCAACTACTACCGAGTGGGATGGACAACTAAATGCTCAAGGTTTTATTCTTAATTTAAACAATGTTAAAGAATGGAGCTCAAATACAACTTATGCTAAAGGCGAAATTGTATTATACAAAAATACATATTGGCAAGCATTAGTTATTTCGCAACCACAACAAACATTCAACTATACAAATTGGATTAAGAGTGACTATCAGCTAATTGACCAAGGTTTATTACCTAATATAGCCAACAAAGCTGACCAGCTAACTACAGCATATGATGTTTATCAAGCCAATTTAACTAGCGACAACGATTTATTTGCGTTTGCGTTAATTGGATTCCGTCCACGCCCATATATGACAGATATGAACCTTAATGGGACTACCCAGGTTCAGTTATATCAACAATTCCTTGGCACAAAAGGAACATTGCGTGCCGCTGAAGCGTTTAAAGCTGCAAGGATTAATGGAAAAGAAACTGGGTCATACGACATTTATGAAAATTGGGGTGTGTTATCTGGAACCTACGGAGCACAAGCCAACAAGAGTTATTTTGAAATTCAATTAGATCAAGCATTGTTATCTTATAATCCTTCAACTATACAAGTAATAGTACCAGGAGAAACAAGTCAAGCCAATCAATCGGTATATTTGAAAAATTTGTGGAAAACAAGTTACAATATTACAAGCCCAGATATTTTACCTACAACTTATGAAAATAGTAACTTACCGCAAGCGTTACCTTCGGCCGGGTATGTATGTTTAAATGATATTGATGTTACAGTTTTTGATATTAATGATCCAACCTCCATTGATACTGATATTAATAATATAGGTACTGGCACTTATATTTGGATAGCTAAAACAAACAGCTATGACTGGGGTGTTTATCGCGTAGAAGATGTGCCAGGGCAAATGACAACGTTAACAGATAATCTTAGCTCAACTGCTATAGTTCAGTTTAATGTGGCTCACGGGTTATCCTATGGTGATTTAATTATTATTAAGTATTTTAATCAAGGGGTCAACGGTGTATACCGTGTATTGTCAGTTCCTAGTATCACTACTATTGTTATTGCGTTTAATTTTGCCAATACAAATGTAAATTCTTTAACTGGTGCCGGTTTAGTATTCCAATTACAAAGTGCTCGTGTAACACAAGCTAGTGACATTGCTACCTTGCCTTATGTAAATTTGTTAACTCCAGGATCTAAAGTATGGTCTGATAACGACGGCAATGGTCACTGGGAAACATTACAAAAAGGCTCGCCATTTACTATTAATCAAACTATTGCTCCGGGGCTTGTTGGCACAGCAAACTTTGGGGCAAGTGTGGCTCAAGTTCAAGGAAACTTTGGCGCATTAATTGGGGTACCAGGAGCACAATCTGGTGTAGGGTCAGTATATACTTACTTTAATGGAGTTTTTCAGGATTATCAGTTTAATGCTGAATTAGTATTAGGTACACAAGGAACTGCCGGATACGGAAATGCTATGGCATTTGGTAATCGGAATTGGGGTATTGTTGGTGCCAGTGCTAGTAACTCTGGAGCAGGTTATGCTGTTGTAATTTATAGAGACTCAAACACAGGACTATTTGTACAAACACAATTATTAGTTGCTCCGGATCAAAATTTTAGTCCTATTGGTTTTGGATCTGCTGTTACTATTAGTTCTGACGAACGCTGGTTATATGTTGGTGCTCCGGGCGCAAATATTGTTTATGCTTATGAAAAAATTGAAGTAGTCGAGCAGTCTGTAACTTACAAGACCAACGGGACACAAACTTTATTTGAGTATGATACTTCAATACAAATTGATTATCTTAACCCAGACCAATTAATTGTTGTATTAGGTCCTAACATTGCTATTCTTGGTGTTGACTACACAATTAATCAAAATTATGTAATTTTTCAATCGGCTCCAGTAACTAATCAAACATTAGTAATTAGTAGAGCCAATACAGGACAACTAGATACTGAAACATATTATAGTATTTCACAAAATTCTACTTCAGGTGTTGGCATTGGGGCAATGTTTAATGTAACTAACACTCGCGGAGCTTATAGTACTGTAAAACTAAGTGGCGGTGTTAGTTATCAAATAGGTGACACACTAACTATTAACGGATCACAAATAGGTGGAACCGACGGAGTTGATAATTTAGTACTAACTGTTACAGCTATAGTAACTGGCGGAATTATAACAGCTTATACTTTGGCTGGAAGCGGTACCAGCACTACTTCAGCATTTGCATTAAACACTTATTTGTATAATGCTACAAGCATTTATAATTTTACTGTAAAAGTAGACGGAGTATTACAGCGTCCTTTCTTAGATTATATATTTGACGATACAACAACGGTAATGACTTTCCAACCTGGGTCTATTCCAGTTGAAGGCGCAAAAATTATAGTATTTGCTGAAACTTATTGGCAATATGTTGAATCTATTACATCTGCTAGTTCAGTGGGTGGTGATCAATTTGGAGCCAGTTTAGCAACAACTACAGATGGCCGTCAAATAATGGTTGGCGCACCCAACGCAGAAATAAATTTAACTATGGGCGCTGGAGCAGTTTATGTATTTGACAGAAGTGTAATTCGTTATATTGTATCGGATCCAAGTCAAACAACATATACAGTACCTGGCAACGTAGTTGCTCCTGTAGCAGTAAGTGTAAACGGAACATTCTTAGTAACAACAGAGCAATCACTTAGCGGACAATACTCGGTTAGCGGAAATAACGTTACGTTCTCTAATATCACACTTAACTACGGTGATATTATTGAAATTGAAACTAATGTTATTACACAAATACAACAAGTAAATAGCAGTACTGTAAAATATCAAGCAGCTTATGGTTTTGATATGGTGTCCTGCCCGCTGAATTGCAGTTTATATGTTGGTGCTCCGTATGACAGTACCTACTTACAAACAGCTGGATCAGTAGATTATCAAACAAATCAATCTCGTGTTTATGGAGTAACAACATCTACGATTGCCAATCCAGCTATTACTGCTGGTGGCACATTGCGCATCAATAATACGCAAGTTACAGTTCCTTCTTTGCCTAATAATATAGTAGCAGGATTTGCCGAAGCAATTAATGCTGCTGGTATTCCTAATGTTCAAGCATCAGCTACACCTGATTTGACATTTATAGGAGATGGCAGTACAAAAATTTATAACATTGGTACACTATACTCAGCGGCAAGTTCTTACAATACAATAGTATATTCAAACGGAGAATTACAAACATATGGGGCAGACTACACTTATGATAATACTAATCAAAATATCTATTTTACCTATGCTCCTAATCCAGGAAATATTATTTTAGTAGTGTCAGGAAGACTGACAATTTTTATACAAAATAAAAAAGCTAGTATCGCTGATAATTTGTTAACAGTATTACCCGGAGCAACTAATTCAGTATTCAACCAATTAGGATTTGATACTTTTGTATTTGCTCAGCAAATATTAAGTCCGCTGCCAATCAACAACGCAAATTTTGGATATTCTTTAAGTATAAATTCTAATGCCATTAATTTAATTGTTGGAGCTCCTAACGGCAATGTTTATGAACCAACAACATTTGATGCCGGCCAAACATACTTTGACGAACACAGCACTACATTCTTCAACTTAATTCCTAACGGCGGAGTAGCATACACTTATGACTATTTCCCAAGTAGTAGTAGTAATGTTAATAATCCAGGTCAGTTTGCTTTTGGTCAACAAATTTACAACGATATTATTGTACAAGGTGATAATTTTGGCGAAAGTGTAAGTTATGTTACTGGCAGCCTAATGATAGGTGCTAGTGGCAATCCTGCTACTAACGCAGATTACCCTAACGGGTATCCAGGCTATGTTAGTATGTTTAACAATCCTACTGGAACTGCTGCGTGGGCACCAATTAGATATCAACAACCGGTAGTGGATGTTTATGCTCTTGATGGCATTTTCTCTTACGACGGAACACAATCTGTTGGTATTAATACTACTATTAATGGCGGCGTACAAACATATTATGACTTCTTTGATCCATTGCAAGGTAAGATCCTTGGCGTAGCTAGGGAAAACATTGATTATATTGGAGCAGTAGATCCAGCACAATACAATATTGGATCAGTACATAACCTTGGCAACTCCTGGGGAAGTGAACACATTGGACAAATGTGGTGGGATACTGACACCGTTCGTTTTATTGATCCTAATCAAGATGACATTGTTTACGCAAGTCGCCGCTGGGGACAAACATTCCCAGGTAGTAGAGTAGATATTTACCAATGGATAGAAAGCTCGACACCTCCAGCTGGATATACTGGACAAGGTACACCATTAAGTCAAACAAGTTACTGTATTAATTCTGCGTTAGGCTCAAATAATACATTTACAACTGTGTATTATTTCTGGGTTCGTGGAATTACTACTATTGCTACAGGATCTGGAAAAACGTTACCAGCGACCGGCGTTGCTAGTTATATCTTTGATCCAAGAAGTAGTGGTTTGCCGTATGTTGCGGCATTAAATGCCAGTACTGTTGCTATCTATAACGCACAGCAAGTATTAAATGCTAAAAGTACAATTTTAAGTATTGGCTTTGACCAAAAATTAAATGATGCCGTAGTACATCAAGAATATCAAATTATTACAGATGGTGATGCTGATTCTTTCTTAAATTCAAATTTATATCGTAAACTACAAGACAGTTTCTGCGGTATTGATATAGCAGGTAATGCTGTTCCTGATCCGCGGCTAAGTCTGGGTATGCGATATGGCGTACAATTCCGCCCACGCCAATCAATGTTTGCTAATAGATTTGCAGCATTAAAAAATTATTTAACTCGAGCAAATACTGTATTAGCTCAGTTTCCTATTAGCGAAACTAGAAGCTTTACCTTACTTAATTCAGAGCAGCCAATTCCTGAATCGACAGTAACAGTCGATGGCGTTACTACTGTTGTATGGAACAAGGAAGTTCCTAATCTTGAAGTATTAAGCTATCAAGATCTTAATGTTGTTCCAATAGGATACAAATATCTTGTATTATCAGATAGTAGTCAAAACGGCTTATGGACAATCTATCAAGTAACAGCATCTAAAACAACAATGCTAAATCGAGTACAAGCATATTATACTCCAGATTACTGGTATTATATTAATTGGTATTTGGCAGGATACAATTCAACTATAGCTCCAGTAGCGGCTGTACAAAATTACGGGCAATTATCAACACTAAGCCTTACTACAGCACCTGTAGGATCGAGTGTTCGTGTTATAGCAAACGGTGCTGGCAAATGGGAAATTTATTTACGTACAGGTATTGACCCAGTAACAGGGTGGACTCGTGTTGGCTTAGAAGATGGAACGATTGCGTTTAAAGAAGAATTGTGGAATTATCCCGCTGGCAACTTTGGGTTTGATGCTCAGGTGTTTGACTCAAATTATTTCGATCAAACGCCACAAACAGAAACTCGTTTTATTATTCAAGCATTGAATGAACAAATTTATATTGAAGATTTAAAAATTGAACGCAATAGTAGTTTAATATTGATGTTTAACTTTGTATACAGTGAATTTACTGATCCATCCTGGTTAGTTAAATCTAGTTATGTTAATGTAAATCACGCAATACGTTCTTTATTACCATATCAAACATTTATTGAAGACAATCAAAACTTTGTAATAGACTACTTCCAGGAAGTTAAACCATATCACGTACAAGTACGTCAGTTTAATTTAATTTATAACGGTAATGATACTTACGGCGGCGATTTAACAGACTTTGATTTACCAGCATACTGGAATTCCACATTACAGGTGCCTCAGTTTGTTAGTCCTATATTAAATGAAATTCTTCCTGGAGATACTAACCCAGACGGCTTGCCTTACGATGTTGCTGTAACTACAAACTATTCTATTGTTAGTGATACCGCAGCCGATGCTCAAATTTGGCAATATCCAAGCATTTATAGTCAATGGTATGACAACTATTTGTTAAGTCTTCAAGGAGCTACTATTGTTAGTGGCGGAGCCGGATATACAGTTACACCGGTTGTTACAGTCACAGGCGGTAATCCAACAACTAATGCTACAATGACCGCTACTATTAATGGAGCAGGACAAGTTATTGGTCTTACTGTACTCAATCCAGGATCAGGTTATATTTCTACCCCTACAATTACTATCAGTGGTGGTAATTTACCTGCTAACCCAACGCCTTGGTCAGCTGGATTAGATGTAAATTCTAACACTTATATTATTACATCGTCTAATAATATATTCTTAGTTGTGGTTACTGGTACTTTAGGTGACATAGAACCTTTAGTTCCAACTCCAACATCTGCTCCTGTAGTCAACGGTACAGTAACATTAGAATACGCTAGCACAGTAGCAGTTGCTACAGCACAAATGGGCAATCCGCTAGTCCGCGAATTCAAAATAAAGATTAAGTACGACAGATATGAATATCAAGCAGATATTATAGATTGGGTTCCTACTGAATTCATTATTCAAAATATGTCTGTTGGCACTGGGAACGGGACCACCGCTACACTAACTTTTGTTGCCCGACAGGATACTCCTCCGTTCCCAGTTGGAACAGTTATTATTGTTGCTGGCGTTTCTAATTTGGCATTTAACGGAACACATACTGTAACAGCTTGTACAACAACTACATTAAGTTATGCTTCTACTGCTACTGGATCAACTACAGGCGGTCAAGCTACGGCAACTATTATCGCAGTTTACCCTAACGGTACACAAGTTCGTTATAATAATAAAGTTTATGCGGCCGACGGAACAGTGGGGTATGTGGCTAATACAACATTTGATCCTACAGAATGGATTGAAATTGATCCAGCTACATTAAGCGGGGTTAATCGTACAATGGGTTACTATGTTCCTACTGTTAATGAGCCAGGATTAAATTTACCATTATTGATTGATGGCATCGACTATCCGGGTGTACAAGTATCGGGCATAAGTTTTGAATATGATACAGGTTTTGACCGTGCTCCGTATGACACCACAACATTTGACAACATTTTATACAGTCGTGATGGTATATTAACCTATGACAAAGGTGTATTAGATACATTCTTTGAAAGTAGTTATCTTGACCCATACTTGGGCACTCGTCCAACCTCCATTAATGTATCTGGCGGTGCTTATGTAGACGCATTTGAAAGCCACGCACCAGAAGAATTAGTGCCAGGCATAGAATTTGACACATTAGATTTCCGTGTTTATACTACTCCGGGTGCCGACTGGCAAGGTATTGGCCACGGCTTCCCACAAGAATTAACTCAAGTGGTTTACAACCGTAATAATCCTACTATAAGTTTTGCTGGATTGTTACCTTTTCCATTTGCTTTAGAAATTACAAACTCTACGCAACGATATGATTTAACTGAAGGTTCTGATTACACAGTAGATTGGCCTAATCAAACCTTTACAATTTTAATTTCATCCACCTTGGTGGCCGATGGCGATCAGTTAGGTGTGTATGTGTATGAATTAGGCGGTGGCAATCAAGTTTATAAAAATGTTTATAACGGAGCAGATGTTGGTAACACTTTAGTTGTTCCTGTACAATACTATACAGCAGATGGCGGTCCAGCTATACAGGAATTTGTTATTTTTGTCAACGGAGTTTATTTAGACAACACTAATTATACCTATGAGTATGATACATTTAGTACTACGGTGGTAAACTTTGATACTACATATACAAATACTGATTTTATAAGTTTAACAGTACTTTATCCTACTACTATTGACGGTGTAACAACCGATTATAGTTGGAGTTTACCAGTTACACAAACATTTGTTTCAGCTGCAAATCAACTTGTATTTGATTTGGATAATAGTTTAGATTATACTAATTCAGTTAATGCTATTGTTACTGCCCAAGGTGTTCGTGCTAGAACGGCAGGCGGAATTGATCATTTAGGCGACAGCGTAACTACAGTATTTGAAGTAGCACAACGCTTGGGTATCGATCAAGCAACTATTTTAGATGCAGATGTTGAAGTCTACTTTAATGACATATTACAAGATCCTTTGACATATACAGTTACACCGCTGACAGCTGGCACCACAGTAACATTTAATACTGCTCCAACAACAGATATAAGAATTTATATTGCTGTATGGACTGGTTGGCAAGCTCGTATTGACCCTATAGCTAAAACATTAACATTTAACCCTACCGGCGGATTAAGACCAATTGCTGATCAGCTAGTAGCGGTAACAACATTTAATGACACTCGCGAACAACGTTTATTAACACAAATATTTGTTGGACCTGTAGTTGAAGGTATTACTGTATCTGAAGGGTACGACACAACTAATTACGATCCATTGTTTATCGGGTCAACTGTTATTGTTCAGCCAGCAACAGTAATACTAACAGATCAAATTCGTAATGGGTTTATATATCAAATTAACTCGTCTGGTACTACTGACTTTACATTGATTGGCTCTATTAATAATTTTGTAGGCACACAATTTACAGCAACTTGGGGAATAATTGATACTACATCAATATTTAATACTGCTGGAGTAATTAATTGTAATAATACTACATTAACTATTAATCAAACCGTAACAGTATCTGGTACAGCATTTGGTTCTGGTTCTATTGTAGGATACACTGACCCAACAACTTATTATATTATTGCTACCAACGGCATTAATCAGTTTACATTGTCAACAACACTTGGTGGCCCAGCTGTTACAACAGTAGCAGGAACAACCTCGGGTCTAACATTTACACTTAATAACCCAGCTACCGGCAACGGAACGGTTTTAGCATTAGAAATAGTTCGTAACCCGTCAACTGACTTATACAATAATACTACAGGGTCGTTCAATTATACTACAGGTGCTACTGTAAGTAGAAACGATTTAAATATGACTCGTCTTACACCTGACATTGGCCGTCCTTGGGTATTCTTAAATGGTAAAGTATTAACTCCAAATACAGATTATACTATTGTAGGTACTGAACTGGTGTTAACATCAGGAATACTACAAACAACTGATATAGTAATGATTACACAAGTGACAAATTCAGTGGTACCAGAAGCAATGGAATTCCGTATATTCCAAGATATGCGTGAAATACAAGCAACATATCGCATGACTCCTGCTACAACTACTACGGTAGCTCAAACAGTTACTCAAACAGATGACATCATTTATGTTACTGATGCTTCAGCATTAGCTATTCCTAACTTTGATGCTAATATATGGGGTGTGGTAATGATCAACGGCGAGCGTATTATGTATCGCGAGATTGATTTGGTAGCCAATACAATTAGTAGTTTATTACGTGGCACAGCAGGCACAGCAGATGCTCCACACGAAGTGGGGGCATTAGCCTATAACATGAACCGTGATAATTTAATGCCAATTGAATATCAAAACTATATTGTAAGTAACAGAAATCCTAATACTGGAATGTATCCGGTTGCCAATGGATCAGATACGGTGTTTACCGCCGACGATATTTCGTTAGAAATTACAGGAGCTGCTACTTGGTCAAGTAGTAACACTTATAGTATGGGTGATTGTGTTGTTACTAATATTACTGTTCTTGGTGGATTCTATTATAAAGCTAAAATTGCCGTACCTTCTGGAATAGCAATTACAAATACTACATATTGGCAACCATTAAGTGCCGCAGTAGAAGTATATGTTGGTGGAATTCGACAAACTTCGGGTTATACTATTACAGTAGAAACGCCAGTTTATGTAACCTTTACTATTCCTCCGCAAAAAGGTAGTGCTATTGCTATATTAGTACGCCGCGGGGTAACATGGTACAATCAGGGCCCTGGAACAGCGTCAGATGGTGTTCCTTTACAGGAAACCATCAATCCTGGAGCACTATTTTTACAAGGAAATAGTTAATAAGGTTTAATGCGGTTTTAAAACTAATAAATAAAGAATAATGGAAAACAAGACACAACCTCAACAACCAGCAAGTAAACCTGAAAAACGTCCTAACGACACAGGATCTGTGTCAGTAGAGGGATTTATTAAAATTTACGATCCCCAAAGTCGTAAAGTATTTGTGGAGCAGAAAGCATGATAATTCAACCAGGTTTAGCAAAGATAGAAGGTTTTATTAAAATTACCGATCCAGTAACGGGAGAAGTTTTAGTTGATAAAAAGAATGCAGTAAATTACGAAAATATTAGTATTGCTATGGCTAATACATTAGCCAACGCTCCTAAAGGTTGGATTTATACTATGGCATTTGGCAATGGTGGCTCGGCAGTTGATCCAACCGGCGTTATTACATATTTGCCACCAAATGTAACTGGGCAAAATGCTAGTTTATACAACGAAACTTATGCTCAAGTAGTGGATCAATACGATTCGACTAACTTAGACCCTGCTAATAATTATATGACAGTATTACATACTTCGGGTAATGTTTATACTGACATTTTAGTAACTTGTTTGTTAGATTACGGTCAACCACCTGGTCAACAAGCATTTGATAATAGTACCAATTTTAACGGTGAGTATGTATTCGACGAACTGGGCTTACAATGCTGGAATGGGTCCGCTGCGGACTTATTTTTGATTACCCATGTGATTTTTCACCCTGTTCAAAAGTCTCTAAATCGTCAAATTCAGATTGATTATACCCTTAGAATACAGACTTTAACTAACCTAAGTGTAGCATAAATATGAATATATCAAAATGCTATAAATATAATATAAGGATGGAGTAACCATAAATGTCATATACAATTAATCTAACAAACGGGAATATTTTCGCAGTAATTCCTGATGGAACTATTAACCAATCAAGTTCACAAACGCTAGTCGGTAAAAATTACGCTGGATACGGTCAGTTTTTAGATGACAACTTTATTCACTTGTTAGAGAACGGTGCTAATAGTACTCCCCCAGGTGCCCCGCTAACAGGTCAATTGTGGTTCAATACAACAACAGGCGTATTACAAGTTTACAACGGTGCGGCATTTAAATCTTTAGGCGGCTCACAAGCTGCTTCTACTGCTCCAACTAACAACTCCATAGGTGATTTATGGTATAATACATCAACAGCACAATTATTTGTATGGACAGGCACTGAATGGTTACTAGTTGGTCCAATTTATACATCTGCTACAGGCATTACTGGTGCGATCCCAGCTGTAGTTACTGATACACTAGGCAATACACACGTGGTCACTGAACTTTATATCAACGACGAAGTTGTTGGTATTATTAGTGATGACGCTGGCCCTTGGTCGCCAGCTCCTGCTATTTCAGGATTTGCCAATGTGCGACCTGGTATCCAATTAGCTACATCAGTCAACGGACAAACTCCATTATTTGTTGGCACAGCAACTGATTCGCAAAGTTTAAATGGAGTTACAGCAAACGCATTTATTCGTACTACCGGCGGTAATATTACTGGTACATTATCAGTAGGTACGACAGCTGGCAACTTAACAGTTGGTCCTAATGGTGATTTTGTAGCCAATGTTTCAGGCACATCTGTAAATTTAATTAACGCTGACAACAACGGTAATATTAATTTTATAATTAATAAAGCTGGTATCAAAACAACAGCAATGACTATTAATGGTTCTACTGGTGTAATTAGTGGAGCAGCTATTGATGCTAACTATGCTGACGTGGCAG
>Ga0114964_10000917_pt1 | contig 21905 bp, 21 predicted proteins | sample C_131016_MF_Meta_FD_92638 | JGI IMG/M metagenome (GOLD analysis project Ga0114964, IMG submission 92638) | Freshwater microbial communities from Lake Croche, Canada to study carbon cycling - C_131016_MF_MetaG | ecosystem: Environmental > Aquatic > Freshwater > Lake | place: Lake Croche, Canada...
CTTGGCGGAACATGCGTCTATGCATCTGAAATAGATCGAGCAGCAGCCAGAGTTTATGTTCGCAATTGGGGAATGGAACCTGATGGTGACATTACTCTGGCGGCAAATGAATTCAACATGGATACTTGTAGGAGGATTAGCGCCCGAGCCAACCGCCATCTACAGGGATAGTAATTCCAGAAACATAGTTTGAGGCATTTGATGCCAGAAAGACTGTAGCACCAGCTAAATCTTTAGCTTCCCCCCAACGTCCAGCGGGAATTCTCTCGACTATAGATCTAGCTCGCTCAGCATCATTCCTAAGTGCCTGAGTGTTGTCTGTTGCGATGTAACCTGGTGCAATAGCATTTACATTAATTCCCTTACTCGCCCATTCGTTTGAGAGTGCTTTAGTAAGACCGGCTACGGCAGATTTTGAGGCAGTGTATCCAGGAACATTAATCCCCCCCTGAAAACTCAGCAAAGAGGCTGTAAAAATAATTTTCCCCCCACCATTTAGAATCATGTTTTTTGCAACCACCTGAGTCAACACAAATTGGCTAGACAAATTGATTTCAATTATTCGATCCCAGGCGTCCAAGGAATGCTCAATTGCTGGGGCTCTCTCTATACTTCCAGCATTATTTACTAGGATATCAATTTTCTCTTCAGTAAAGTTACTAACAAATTTTAAAGTCGAACCTCTGTCCGAAAAGTCAACAGAGTGGCCAATAAAAGTTCTTCCACATTTTTCAACAGCAATTTGAATTTTGCTTCCGCTGCTATCTAGTGATTTACTCGCTCCAATTATGTTTGCACCAGCCTCAGCCAATGCAACCGCCATCGCAAATCCGATTCCCCGAGTGACCCCAGTGACTAGGGCAGTTTTCCCAGTTAGGTCAAATAAATTTTGACTCATTTTGCAGCACCTCCAACATTAATCAGGATCTTCATGGCTTGGCCAGCCTCAAGAGTCGCAACGGCCTCTGAAATTTCGGAAATTGGCACCACCTTCGAGATCAACTGGCTGCAAGGAATCTTTCCAAGACTTACATATTCAATGGCAAGCTCAAAATCGATTCTCTCGTAAACCCTGACACCCACAATTGTTAATTCTCTCATAAAAATTCGGTGGAGATTCACATTTCGTGGAGTCGGATGAATTGCCACAATAACTATTCGACCTCGAACTTTGGCAATGTCTGTAGCTTGCAAAACAGCAGAAGCGGCACCTGAGACTTCAAAAACTGCATCCGCACCTGCACCATTAGTCCATTCATTGATAGTTTCTAAAAAGCCTTCGTCTGTTGGGTCTATTGTTTTGAAACCAATTTCTTCAACCATTCTCCTTCGATTTTGATCAATCTCAGCTAGCAATATTTCAGCACCAAATTCGCGAGCAACAGTTGCAATTAAAATTCCAATTGGTCCACCGCCGAGAATTATAATTTTTTCTCCAGACTTAAGTTCCGCCCTACGTACATCGTGAACAGCAACTGCAACCGGTTCTATGAGAGCGGCATCTTTTAGTGAAATATCAGCGGGAAGTGCGAGTAACCACGAAGAATTAACATTCCATAGACCTTGTAATGCTCCAGGTGAATCAATCCCCACAAAATTCAAATTTTGGCAAATATGTTTGTTACCAGCCAAACAAGCTGGACATGTATTATCCCAATCAAGTGGCATGACAGTTACTTTGTCTCCTACTTGCCACTCTTGGACTTGAGGACCCAGCATCGCTATTTCGCCACTCATTTCGTGCCCAAAGATTAAGGGAATCTTTACTCGTGCATCCATAGCACCATGCAATATGTGTAAATCAGTCCCACAAAGTCCAACGAAAGCCACTTTAATCTGAACCTCTCCAGGGCCTGGAGGAGTGGAAATCGCTTGCCCCACAAATATTTTTTTATCGCCAGAGTACTGCGCACTAATCATCAGATCTCCCTCTATCTACTCAGGAGAATACTACTCCTGTATTGAAGTAGATTGACAGGATAATCTGCAAATAGGTGATTCTTGGTAGTCCTCAATTTTCAGAAAATTTTCTCATCAGGACAACATACAAGAATAAGAAATTTGCCATATTGATTTGGCTTTGGTTTTCTTCCTATAGAAATTCGAATTCCAATCGATGCACAATTCTCGGACTATTAACTTGGAATTGGTGCATCTTCACGCAATAGTCCTTGTTTAACTAATTTCTGCCAAAAATCACTAGGAATTGCCTCGTTTAAGTAAGCAAAATTTTGGTTCCATTGTTCAAGATTCCTTGCACCGAGACAAACATTTACTACAGCAGGGTGTGCAGCAGAAAATTGTATAGCGGCTGCCGGCAAGGAGACGTCAAATTCTTTGCAAACCAATTGAATCTTTCTCGTTTTTTCCAGGATGTTTTCTGGAGCTTTTGCATAATTGAATTTTGCTTCTGCCGAAGCACCTGTCGCCAATATTCCAGAATTGAAAACCCCGCCCAGAATAACTGAAATGCCACGTTCCTCACAAAGTGGCATCAAATCATCTAATGATTCTTGCTCGAGCAGGGTATATCTCCCAGCAAGTAATAGAGCATCGATGTCAACTTCCTTGGCAACGTTGTAACAAACATCTGTTTCATTTACTCCTACACCAATTGCGGAAGTGATACCTTCGTCACGCATTTTTATTAATGCTTTAAATGACCCCTGAATAGCCTCCTTGTAGCGCTGAGGTTGAGAGGTACCGTGTGTATAAGTATCGATATCATGAACCAACAAAACGTCAATTCGATCACTCATCATTCTTTGTAAACTTTGTTCAACTTGCTTGAAAGTTCCGTCGTATGAATAATCAAAATCTGCCTTCAATGGCGGGACTTTCTCCCAGGCTCCATGATCGAAGGTTCCCATTGGGCTTGGTGTTAGAGTTCTTCCCACTTTAGAACAAAGAGTGTATTCGCTTCTTGGGTATTCAAAAAGAGCATCAGACATTCTATGTTCTGCAAGACCATGTCCATACATTGGAGCCGTGTCATAGAATCTCACCCCGGCATTCCAAGCCGAGTGCACCATTTCATGAGCCACTTCAGTAGTTATCGATCTAAAAAGGTTTCCAATCGGCGCCGATCCGAATCCTAGCAATGTCGTTTCTATCCCACTCCGTGCGAATCTTCTTTTCACTTTTCTCCTAGTATCAACTAATCAATCTTTTAGGAAGTACTTATATTGCTTGTAAGGAGGTTAAATAGTGTGCTACCGTGAATTATGGCATCAATATTTCCAAGCAGTCAAGAGTTACTGGAACAAGAATGCGAATTACGATTTAATCAGGTTAATTTTGATGGCGTTGATTTTGGAAGATTTATACTTAATCATTTAATTGGAACATCGCAAACTCTTGCGTTCATGATTCGTCAAAACTCTGGAACGATTTTCCACGTTTCATTTCCAGGGACTTACCCAATAAATGATCAATGGCTCATCAGGAAATGTAGAGTTGTAGAGCTTTTTGGCCATTCCTCGATGTACGTTATGCAGGAACATGGAGAGGAAGGCAGGCCATATACCATTCACGCCATCAACCAGATGGAGTATGCCTTCTTTGGCGGGGCTTTCCCGCTGGCTGATATGAGCGGTAGAGTTTTTGGGGTGGTTGCATTCTCTGGGACTGATCAAAATTCAGAACACAATCTTGCTGTGGAGATGATTAAATCTTATTTAAAGAAGTGATTTCTGGCTCCTGTTCGGATTTGAATTGTTTTAATCTCAGTGAATTCATCAAATCCAACTTGACCCATTTCTCTTCCAAATCCTGATTCTTTAACCCCCCCACCTGGTAGTTGAGGCGATCCATCAATTGTTGTGTTAACCCAAACCGTTCCTGCCCGCAGCTCTGATGCCATATCTAAAGCAGTATCAAGACTCTTACTCCATACAGAGGCAGCAAGTCCATACTTAACTGAATTGGCGATTTGGATTGCTTCATTAGCATTTTTGAAACGAGTAACTGTCAGGACTGGCCCAAATACTTCATCATGGAAAATACTGTGCTTAGAAGTAACGTGGTCAACAATTGTGGGAGCTACAAAGCAGCCCTTGTTCAGCCCATCATTCATTAATCTGAAGCCTCCGGTTGCAATGTTGGCACCTTGAGATACTGCCTTTTCAATGTGCCCGATAACGGCATCTACATGTCCTGGGTGAATCATAGGGCCGATGTCAATTCCATCTTTAAGGGGATCGCCAACATTCATTTTACTCATGCGGTCAGCCAATTTTTTAACAAAATTATCAGCGATACTCTCTTCAACTAACAACCTACTTCCGGAAACACAGCATTCCCCATTATTAAATAGAATTCCAAAGAGAACTCCATCAACTGCGTCATCAATTACTGCGTCATTAAAAACAATATTTGCGGATTTTCCTCCGAGTTCCATGGAGGTTCGCTTCAAAGAGAGTTTTGATGCTTCAATAACTGCACGACCCGTTCTTGTGCTTCCTGTGAAGGAAACAAAATCAACATCAGAGTGTTCAATTATGTGTTGTCCAACAGTATGTCCGTAACCCAGTACTATATTAATTACACCATCCGGAATTTTTGCCTCTTTTACTAATTCTGCAAACATTGAAGAAGTGCTAGATGTGTACTCAGATGGTTTCAAAACAACCGTGCAGCCTGCTCCAATTGCGAATGGTAATTTTTGTGCCATAAGCAGGAGTGGAAAATTCCACGGGGTAATCAAAGCCGCTACCCCAACGGGCACTCTTGTGACTAAGCCGGTAAATCCTTTACCTAAATTTGTGTGAACATCACCATGCATTGTCATTGCGAGCGAAGCCGCATATCTAAATAAGTTTGCACTGTTAGTTACATCGGCACGTGCTAAAGCAAGCGTTTTACCAGTCTCTTTTGCTTCAATCGGGGCAAATTTATCGATGTTTTTATCTAATAAGTCAGCTAATAAATTTATATATTTCGCCCGTTCAATTCCGGACAAATTCCTCCATGGGCCGTCATCGAATGCTTTTCGGGCTGAAGCAATTGCTTTTTCAGCATCTTCGGCTGTGCCATCAGGAACTAGAGTTAATAATTCTCCAGTGCTCGGATCGATACGCTCTATATTTGACTTAGTTCCAGTTTGTAACTTCCCATCCCACATATGAGATAGCGTCGAAACGGTCATAATTGAATCTCCTTTAGAAAGGGCTTACATTTGACAGGATTCCTTAATTAGTGGAATCTACACACCATATACAAGTTCCGCAAGGTACTTATACCCTCAAGCAGAAAGCCCTTACCCATGCCTCAGCGGATTAGCCTTTTAGTTTTCGGTGCTACTGGCCGTATGGGCAAGAACCGCCATTTGGTTGAAAGTCTGCTAGTTTTAAAGAAAGAGGGTTCCGCATTAGACATCACATTAGTCGGCAGAAATTTCGATAAAACTGCGATGCTAGCTAGGGAACTGGGGTGTGAAGTCGAGCCAGATCTCGAAACTTCTCTTAAATCTGGCAAATTTGATATTTACTTTGATTGCGCTCCGCCCCAAGGGAGAGCCCAGAGGATCATTTTTGCAATAAATGCAGGCGTGAATGTTTATTGCGAAAAGCCATTAGCGACCTCAATGTCAGACTATATTAAATTGATCCACCTTTCCGAGAAAGCAGGTGTTATCACTGGTGTAGTGGCAGATAAGAAATACACCCCTGGGTTTATGTCATTACAAAAATTATTAGAAGAACGAGTTATCGGTAATATATTGGATGTAAATTGTGATTTTGGGTATTGGGTGGAACCCGGAACTTATGGACAAAAACTTCAAAGGCCAAGTTGGAACTATATAGCCGCAAAAGGTGGCTCTCTCATAAATGATATTTTCTCCCATTGGGCATATTTGCTCGAAATGATCTCGCCTGTAGTTGAAGTATTTTCGTATACATCAACTCATGTCAAAGTTAGATTTGACGAATCTGGAGAAGAGTATGAAGTGGATGTGCCTGATACAGCGCAGGTGATCCTAAAATTTAAGAATTCAGCGACTGGGCGGGTTTCAACCTCATGGTTATCCCGCCCAGCAAAGCCATTTACGGTCGAGATTGCTGGCGATATAGCATCTGTTCGAGCTTCGTCAACATCCGCAAATGTCACTTTAAGTAATGGTGATAACTATGATGCAGTAGCAAAATATGCAATCAAAACCGAAAATGAATTTTATCTGCAATGGAAAGAATTTTTACAATGCATCTCAGATAATCGACAACCTACTTTCAATTTTAAGGCGTCGACAAGTGGTGCACTATTAGTTGAAGGTATCGAACGCAGCGCGTTGAACCGAGTGCCAGTGTTGATCTCAGATTTGCGAGAAGAGTTCGGAATTTCGGATTCAGTTAGTAGGATGTAGAGATGACTGCCAAAGTAAAAAAACGAGATGCAAAAGTAACGATCCATACAGTTGCCAAGCAAGCAAATGTCTCGATTGCGACTGTTTCTCGGGTTTTAAGTGGCAGCAGTACAGTAAGAAAAGATTTAGCCGATAGGGTAATTGCTGCGGCGGAAGAGCTTAGTTATGTTCCTAGTGCTTCAGCTCAGAATTTGGCAATTGGCAAAACTTTAACTTTGGGAGTTATCGTTCCAGATCTTTCAAATCCATATTTTCCCAGAGTTATAAAAGGCATTGAAAAAAAGGCTAAAGAATCCGACTACACAACCATCATTGCTGATTCAGAAGGAGATGCTGCCGCAGAATTGTCTATGGTGAATAGATTGTCAAGCAAAGTTGACGGGCTCATTCTCATTTCTCCCAGAATGGATAAAGTCGATTTTAAAAATTTAGAAAATTCAAAAGTTCCAATAGTAGTCCTAAATCGAATTGATTCTGGAGTAGGAATAACAAATGTCAGCGTGGATAATTTTTCAGCCATGTCAGAGTTATGTGGATTACTTTTAACACTTGGCCATAAAAAAGTGAGTTTTTTAAATGGGCCTGAAGGAAGCTGGCAACGGGAAGAACGGAAAAGAGCTATTTCAAATTCTGAAAAGTATGGTTTGGAATCGGTAACAATTGAAGCCGGTGGCACAATCCAATCAGGATATGAGAATTTCGAATTGGCAATGGAGAGTAAGCCAACAGCGATAATTTGCTTTAACGACCTGGTGGCCTATGGTGTTATTACTAGAGCGAAAGAGTTAGGGATTCGAATACCTCAAGATTTGAGTGTGACAGGTTTTGATGACATCGAGTTTGCGCAGTATTCGAGTCCTTCTTTGACAACAATTCAGTCTCCTCAAGGTCCTTTAGGAATTATTGGCTGGGAAACTCTGTTTGAAAAAATGCAAACGGGAAATTCCGTAACCGCTCCAACCATCAAAGCAACCATGATTGTGCGCGAATCGACAGGGCCAGCTAAGAGTCAAGATTAAGTCGCGATAATGTAACTGGCGGATCCCTCTGATTTGTGATAGAAAGCGCTTTCAAGATTAATTGGAGACTAATGAGCGTTGGATATGAAGTTGGAGAAAGAGTTTCTGCGACGAAAGAGCTCTTAGCTTCAGAAGCAGCTAATTTAATTTGTGATGGTGACGTGGTTGCTATTTCTGGTTCTGGAGGTGGAATCCTTGAATCGAATAGAATCTTAAAGGCTATTGAAGTTAGATTCTTGACTACTGGGTCGCCAGTAGGTCTGACGGTTATTCACGCACTTGGAATTGGGGATGCAAAGGAACTTGGCTTAAATCATCTAGCCCACGAAGGATTGGTTAAAAGAGTAATCGGTGGACATTGGTCTTGGTCTCCGAGAATGCAGGACCTGGCAATGAGGGATTTGATCGAAGCCTATGCACTTCCTGCTGGAGTAATAAGCGGAATGTTGCGCGAATCAGGCGCTAAACGACCTGGGTTTATCACCAAAGTTGGATTGGCTAGTTTTGTTGATCCGAGAAAAAGTGGTGGAAAGCTCAACTCTGCGGCGGTAGATGAAATCGTTGAGTTAGTGGAATTTCAAGGGGAGGAATATCTTCGCTATCTACCCCAGCTCGTCGATATTGGGATTATTAGAGGGAGTACAGCAGATCATTCAGGTAATATTTCCTTTGAAGAGGAACCAGCCTTTTTAGACTCTTTCGCGGTTGCCTTGGCGGCACGGGGTAATGGAGGTTTGGTATTTGCTCAAGTAAAAAACATTGTCTCTAACGGAAAAATTCAGCCAGCGGCGGTCCATGTTCCCTGCACTCTTAGTGATTATGTAATCGTGGACTCAACGCAGGCTCAAACGTACCAAAGTGCATTCAACAAGAACTTGATTTCACCAGGTGAAAGCATTTCAATTGATAATTCAAACTTATTAGATTTAGACTGCGCGAAGCTGGTGATTGCAAGGAGAGCTTCCCAGGAAATCGCACCAGGCGATGTAGTAAATGTTGGTTTTGGCATAAGCTCGAATGTAGTTGATATTTTAAAGGCGGAAGATATTCTTTCTGCAGTAAAATTAGTAATAGAACAAGGTCCAATAGGTGGAATACCAGTTTCAGGGGCCCTCTTCGGTGTTAGTGAACATCCGGAAGCGATTATTTCTTCGACTTCGCAATTTGATACTTTTTCAGCGCGGATAATCGATGTCGCAGTTCTTGGGATGGGCGAACTTGATGTTCAGGGAAATGTGAATGTCAGCAAATTAGGAGGCAAGGTAATTGGACCCGGCGGGTTCATCGACATAGTTCACGGTGCCAAAAAAATAGTTTTTTGTGGCACTTTTTCCACCAAAGGGCTTGAAGTTAATTTATTAAATAGCGCTCTAGAAATTAAGCAGGAAGGCTTAGTAAGAAAAGTAGTCGCGAATGTTGAGCAAGTAACTTTTTCAGCCAGTCAAGCAGTTATTGATGGCCGGAGAGCGATATATATTACCGAGAGAGCAGTGTTTGAATTGAATGACATTGGAATAAAACTGGTTGAGATAGCCCCCGGCATCGATCCAGTAAAGGATGTTTTAAATTTACTTCCCCCTGGTGTTGATTCAAGAAATTGGAAATTCATGCCGGCTCAAATTTTTACCGAATTAGAATGACCCTAAAAATCAAAGAAAGGTTGAAGTAGATATGAATAAGACATTTGCACCAATTTTGGACTCAGACCAGGAATCTTTGGTAAAGGTTCTTCGTGAATTTGTTAAGGATCAGATAAGACCGATAGTAGAGGAGTTAGATTCAACTGAACGATTCCCCGAAGAGATCTACTTAGAATTGGGCAAAATGGGAATGCTTGGAGTGAATATTTTATCAAAGGATGGCGGTGCCGGTGGTAGTTGTCTAGATTACTGCCTTGTAATGGAAGAACTTTCTGCTGGGTACGCTTCAATAGCGGACCAAGTTGGATTAATTGAATTGGTAGGTTCATTAATTTCTAAATTTGGCAGTAATGAGCAAAAGACCAAGTATCTACCTGGCATATTTGCAGGAACGTTGAGATGTGCCTATGGATTGACCGAAGCAAATGCAGGTAGTGATTTGGGGAGTTTGAAAACCCATGCGACTCGCGATGGCGATAATAATTGGATTTTAAACGGGGAGAAGATTTATATTCATAATGCGCCTGTAGCAGATTTCGTTATGGTGCTTGCGAAGACAGACCCGAATAAAGGAAAGCGTGGGGGAATGACAATGTTCCTAGTAGACATTGATCAAGTTGGAGTAACGAGAGCGTATAAGGAAAAAAAGATGGGCCAAAAGGCTTCTCCTGTAGGAGGATTCGTTTTTGAAAATGTAAAGCTAGACGAAAGTTCTGTACTGGGTGGCGAAGGGAATGGTTTTTCTGCGGTTCTCCAAGGGCTGCAGAAAGGTAGATTAGGCATAGCTTCCCTTGCGAATGGCATTTCTCACGCAGCAATAGATACAGCGACAGCACATGCAAAATCTCGAGAGCAGTTTGGTCAGGCCATAGGACAATTTCAGGGTGTTGCATTTTCACTGGCAGAAATGGTTGCAGATTATTCGGCAGCGGTGGCATTAACTCATTCCGCGGCAAAGAAAATTGATGCAAATATTGAGTGTGGCCCAGCAAGCTCAATTGCTAAATTACTCTCCAGTGAAAATGCAGTTAAAATTACAAATAAAGCGGTTCAGGTCCTGGGGGGCGCAGGTTATATTCGTGGTGTGGAAGCAGAACGCCTCTATAGAGATGCAAGAATTACCACAATCTATGAAGGGACAAGCGAAGTCCAAAAACTCGTAATCAGCAGGGAACTTTTATCCTAGACTTACTCTGGCTGTTAGAAAATTTAGCTCTAAGAAGCTAAAACGTTACCAAATCGTTATAAAATTCTCCAAAGGTTTCCCCCGGGGGGTATTGACGGCCATAGGGTAGGTAGGTTAGAAAGCGCTTACTCAACATTTTGTTGAATGTTTTACCCCTCTACAGGAAGCCAGGAGACTAAGTATGAAAAGTCAAATTCGCGGAAAGGGCATAGTTTTTTCAATATTGTCGCTATGTCTTGGAGCATCATCTGCACTAACATTCGCTGCGCCCGCAGCCCAGGCTGCAGACCTTTGTGCAAAAGACAAAGTCCACCTAGTGCAGAGTGGTCGTGGCCTAGAAAATCCTTACTACGCCTTCGTTAACACAGGAGCGAATGCGTTCGCCAAAACAGTTGGATTAACAAGTGAGTGGATCTCAAGCGAAGGTGATTCTCAAAAGCAACTCGCACAGATCACGAGCATAGTAAATCAATATGGAAATTGTGCAGTTATTAACGTTGACCCAAATGAGAGTGCAATTCTGCCAGCTATTTTAGATGCAGCAAAAGCAAAGGGAGCTCATGTGATCGTTCAATGGAACCGACCTAAGGGCCTTTCTCCAAAATCATATGGCGACACTTTCGTAACCTTCATGTCAGAAAATGGATATAACCAAGGATACGGCTCAGCTATTGCACTTCTCAAAGCCATGGGAGGAAAAGGGAGCATTGTTGCATTGCAAGGAATTCTCGATAATGTGCCTGCTCAGACTCGATTCTTGGGCCTAAAGGCAGCGTTGAAGCTGTATCCGAAAGTAAAGTTACTCGCTGATCAGACCGCTAACTGGGATCAGAATCAAGCTCAAAAATTAACTCAAACTTTCATCACTAAGTATGGAAAGCAGATTACTGGTGTATGGACAGCTAATGACAGTATGGGCCTTGGTGCGCTTGCTGCTTTGACTGCTAAGGGAATGAAATCAGTACCAGTTGTTGGTACCGATGGACTTACTCAAACCTTGAAGTTAATCGCAGCTGGAAATGGTAAGTCCGGCTTTATCGCAACATCAGTTCCAGGTGGAGCGGTGCAAGGCGGATTCGGATTGGCTATTGGATACGCTGCAGCGACTGGTGCAATTACGGTCGCAGACCTACCTGCCAACCATCGTGCTTTCTACTTAAAAACTAATATCGCCACAAAGGCGAACATCGCAGCAACATTGGCTCTTGCAAATGATCCAGTGCCTTCACTCAACTTCAGTGATATCTGGTCACATGTTGGTGACGTGATACCTGAAGACCTCTAAAGAGGCTTAGAGTAGGGATGCGCCGAGTCTTGGCTTGGCGCATTCTTACTATTTTATATCAAAAAATTCTTCCATCAGAAATTTTTCTCAAGATTTATTTAAAAGAAATGGACTTGTTGAGTTGTTGAAAATGGGAACCAAAAGATTTACAGGTGCTGGGCTTCCCATTCCTGCATTGGTGGCATTATTAATTATCTGTATTTTTACTTCAACTCAATCCACTCAATTTTTAACTTTAGAAAACTTCAAAGCGATCGCCGATCAGGCGGCAATCACATTGATTATCGCATGTGGTCTTACTTTTGTTATCTTGATGGGCAGCATAGATCTCTCAATCCAAGGCGTAATTGCCGCATCTGCAATGTCTACATCCCTTTTGATTGCGAATGACAGAACAGATTTCAATATGGGTTTTGGTGTGTTTGGTATCGGTATAGGAATTGGAGCACTAATCGGTTTATTAGCAGGGCTTGCAGTTACGGTAATTCGTATTCCGTCCTTTATCGTTACAATCGCGACTTGGAATTTCGGACTTGGAATCGGATATATTCTATTTGGAAGTGGTTCACAACCGGGAATTCAAGATAAGAAATTTATTGGATTGGGTATTGATACTTTTTTTGGGCTCACGAAAATAGTATGGATTGCTGTAGGTATAGCTGCTCTAAGTTTCATAATTCAACGCTATACAATATTTGGCCGCTATGCCTATGTTATTGGCGGTTCAGAAGAGACAGCATTGCTCTCTGGCATAAATGTGAAGAGATTTCGTGTATTGGCATTCATCTTCTCAGGGGCTACGTCCGGTTTAGCTGGGACTTTACTTGCCTCCAAGATGGGTATTGGGGCTGTGAACTCAGGAGAAGGATTGCTTTTTCTTACAATCTCTAGCGTTGTTATCGGGGGAACTTTATTGAATGGTGGCCGAGGCGGGATATTACACTCAATTATAGGTGTCCTAATTATGACAACCATCTATATTGCAATGATTCTGTTGGGTGTGAGTAGCTTTTTCCAAAATATTGTCCAAGGACTTGTAGTCTTAATTGTCGTTGTCATTGCTAGTTGGAAACAAAGAAAACCTTTAAGAACGGTGTTGTAACTATGGCTACCCGAGTGTCGGTAAATTCAATTAGTAAAAGTTTTGGAGTTGTTCAAGCGCTGAAAGATGTCTCGCTGAAAATTAATGACGCTGAAGTGATCGGTCTAGTTGGAGAAAATGGTGCTGGCAAATCGACTCTTCTGAAGGTGATTAGTGGAAATATTCGTGCAGAATCTGGAAACTTTGCAATTGGCGATCAGATAAAAATCTTTGGTTCGGTTTCTGATGCAACTAATGCTGGAATTTCCATGGTTTATCAAGAGCAATCTCTTTTGCCCAATATGAGCGTTGCAGAAAATATTTTCTTGGGTATAGAAGGGGATGCCAAAAGATTCGGAACATTTTCACCTAAAAGAATTCGTGAAAAAGCAATTGACTACCTAAATCGAGTTTCTGTTAATGTCGATCCTAAATCAATTACAGAGAATCATTCCTTCGGGACTAGGCAAATGATTGAGATTGCCAAGGCACTTGCGATTGCTGAGTTTTCTGGAAACCCGCCGATATTACTCCTGGATGAGCCGACTTCGGTACTCTCTAAAAATGAAATTGAAGTTCTCTTCTCAGTGATTCGCGAAATCAAAAAAAATACATCAGTGGTGTTCGTCTCACATCGCCTCGAAGAGGTCCTGACAATCAGCGACAGAGTTTATGTCATGCGAGATGGTCAAATAGTTGCTGAAATTGATCCAAGGAATGTATCAGTTGATGAGTTGTTCAAATTGATGGTGGGTAGGGATCTATCTAAGTCATATTTTCAAGAAGAACTGACTAATACACCTTCAGATAGAAAACTGTTGGAACTTCAAAATTTGGGTGGCTTAGGATTCGAAAATGTAGTTCTTGATCTCAGGCTGGGTGAAATAGTTTCTATTCTCGGGCTGCAAGATTCAGGACGTGAAAATTTAGGCAGGGTAATTTTCGGAGCGTTGCCAAAGAAAAAAGGGAAGATGTTTCTTGATGGAAAACTTTTAGCAGGAAGAAACACCTCTCGTTCGGTTGCGAATGGAATTGGCTACGTTCCTAGTGAAAGAAAAACGGAAGGAATAATTCTTGCTATGGACGTGGGAGATAATTTAAGTTTTGCTCATCCTGAAAATGCAACTAGATACGGAATCTTATCTAGGGGCAGGATCACACAATTATTTATTAAGTGGGCTGGACAATTAGAACTTAAAGCACCTTCGAGCAGAACTTCAATAAAGTCCTTGAGTGGCGGGAATCAACAAAAAATAGTTCTAGCTAAATGGCTAATGGATTCCAACTTGAAGTTATTGATACTCGATACGCCTACCCGAGGATTGGACGTAGGGGCAAAAACTGAGATTTATAGAATACTCCGTGAGTTAGCGGCTAAAGGGATAGGAATCATTCTGCTTGCCGATTCTCTGGAAGAAGGAATTTTCATGAGCCACAGAGTTTTGACCATGAAAGATGGAAAAGTGACAGGCGAATTTGTATCTTCGCCAGAAAACCGGCCAGAACGTACGAGCCTACTGCAAGGAATACTATGATGGAAATCAAGAATCCAAATCATTTTTTTGCTTTTTTGCGTCAAAAGGGCATTTCTTCACTTATTGTGCTCATAGTACTTGTCGGAATCTTACTTCTAGTAAAGCCGGAGTCTATGTCCCTGTCTTCAATATCCTCATTAATGGATCAAGCATCAATCCTTTTGTTGTTGGCATCAGCCCAATGCATAATTATAATTATGGGAAGAATTGATCTTGCAAATGCCACATTTTGTTCCCTTCTGACTGTTATAACTGCGCTGTCATTGAACAGTTTTGGTTTCTTGGCAATTCCAGTGTTAATTGTATTTGCAATTTTTGTTGGCTTTTTGCAATCCTGGCTTCATCAGATTTTTCAAGTTCCATCGTTTGTAATTTCCTTGGCATTTCTGGGTATAGCAAGTGGCTGTGCTCTTGTGTTAACTAGTGCAAGCACTATTTTAGTAAAGCCGAATGTTAGGTTTACAAAAGTACTTTTCAGTTCCCCGGGTGATATACCGATTTCTTTCATGTTATCTTTATTTATTGTTGGCATTTTAGGATTTTTACTGGCGAAAACTCCATGGGGCCGGGCGGTTAGGGCTATTGGTTTCAACCAACGCGCTAGTACTTATAGTGGTATTAATACATTCTGGGTAATGTCTAGTGCTTTTATGGTAGCTACGACCTTGATTGCAATTGCTTCCACGTTGAATGTTGGGTATCTTGGCACTGCAAGTGCGAGTATTGCTGACAGTTACTTACTTCCTGGAATTGCTGCAGTAGTAGTTGGAGGAACTTCTATCGCTGGAGGAATCGGAGGAATTGGTAGAACGGTTTGGGGGGTTTTAATAATATCTGTACTCAGAATTGGTATGGATCTACTTCATATTAGCCAGAATGTTCAACCTGTTGTGTATGGAATTATTATTATTTTGGCTATCGCATTGACTGTAGATCGATCACGGGTCTCGATCGTCGCATGAAAAAAGGTTCCCAAAATTCTATCAACACCAAATTCTTTGGAATCTAGGAGAAAATCATTGGAAGCAATTGAGATGCTCTTCGCAAAGCATGTTATAAAAGTTTTGACCTTCTTCGCACTTCTGACTACTGTTAAAAAGGGATCATAATGACAAAAAAAAGCACAAGATATGATTATATAATCGTAGGTGGAGGGTCTGCGGGTTGTGTATTGGCAGCGAAACTTTCCTCAGACCCATCGGTATCTGTTCTACTCATAGAGGCCGGCAAGTCTGATTCCCACCCCTTAATTCATGTGCCTGCGGGTTTCGCCAAGTTAACAGCAGGTCCATTCCAATGGGGCTATGTCAGCGAACCGCAAAAAAATGCCATGGGCAGGAAGATCCCCTTAGCTCAAGGAAAGGTTCTTGGCGGAGGCGGTTCTATAAATGCTCAGGTTTACACAAGAGGTACGAGCGAAGATTATGACAGATGGGTATCGGCGTATGGTTGTAAAGGGTGGGATTCGGAGACAATGCTTAAATATTTTAAAATGGCCGAAGATAACGAAAGATTATCTGGAAAGTTTCATTCTTACGGTGGCCCACTTGGTGTTTCGGATTTAGCGAACCCTCACGAACTCACCAAGGCTTTTGTCCAATCTGGCCAAGAAATGGGGTTACCCTACAACGATGATTTTAATGGCGAATCTCAGTTTGGTGTTGGTTACTACCAAACGACAACGAGAAATGGAAAGAGATGTAGCGCCGCAGTCGGATATTTACACCCAGTACTGAATCGAAAGAACTTAGTAGTCGAAACTCAGATGAATGTTTCCAAAATAATAATTGAAAATAAGAAAGCAGTCGGAGTTTTAGTAAATTCTGGAACATCTACTAGAACCTACAGTGCTACTCGAGAGATTATTGTTGCTGCAGGAGCTTTTGGGTCTCCCAAATTATTGCAACTTTCTGGAATTGGAGACCCCATAGATCTCCAAAGAGTAGGGATTAAAATTGAAAGTGAGCTGAAGGGTGTAGGAAAAAATCTGCAAGATCATTGTGATTTAGATATTATTTATTCAATCAATAAGAAGATAAGCATGGATCGCATGGACTCTGTTTCACCTTTCACCGCTAATGCTGGTATCGAATATTTGCTTTATAAGCGTGGCCCTTTAGCTTCAACAGTCGTAGAAGGTGGAATGTTCTCGTATTCAGATAAGAAGGAAAAGACACCTGATTTACAATTCCATTTCTTGCCTGCCGCTGGGGTGGAAGCTGGTATTGCTGCGACAGAGAAAGGTTTAGGCGTCACTTTAAATGTCTATTTCTTGCGCCCTAAAAGCCGTGGGACTGTTCGGATTGCGTCTTCCGACCCTAGATCAGCACCATTAATAGATCCAAATTATTTGTCCGAGGATTGCGATCTTGAGGCAACAATTGAAGGACTACGTCAAATGAGGGAGGTGATGTCTCAACCTGCCATCTCTAAATACGTAACTAAGGAGCACTTGGCCAAAGGCGCCACACTAAATTCCAAAGATTCATATGTAAAATTTGTCCGAGAAAATGGAAGAACTTCTTATCATCCCGTCGGAACCTGTGCGATGGGGAGTCATGAAGAGTCTGTCGTCAGCCCAGAACTTAAAGTTCACGGAATAGGGAACTTACGGATTGCTGATTCTTCCATCATGCCAGAGATTGTAAGCTCAAATACACAGGCCACAACGATTGCGATTGCCGAAAGAGCTGCTGATTTAATTTTGAGAGAGAACTAAAGTAATTTAAGAAGATGGTTAGCAACAAAAATTGTTTCTCCTAAGTCATTCAGAACACCTACTTCCGATACGATTATGTTCTTTTCGTTCATACTTTTTGGCACATATTCTACCCGTAAGTTGGAATCTGCGTATACCGGTTTGATAAAACGAATTCTGTCATATCCATAAGTGACGCCTCCTCGATTGATATCTTCCAGGTACTGACTAGAAGCCCTACCTGTTAGTGACATTATTAATAGACCTTGGCTTAGTATCTTTTCATACCCTAATGCAAGCGCACTATCCAAGTGAAGATGATGAGGAGCATCATCTCCTGTCAATTTCGCAAATTCAGTAATCATTTCAGATGTAACCTTAAAAGTTGACGTTACCGTTTGTCTCCAGAATTCCATTTTTCTATTTGCTCCCTGAATATTTATTAACGAACAACTCTCGCACTTCCTCCGCCAGCCAACTTCTTAACCTCAGCTAAGGTTGCCATCGATGTGTCACCTGGAGTTGTCATTGCTAAGGCTCCATGTGCAGCTCCATACTCGACAGAACTCTGAAGGTCTTTAATCTCCAAGAGCCCATAAATCAGACCAGATGCGAATGAATCACCGCCGCCAACTCGATCAAGTATTTCGAGCCCTTTACGTTGCTTCGACTCTACAAATCCTTCTTCTGCGGACCACGCGATAGCACCCCAATCATTGTTACTTGCAGAATTGACACCTCGAAGTGTCGTGGCAATTACCTGAAAATTAGGAAACTCTTCACTCGCCATTGCGATCATCTTCTTAAATCCTGAGGTGGATAGATCAGTTAAATTTTCGTTCGCTCCCTCTACTTCCAATCCAAGACATGCAGTGAAATCTTCTTCATTGCCAATCATTACATCCACATATTTTGCTAACTCACTATTTACTTGGCGGGCATGTTCTACTCCTCCTATACCCTCCCATAATGAAGGTCGATAGTTGAGATCATATGAGATGACTGTGCCGTGTTTGCGTGCCGATTTCATCGCAGCTTCGGCAACTGAAGCAGCTGATTTGGAAAGCGCCGCAAAAATTCCGCCCGTATGGAACCAACGGACCCCTTTACCAAAGAGTTCATCCCAATCGACATCCTCCACAACCATTTGGGAAATTGCGGTATTGCCCCGGTCGCTTACTCCGACCGCTCCCCGAACTCCAAAGCCGCGTTCGGTGAAGTTCAAGCCACTGCGTACGCTTCTGCCTATGCCATCAGATTTTTTCCATTTAACATACTGGAGGTCAAGCCCTCCAGTAAGCATCAAATCCTCAACCAATCGACCTATTTCATTTTCTGGTAAGGCAGTGACGATTGCACCCCTCAATCCGAAGCACCGACGCAAGCCGCGGGCAACGTTATATTCACCGCCACCCTCATAAACATTAAACAGTCGAGTTGTACGTATCCGACCTTCACCTGGATCAAGTCGAAGCATGACTTCACCCAAAGAAACTATGTCGTATTTTGTGTCGTTAGCACTTTTAATTATCATTCGGGCTCCTTATAAATTAATTAGATGTCTGATGCCAACCTAGTTATTTCATCCCATTTTCCAGCTTCAATCAGTGATGTCGGAGAAATCCAGGATCCTCCGACACAGTCAACGTTTGGGAGTTCAAGATAACTTTTATAATTGGACTTATTAATTCCCCCAGTGGGACAGAAGGAAGTACTTTGAAGCACCGAAGAGATTGCTTTTAAGAAGCTTATTCCGCCAGATTCTTCAGCTGGAAAAAACTTAGCGGAACAGATATCGAGATCTCTTAATCTCATGGCTTCTGAAACGGTCGCACAGCCAGGAAGAAAGGGAACATTTGAATCTTTGAGGAAATTGAGTAATTCTGCAGTTGAACCAGGTGTAACCAAGAACTTAGCTCCAGCTTTTAAGGCTTGTTTTGCATTTTCTACATTTAAAATTGTACCTGCTCCCACCATGGCTTCCGGTACTTCGCAATTAATTCGATAAATTGCATCAAGTGCAGCCGAAGTCCGTAAGGTTATTTCAATTCTATTAATCCCTGCACTAATTAAAGCTCTAGCCAGTGGAACCGCATCTTCGACATTTTTAATGACAACAACTGGTATGACTTTTTGAGAGCCCCAATAGTGATCTTTGCTCATCGAACTATCATTGTTCTGTGGCAATCCAAGGGCCACCTAGAATCTTGTCGAGAGCTTCGATAAAGAAGTATTCGCCCCACATGACGCTTTCATCTACGCCAAGTTTTTTTGTTGCATGGTAACTTCCATGCTTTAAAATCCCTTCCCATGGTTCGTTTACACTTGCAAGAAATTCTGACGAGCATAACTTCTCAATCATTCTGAATGCAAAACTTGCATATTTGCTAGCCAGCTCTGGATCAGATACTAATTGACTTAGTTGCAATAAACCGCTGGCCGCGATTGCTCCAGCAGATGACTCAAATTGCATTTTAGGATTGGGTTCTTCAAAATCATTTTGAGGCACAATGAGATTACCTGCATGCTCGATAAAGAAATTCGCAGTTTCTTCTGCTACTTTTAAGAATCTAGCATCACCAGTGAATGCGTAGCTAGTCCCGAACCCATACAGTGCCCAAGCTTGACCACGTGCCCAAGTCGAATCATTACGCCAACCTTGAATTGTTTGTTGATGAAGAAAAACCCCAGAAGTTGCATCAAAAATTCCTTCATGTGTTGTGCTGCCGTCTCCTCGCACCAAATGACGACGCGATTGCAAAACGTGTTTATTTACTCTTCTTAATATTTCATTATCTTCTGTTTGCTCTGCCGCATAATAAATAATTCCAACGTTCATCATTATGTCTATGAAAGTACTGTTCTCGGCTAGAAAAGATCGAAAGAATCCTGCATTTTCATTAAATCTAAGCGACATAGTCTTGCCAGCTTGAATCACGACCTGATTAATTGCTGAATCACCAGTTATTTTGTGCCATTTTTTCCAGGTCGGCCAGAAAGTGAATCCGAGGTCATGAACATCTTCGTCAAATTCCCTACCCTTCAAGAGTTTTGAATAATGCTCAGCTTTTGCCCGCCAAAAATTTTCATCAACATGATCGGCCAGAATCCACATTTGGCCACCAAGAAATCCATCACACCAATTAGTCCAAGATTCCTTCTCGTGCTTCCATTTCCCACCTTCTGTAAAAAGTGGGAAATAATCAGGATAATTAGTTATTAAATTCCTAACTTTAGCATCAGCAACATTGAGTGCCTCTCGGCTTAGAGCCTCAAGGTGGTGTGGAATTTCTATTTTATTTTTCAGTTTTTTCTTCATGGCTGCTCCTGAAGTCCAGTGGTAATGAAATCTACAGACAAAGAGTATCCCTCCGAGTGAGATTTTGGTGGAAAAAATCTGAGAAAATATTCGTCTCATTTTCTCCGATTGTTCTGAGTGTGGGTACTGGCTGTTTACTCAATATCAAGAGCACATATATGCATGTTTACTCAATTCCCCGAATTCAAATAGAGAAAATTGTCGAGCAGGTATGAATGGTAAAAAAGGGAAGTGATCAATGGATGCAGAGAAGATTTTCAATATGCCCGTTTCCGGCGTGTATCAGGCCTATCTGAAGAAGATTGAACGCAAGGGTGGAACTGAAACCGATCTGGTTAAGGTGATTGGCTGGCTCACCGGTTTTGATTCGAAGACCTTAGAGAAACATATTAAGGATGACACCACATTTAAAAACTTCTTTAAGAGCGCAAAACTAAACCCAAAGGCGAAATTAATCACTGGCACCATCTGTGGCGTAAAGATTGAAGAGATTGGAGACCCTTTGATGAAAAAGATTCGTTACATGGACAAGGTAGTCGACGAACTAGCCAAAGGACGCCCATTGGAGAAGATTTTTCGTTCTGGCCTATAGCCCACCGTCTCCTTAATTCAGTATTGCTATTATTTCTCCATGGGTTTTCCGATTGTTAATGGTTTGCGTGGAATTGAATTCGGCACAAAAGGTGAGTTCCGCGAAGAGCTAGTTGCCTTGATTCTGGAAGGCAAGAAAAAGGCCACCGCTGGTACTTTGGAATGGGATTATCAATCACAAAATGAACCAATTGAATACGTCGGTGAAAAACTAGCCGTTCTAAATAGTAATGGGGAGCAAGTTGCGACAATTGAGGCCACCAAGGTGGAAGTAGTCCAATTTGCGAAAGTGCCAGACGAATTCGCCTTAGCAGAAGGCGAGGGAGATTTATCGGGCGATGATTTTAGGCAAAGCCATCTGCGTTATTGGTCCAGGCAAGGATTGACCATCACCGATCAGACTGAAATTGTGCTTTTGTATTTTGATTTGGTTTCTCCACGCGATAAGTAGTTAGATTCATAATTAACATTTTATTCAATTGTTACGTCGATGAACCAACTGCTCTTACCTCTAGGTGTTATCAGTTGGCTGATGAGTCGAACGAAATTGTTCGGCGCTCATCTCATAGATTTCCTCAGGGCCATCTTCCTCATCAATCTGTTGACCAACATGGGTGAAGCCAAATTTGCTAATAATCGCAATCGAGGGCTGATTCGTGGCACTAACGGTATATCTAAGAATTGAAACTCCTGGTTGGTCAATGACCCATAGCCACATACCTTTGAGTGCTTCAGAGCCATAACCGTTATTTTGGAATTCTGGTGAAATGCCAAGGCCAATCTCGATCATTCCAGCTTCGTTGGGTTTGGCGTGAAAACTAATGCTGCCAACAATTTCAGAAGTGGATTTCAAAACGATCCAACGAATGAACCAAATATTTAGCGAAGGATCTAATTTCACCTGGGGAACGCGCCAGGCAAGTGGCCCCTTATCATCGATTAAAACTCGATATGGGTTTGTGAAAGGTTTTCTCTCATAGATACGTGAGTTCTCTGGCTCTTCGAAGAGAGTTATTAAGTCTTCGGGTTCAATCAAAAATAGATTGAGCCGCTCGGTTTCGATCAGATGTGGCACGAAGAAAGAATACCTGTGCGGTTAGTTTCCATACCCAGTTACACTCCATTCATGTTTGCCAAGTTTGCGCCATTCAAAGAATTCACTTCGATACTAAATCCGCACTCGAAGCGGA
>Ga0114964_10000919_pt1 | contig 21830 bp, 16 predicted proteins | sample C_131016_MF_Meta_FD_92638 | JGI IMG/M metagenome (GOLD analysis project Ga0114964, IMG submission 92638) | Freshwater microbial communities from Lake Croche, Canada to study carbon cycling - C_131016_MF_MetaG | ecosystem: Environmental > Aquatic > Freshwater > Lake | place: Lake Croche, Canada...
CTCATCAGGTGCCAACTGGAGCAAATTAGCTACATGCTGGCCTCGAGCATCTCGGCCAGCTTCCGTTAACTCATATGCTTTAACTCGGAAAACCCGACCGCGATTAGTGAAGAACAGGATCCAATTATGCGTAGTGGTAACAAAGAAGTGCGCTACTACGTCGTCCTGCTTTAGTGCAGCACCCTTTACTCCACGTCCACCTCTACGCTGAGCGCGATAAAGTCCGGCTTTCGTGCGCTTCACGTATCCATCGGCGGTAATTGTCACCACTACTGGTTCATTCACAATCAAGTCTTCGTTGGTCACATCGTTTTCGTCGGCAACAATTTGCGACCTACGCTCGTCGCCAAATTTTGCGACGATTTCAGCAAGCTCTTCGCTCACGATAGCCCGTTGGCGGACGACGCTGCCCAGAATCGCTTCGTATTCGGCAATTTCGGCCATTAGTTTGTCATGCTGGTTTTGCAGTTCGTTGCGCTCCAAGGCTGCCAATTTGCGTAGCTGCATATCCAAAATAGCTTGCGCTTGAACTTCATCGATATCTAGCAAATCTTGCAGGCCCTGCTGGGCAAGTGCGGCCGACTGCGAACCGCGGATTAAGGCAATTACTTCGTCAATGCGATCGATCGCTTTGAGCAAACCAATCAAAATATGAACGCGCTCTTGTGCAATACGCAGACGATAAGCGGTGCGGCGCTGGATAACTTCAATCTGGTGCGTAATCCAGTTCGAAACAAATGCATCAACGCTTAGTGTGCGTGGCACGCCATCGACGAGAGCCAACATGTTTGCGCCAAAGTTATCTTGCAGCTGTGTGTGCTTGAACAGGTTGTTTAGAACTACCTTGGCAACAGCGTCGCGCTTAAGTACCACAACAATGCGCATACCTGTTCGGCTACTTGTTTCGTCAATGATGTCGGCGATGCCGGTGATCTTTCCTTGATCATGTAGTTCAGCAATGCGTGAAATTAAATTATCTGGATTCACCTGGTACGGAAGTTCAGTAATCACAATTACGGTGCGCCCGCGTTTGTCTTCTGTGATTTCGGTAACCGCTCGCATCGTGATAGAGCCACGGCCGGTGCGCTGCGCATCTTGGATGCCACGTCTTCCAACAATCAACGCGCCTGTTGGGAAGTCCGGACCGCTAATGCGTTCCATTAGCGCCTCAAGTAATTCCTCACGGCTGGCATCCGGGTTCTCGAGCGCCCACTGCACGCCGGCGGCAACTTCGCGCAGATTATGCGGTGGAATATTCGTCGCCATACCCACAGCGATACCGGATGATCCATTAACTAACAGGTTTGGAAAACGTGCCGGCAAAACGGTTGGTTCCAAATTTTTGCCGTCATAGTTTGGTGTGAAATCAACCGTATCTTGGTCGATGTCTCGAACCATCTCCATGGCAAGTGGAGCCAAACGGGCTTCGGTGTAACGCGCAGCCGCTGGCGAATCGTTACCGGGTGAACCAAAGTTGCCCTGACCTTGAGCAAGTGGATACCGCAGTGACCAACTTTGTGTGAGTCGAACCAAGGTGTCATAAATAGCACTATCGCCATGTGGGTGATACTGGCCCATTACTTCACCGACAACACGAGCGCTTTTGTTGAATGATCGGTCTGGGCGGTAGCCGCCGTCGTACATCGCGTAAATAACGCGTCGGTGCACTGGCTTCAATCCATCACGCACATCTGGCAATGCGCGCGAGACAATAACACTCATTGCATAGTCGAGGTATGAACGCTGCATTTCTACATGCAGATCCACGATTTCGATGTGGTCGTTGGTTTCAGAAATTTCAGTCATTAGATGTCCAAGAAGCGTACGTCGCGAGCGTTGCGTTGGATGAAGTTGCGGCGACTTTCGACATCTTCACCCATTAGGGTCGAGAACAATTGATCTGCCTGAGCTGCGTCTTCAACTGACACTTGAAGCAAAACTCGGCGCTGCGGATCCATTGTGGTCTCCCACAGCTCTTCGGCATTCATTTCACCAAGACCTTTGTAGCGCTGAATATCTTCGGTCCTAAGTTTCTTGCCAGCAGCTAATCCGGCTTCCACAATTGCATCGCGCTCGCGGTCACTGTAGGCATAAGCCGGGGCTTCGCGCGACCACTTAATTTTGAACAACGGTGGCTGAGCTAAGTAAACGTATCCACCATCAACAAGTGGACGCATGTAGCGGAAAAGGAAGGTAAGCAACAGTGTTCGAATGTGCTGGCCGTCGACATCTGCGTCAGCCATTAAGACGACTTTGTGGTAGCGCAATTTATTGATGTCGTATTCATCCTGGATGCCAGTGCCGAAAGCCGAAATCAGTGACTGAACTTCGGTGTTGGCAAGAACTTTATCGAGGCGGGTTTTTTCAACATTCAGAATCTTGCCGCGAATTGGCAAAATCGCTTGAGTTCGTGGATCGCGGCCTTGGCCAGCAGAGCCACCTGCTGAGTCACCTTCGACAATGAATACTTCGCATTCCGTTGGCTCCGTGCTTGAGCAATCTTTTAGTTTGCCTGGCAATCCGCTACTACCCAGTAGGCCTTTGCGATTTCGGGCTAAATCACGAGCTTTACGGGCGGCTAGTCGGGCGGTGGCTGCTTGCACTGACTTGCGGGCAATCTCTTTGCCTTCACTCGGGTTCTTTTCAAACCAAGCACCTAGCTGTTCGTTCACAACTTTTTGGACGAATGCTTTAGCTTCCGTATTTCCGAGTTTCGTTTTGGTCTGTCCTTCAAACTGTGGTTCGCGTAGTTTGATCGAAACAATCGCGGTCAAACCTTCGCGCACATCTTCACCGGAGAGGTTCGTGTCCTTCTCTTTCAGGATGTTCCACTCGCGAGCAAACTTGTTCACCAATGTGGTTAACGCTGCGCGGAAGCCTTCTTCATGTGTACCGCCTTCAATCGTGTTGATCGTGTTCGCAAAGGTATAAACCGATTCGGTATAACTATTACTCCACTGCAGCGCCAGCTCGGCGCTTAATCCACGCTCATCATCTTCGGCAGCGATTTCAATCACTTCACTATGGGCAGCAACTTTTGTGGAGTTTAGGTGACGCACAAAATCTGCGATGCCGCCCTCATAAAAGTACGCAACACTGCGGCTTCCCTTTTCGACTACCTCTTCGCCTTTTTCATCGGTGCTAGTAAATGTCGCTGCGCGTTCATCGGTGAGCGAAAGCGTCAGCCCACGATTCAGGAACGCCATTTCCTGGAAACGGCGAGCTAGCGTGTCGAAGTCGTAGTGGGTAGTTTCGAAAATGTCGCCGTCCGCCCAGAACGTAACTGTGGTTCCAGTGGTATCTGTTGTGCCACCTTTGGCCAGCGGCGCAGTTGGTACTCCGTGTTTGTAGGACTGTGTCCAGATTGCGCCTTCGCGTTTGACTGCCACATCGACATTGGTCGACAGCGCGTTCACAACTGAAACACCAACGCCATGCAAGCCACCGGATACCGCGTACCCGCCGCCACCGAACTTTCCGCCAGCGTGCAATACGGTTAAAACTACTTCCACTGCAGGCTTGCCCTCTGACGGGACAATGTCTACCGGGATTCCTCGACCATTATCGATTACTCGTACGCCACCGTCAGCCAAAATGGTCACATCAATGTGAGTGCAGTGACCTGCCAATGCCTCGTCAACGGAGTTATCTACAACTTCATAAACTAGGTGGTGTAGGCCGCGTTCACCGGTTGAACCGATGTACATTCCAGGGCGTTTTCGAACAGCATCCAGGCCCTCAAGGACCTGGATGGCACTGGCGTCATATGACACTAGTTGGCCTTCCAGTTAGTGGGATAAAACACACGATTTTCGGTAGCTAAAAAAGCCACTTTTTAACTATGTGTGAGTATCTCAATCCTATCGGTTTTTCCGTCAAAAATAAGCACAAAACGGCTATCCATATGTGTCTCGCGGACCTCGGCCTGGCACGCTGCGCAACCCATGTTTCCACGAGGGTGCACTCGGTCCGATTACCTGAATATCGGTGATCACTCCAGCGCCGAATTCCGCGTCTAATGTCTGTGCGAGTGTGGGTAACAGTAGGCGCATTTGAGTGGCCCAAGCAGTTGAGTCAGCGCGCAAAATTAACAGTCCCGATGTTCCGCTCGGATCTAGAGTTAGCGTCTCAATTTTTACATGGTCGGCCACTTGCTCACCGCAGAGTTGTGGCCACATTGCATGTAGTTTGCCCACTGCGATATTCAGATCCCAGCCCTTGCTCACAATTAAGTGATCTACCAGCATGGACAGGGTTGCTGGGTCGCGAACATCTGGCCCAGCCCCACTTCGCTGCTCATCCACCGGGCGGTTAAAGGTAGGCGTGGTTCCTCTAGTGATGCCTTTTCTTAATCGCGCACGAGTGAGCAGGGATTTTAGAAATTCCTGCTGTTGGTTAGTTAGCATGCGCGACTCCGTCAGCCAACCAATAACGCACGCTGTCAAACTCTTTCGGCACATCTGCCTCATCGGCCACAGTGATGATGGTTTGTTCCACACCACTAATCGTCTCAATTAATCGGCCCCGGCGTCTTGCATCTAATTCAGCAAAAACATCGTCCAGGATTAAAACAGGATCGCTATCGTGCTCACGTAGCACCGCGAACGTCGACATCCGTAGCGCAATCGCCACCGACCAAGATTGGCCGTGCGACGCGTAATTACGCACAGGCATTCCGGCCAGCTCTAGTGATAAATCATCGCGATGTGGGCCAGAAAGAGTTAAACCACGATCAACTTCTTCTTTGTGTCTATTTTCAAGTGCTAGTCGGAGTTGCTCAGCTATGTTTTCCCGGTCCTGGGTTTGCTCGGTAAGCCACGAAGAGTGATAAGTGACCCCAATTGGCTCGGTGGTACCACTAATCACATTGCCAAACTCGGTTATATGCGGCAGTAATTGTTCAATTGCCTTTGATCGAGCTAAGACTAATTCGGCTCCAAATTTAACTAATTGCTCATCCCAGGCAACCAGAGTGCTTCGCGCGGTATCTGATAGCGCTCGACGGCCCGCAGACTTGAGCAAACTGTTGCGCTGTTTTAGTGCTCGCTCGTAATCCTGTTTTACCTCTGCCATCCGTGGCGACTGCAATGTTAAAAACTCATCTAAGAATCTGCGACGAACCGCTGGTTCATTTTTAACTAGATCTAAATCTTCAGGGGAGAAAATTACTACCTGGATTACCCCGACAACATCGCGTGGCCGGCGCACAGGTGCGCCATTGAGTTCAACTACGTTTTGCTTATCTCGGTTGATGGTTATCGCGACGTTGGCCTGGCGTCCATTTTTTTGAGCCACGGTATTTATAAATGAACTATCACATTCGTTTCGAATTAATGGTCCGTCTTGCGCAACTCGGTGACTAGCTAACGTGGCGCTGTAATGAACCGCTTCAACGATGTTTGTTTTTCCTAGCCCGTTACGCCCGATGATGCTAGTCGCGCCTTCGGCAAACTCAAGCTGTAGCAACTCATGGCTGCGAAAGTTAACTAGTCCGAGGGACGAAATTTTCATTAGTCGAGTCGGCGCGGCAAAAGTAAATATTTATGTGAATCTTTTGACGGTCCATCTATTTCTGATTTGCCAGTTAGAAGCGCCGGTTTCATTGGGCCGGTTAAGGCAATTTCCGTAATTGGTGAATTTAATGAAGACAGACCTTCAATTAAGAAATGTGGGTAGAAACCTAAGGTATGACTTTCACCAACTAATGAGCTTTCGAGATATTCACGAGCTTCTGAGCGTTCCCCGATGCCTCCTGCGCCAAAAACGCACGTTTCACCGTCTTCGAAACTTAACGCAATCGGCGAATTGTGATCTAAGACTAGAGAGATGCGCTTCACTGTCTCAATTAATTTCGCGGTATCGATTTGCACAGTGGATGTTGCTTCAAAATCTAAAAGAGTTTTGTAGGTCGGGAATGTGCTGGCGATAGTTCGACTAATTGTCTGGCGATTACCGGCAGTGATACCGATTAGTCCTTCATTACCTTGGGCGAACGAGAGTGTTATTTCATCGGTTGGTGAAAGTGTTTTTGCGATGTCAACAATATATTTTGCTGGTACTAATGATGTGGTAGAGATTTTTGCAGACACCGGCGACCATTTTAATTTGGCAACTGCAAGACGATTTCCATCGGTAGCTGCAAGCTCGATATCAGTTCCATCTACTGTGAAGTTAATTCCAGTTAAATGCTGACGAAAATCATCACGAGCCGCAGCTACACCAATTTGCGATATTGAAGTGGTGAATTCTTTCGCGTTCACAGTGCCGGAAGATTCTGGAATTTGGAGTGCGGGTGGGTATTCCGCCGTTGGCATTGTTTGTAAAGTGAATGAGGAGCGGCCACTTTTAATTTCGATTCGAGTTCCATCTGATGCCACATCAATCGGGGCTGCTGGTAAGGCCCGCATGATATCCGATAGTAATCTTCCAGAAATTAATACCTCGCCGGGCTCGATCACATTAGCGGAAATAATCTCTTGGTTGCGCACATCTAGATCTGATCCAGATATAACCAATTGGTTATTAGCCGCGACTATGTGCACGCCGCGCAGAATTGGCTGCGCTGGCCTTTGTGGAATTACTCTTCCCACCCAAACAGCTGCTTCGGCGATTGCATCTCGATCGACTTGGAACTTCACGATTAAATCCTTAAAGAGTGTTTAATATATTAATTGGGAAAACTTAGTTACTTAGTACTTTAGTGAGCCTTTATGTTGCCACAGACAGCAGACAAGTTACTAGCCGGGTTAGTAACTTTTTCTAGTGATGATTTAGTTAACAATCAGTAACCCACAACCTAGTTGGGTGTCGGTAGTCGGATATATATCTCTTTAATAGTTGTAGTAGCGCCAGTGGATAATGTGGATAACTGTAATTCGCTAGATAAACCTTGACATTTTAAAATATTTAACCTGTGGATAAATATGCCATACATCCACAGGGTCAACACGAACACATAGTTATCCACAATTATCCACAGGTTTTTGTGGAGGGAGATTTGGTTATACCCAGGTTAAACACTGCGGCATCTAAAGGTTTTCTCGCAAAATAGTTATCCCCAAAGTTATCCCCAATGTGCATATTCAGCACTTCTGAGAATTATTTGACATAACTATCAGTCGGAAACGGTATTAGATATTTCTAGGTTGAGCCTTAATCCGGGCAGTCAGGTCACTAATTTGGTTATAAAGACTTCGGCGCTCAGCGATCAGCTGGCGGACTTTACGATCTGCGTGCATAACTGTTGTGTGATCGCGCCCACCAAACTGCTGGCCGATTTTCGGCAGTGATAAATCTGTGAGCTCCCGGCAAAGGTACATAGCAATCTGGCGCGCTGTTACCAAGGTGCGTGAGCGACTAGCTCCAGTTAAATCATCCAAGGTCACACCGAAATAATTAGCGGTCTGCGCCATGATTGAACTAGCGGATATTTCTGGGCCGCTGGCATCGGTAATCAGATCCTTAAGCACAATTTCTGCCAGGCCGAGATCAACAGGCGAGCGATTCAAACTGGCAAACGCAGTGACGCGAATTAAGGCGCCCTCAAGTTCGCGGATGTTTGTAGACATCTTCGAGGCGATGAATTCCAATACATCTTGCGGCGCACTTAATCGTTCTTGCGCACATTTCTTTCGCAGAATTGCAATACGAGTTTCTAAATCGGGTGGCTGTACATCCGTTGGAAGCGCGCTGGCGAATCGGGAAACCATTCGGTCTTCGAATCCTTGAAGCTGTTTAGGCGGTAAGTCTGAGGTGACCACAATTTGCTTATTCGCATTGATTAATGTGTTCCAAGTGTGGAAAAACTCTTCTTGCGTTTGGACTTTTCCGCTCAAGAATTGGATGTCATCAACAAGTAGTACGTCGATATCACGGTACTTACGTTGAAAATCTTTTGCTTTATCATCACGAATTGAGTTGATGAATTGGTTGGTAAATTCTTCACTGCTCACATAGCGAACTTTCGAGCCGGCGTACAAAGTGCGGGTGTAATGACCAATCGCGTGCAGTAGGTGAGTCTTGCCCAAACCAGATTCACCGTAAATAAATAATGGGTTGTAAGCCTTACCTGGTGCTTCAGCGACTGCGCGGGCCGCCGCATGGGCAAATCGATTGGATGCACCGGGCACAAACGTATCGAAGGTGTACTTCGGATTTAATCGGCTGCCTTCTTGGTCAGTGCGTGGGGCGGGTGCTGGTCCGCGTGATGCCTGCGGTGGCAATGCCGGGTTTGGATCAGATTCGATATCACTAGATTCGATATCGGCGTAGGTTGAGTCTGCTAAGTCATCCGTTGCATCATCGTCCAGCTCAGGAGCGATAGTTTCATCCACCGTTACGGCCAGGCGAACCTCGCGCCCCAAGATTGCTGACAGTGCGTCGCAGACAATAGGGCTGAGTCGGCTTTCCAAAACGTCTTTAGTGAATTCATTTGGCGCGGCGATCAGTGCGGTATCACCGACAAATCCGAGCGGCCGAGTAAGCGTGACAAACGCTCTTTGCTGCGCGGTTAGGGCGCCTTTCGACAGTGATTCCAGGGTTTTGGTCCAAATGTCATTTAAATCAACATCGTCCACGGCTGTCCCCCTCGATTTTGTCCACAGGCTAGAAAGAGCAGACTACGACCTGTGGATAGCCTTTGACAAGTGGCTGTGTAAAAAAATATTTCGCCGGTTGATCCTGCCCACCGGTTTGACCATCTGAGCACAACCGCGTATCTTTAGGATGTTCATTAACTTCCCGAAAGAGCCGCAGAAATGTCAAAGCGTACCTTCCAGCCCAACAATCGCCGTCGGGCCAAGACTCACGGATTCCGCGAGCGCATGAGTACTCGTGCAGGCCGTGGCATTCTTTCGTCCCGCCGCGCCAAGGGCCGCGCCCGCATCTCTGCGTAACTAACATGCTTCCCGCCGCGATGCGGCTTGGCGCCACGTCTAACATCTCAACCACTCTTCGAGCTGGGCGCCGTTACGCAAATAAATATTTCGTTCTTCATGTATTGCAAACTCAAGAAAATCAGGCCAAATTCGCCTTTGCAGTGAGCAAAAAAGTGGGTAATTCTGTTGTTAGGCACCGAATAACCCGGCAATTGCGCCATGTTGTGCAAGATAATTCATCTATAGTGCCCAGCGGAGTTCACGTTGTGATTCGAGCATTGCCAACTGTCCGGGACGCAACTTTCATGGAGTTAAGCGCAGCATTTGCCCAAACCCTAGCCAAAATTCAATCATGAATTTAATCCGGATCGTTCGTAATTTGTGGCAGAGATCCTTTGGTCGCCTCTTAGTGATGTTTTTGCTGGGTTTAATTAAGTTGTACCAGAAGTTGATTAGCCCATTATTTGGTCCAGTTTGCCGTTACTACCCCAGCTGTTCGCACTACGCAGCCCAGTCGGTTACCTCACACGGCGCAATCAAAGGTATTCTTTTATCCGCATGGCGAATACTTAGGTGTAATCCATGGAGCGCGGGTGGAATTGACGAAGTTCCGGAATACGGATCTTGGTCCAATTTGAAAGTAATTGAAACTTCAACTAATAACGATAGGCAGGTTGGTCGCGGATGAATCCGTTGAATTGGCTGGAAACAATTGTTGCGAGCATTCTGACCTTCTTCCATAAAGTTCTTTCCTTTGGCTTCCCGGCTGACAGCGGTTGGGCTTGGGGCCTATCGATTGTCTGCCTAGTTATCCTGATTCGTATCCTGCTGATTCCACTTTTTGTGAAGCAGATCAAGAGTCAGCGCAACATGCAGTTAATTCAGCCGCAGGTCAAGGAAATTCAGCGTAAATATGCTGGAGATCGGGAACGCACCTCACAGGAGTTGATGAAACTCTATAAAGAGACTGGCACCAACCCACTGTCGAGCTGTCTGCCGATTTTGGCTCAAGCACCAATTTTCTTTGCGCTGTTTCAGGTGCTTCAAGGAATCTCCAAGCAAATTTCTCGTGGTGGTATGTCGCAGGAATTGCTCGTATCAGCCCATAATTCAACCATTTTCGGCGCACCCCTCTACGGCACATTCGTGCACAAGGACGAGACGCTAACCCCATCTGCAACCAGCATCGTGACCCTGACACTGATTGTGTTGATGACCGCAACCACCTTCTTGACCCAGCGTCAGTTGATTGTCAAAAACTCGGCACCTGGGAACCCGATGGTGCAGCAGCAGAAAATCTTGCTGTATGTGTTCCCGTTCATTTTCGCGCTTTCTGGCATCAACTTCCCAGTCGGTGTTCTGCTTTACTGGCTAACCACCAACTTGTGGACCATGGGCCAGCAGTTCTATGTGATCCGAAATAGCCCACAGCCAGGCACTCCGGCCCACGAGGCTTTAGAAGCACGAAAGGCCGCCAAAGCAGCAAAGAATCCAACCTCAACTTTTGGCATTGAGGACACCGCGGGCTTGGACACTAATACCAAAACCCAGCGCAACCAACCAACCCGTAAATCACGCAAAAAGAAAAACTAGGTTTCACGTGAAACGGTGAAAAGCCGTTTCCAAAGAAAGGGACAACATGTCTGAAAAAGTTAATTTGTTAGAACAAGAAGGCGACGTCGCGGCTGACTACCTTGAGGGAATCTTGGACATCGCCGATTTCGACGGTGACATCGATATGGATGTCGAAAACGGTCGAGCCGTGGTGAGTATTGTCGGCGCAGAATTGAGCCAACTTGTTGGTGAAAAGGGCAAGGTGTTGGATGCTCTGCAGGAGCTAACCCGGCTGGCGGTCACTCGCGAAACTGGCGAACGGTCACGGCTAATGTTAGATATTTCTGGATATCGTGAGCAGGTCCGTGCCGAATTAACCGAGTTGGGTAACGAGACCGCGGCCAAGGTTTTGGCCAGCGGCGAGCCGATAAAACTGCGGGTTATGAGTTCATTTGAACGAAAGGTCGTTCACGACGCTGTTTCGGCTGCTGGGGCAAAAAGCGTATCTGAAGGCGAAACCCCGAATCGTCGCATTGTTGTCCATCCTGCGTAATTTAGGATCGGGCTGGCAGATTAGCGAGGTAAATGTTTCACGTGAAACATCACTCATTAGTTGAAGCTTTTCCGCAGGCCGCCAATAGTTTGGCAGCCTATGCAAATTGGCTAAGCACCGAAGGCGTGGTTCGCGGCTTAATTGGTCCCCGTGAAGTTGAGCGTATTTGGGACCGACATTTGGCCAACTGCGCGGTGGTTTCTGAATTGATTCCCGAGTCTGCAAGCGTGATTGACATTGGAAGTGGCGCCGGATTGCCTGGCTTAGTTATCGCAATAGTGCGGCCAGATACCCAAGTCACGCTAGTCGAGCCGTTGCTCCGCCGAAGCGACTTTCTCCAGGAAGTAGTACTGGATCTGCAACTTGATAATGTCATAGTGATTCGTGGCCGAGCAGAGCAAGTAAAGGACCGCAAAGCCATGGTTGTCACCGCCCGAGCCGTGGCACCTTTGGAGAAACTAGTTGGCTGGGCAATGCCGCTAGTGGCTAAGGGCGGCGAATTACTTGCGATGAAGGGCGCTAGCGCCAGCCAGGAAGTCGCCGACGCCGCTACCGCATTAGCCAGGTACTCGGTGGAAATCCATCAGGTCGGCCAAGGGATCGTTGATCCACTAACCACAATAGTTCGAGTAACTCGCTGAGAATTATCGCGATTCTTTCTATAATGTGGACGCGATGCTTATGCTGTCGGCGACATACAATACGCTAGCGGCAGAAGATAGGACCAGATTTTCATGGATTTCAGTGACGAAGACACCCCGCTAGCTGCAGCCGCAGCCGCAGCTGTCTATGTGCGCACAGGCCTGAAAGGTAGCTTCCAAAAGCCACAGAAGCCGCGAGTTTTAACAGTGGCAAATCAAAAAGGTGGTGTGGGTAAGACCACCTCCTCGGTGAATTTAGCCGCGGCCATGGCCCTGGGGGGCCTGAATGTCTTGGTAATTGACCTTGATCCGCAGGGTAACGCTTCAACTGCGTTGGCGGTAGATCATCACCAGGATGCCACCGGTACTTATGATGTACTGGTTGATGGCGAGGCGATTGCCGACACTATGGTGCTCGCTCCCGGCTATGAGTCACTCTGGTGCTTGCCAGCCTCGCTGGATCTTGCTGGGGCGGACATCGAATTAATCACCAGTTTCGGCGAGTTAGAACGCCCATTTTTACTCAAGTTGGCAATCGCCGAGCTCTTAAGGGTGCGCAACCTCGACTACATCTTCGTTGACTGTCCGCCGAGTCTAGGCATGCTGACTATCAACGCCCTGGCAGCGGTAAGTGAAGTTTTGATTCCCATTCAGTGTGAATTTTATGCCCTAGAAGGCGTTCAACAGTTGCTTCGAACTATTGAATTTGCTCGAGATCGGCTGAACCCAGAGTTAGCGGTGAGCACAATATTGCTTACTATGTTCAATTCTCGGACTAACCTTTCTCTCCAAGTGGCAGAAGAGGTTCGGGGTTATTTCGGTGATTTAGTGCTAGAGGCGGCCATCCCACGGTCCACCTATGTTGCAGAAGCGCCGTCTTTTGGTCAGACGGTGTTGACCTACGATCCAGGTTCAACAGGAGCGGTTGCCTACCTCGCAGCAGCTCGAGAAATTGCTAGCCGCGGTTAGTCGACAAAGGAGTGAGGTAAACATGGCAAAACGACAGAGTTTAGGACGCGGGCTCGGTGCGCTCATCCCGGATGTTCCACGTGAAACATCTCCCGTGGATGCCGCCGCTAGCACAACAGAGTCAAGTGCCAACATGGACTCGGCCAGCAGCGCACAACCAGTAACTACCAGCACAACACCCGGATCGACTAATAATTCAAAAGCGGCAACCACTTTTTCCGTCGCCGGGCTAACCCTAATTGACCTGCCAATTACCAAGGTTGTGCCTAATGCTGCGCAACCCCGGAAGCACTTCGACGAGGAAGCACTGGCTGAACTGGTCCATTCGATCTCGGAAATTGGTCTGCTGCAACCAATAGTCGTCCGCCCGAGCGCTGATGGTTACGAACTGATTGCTGGGGAGCGACGCCTGCGCGCAAGCAAAAAGGCTGGCCTAAAGACCATCCCGGCCCTAGTTCGTGAGACCGCTGATGAGCAGATGCTGCGCGATGCCCTGTTGGAGAATCTGCATCGATCAGCACTGACTCCGCTTGAGGAAGCAGCTGCGTATCGCCAGTTGCTAGAAGATTTCGGTTGCACTCAAGAGGAATTGGCCACCAGGTTGGGCCGTTCTCGCCCACAGATTTCCAACACACTTCGACTGCTTAATCTGCCGGCGACGGTCCAGCGCCGAGTAGCAGCGGGAGTGTTGTCAGCCGGACATGCCCGAGCATTGCTAGGGCTGAAGGACGCTGCCGCAATCGAAAAGCTAGCCGCCCGTATCGTGGCCGAGGGCTTGTCAGTGCGCAGCGTTGAGGAAATTGTTTCAGTTGGGCTGGCTGATCAACCGGGGACTCCCAAAACTGGCAAGAGTAAGGCCACAATCAGCGCACCTGGCTTAGCTGAGTTGGGTGAGCGGATGTCCGCTCGACTCGATACCCGAGTAATGGTAAGCGTGGGCCAAAAACGTGGAAAAGTGGTCATCGAATTCGCCACGTTGGAAGACCTGCGCCGTATCGTTGAAATCATTGACCCACCAACGCGGGGCATGTTTGGTGAACCTCTACTTTAGGGTTTTGCACAAGTGAACAACCTGTGGAGAACCCTAAAAATGTGACTTAGGTCACATTGCTCTCAAGCACTAAAGGCCGACGGTTAATTAGCCGATGCGAACAGCGAGCACGCGGTTAATTGAAAACGCTAATGCACTGGCTATTGCATCACGATTCTGTGGGTCGCTCAGGGTCTCGCTATCTCCAGTATTGGTGGAGTAGCCCAGATCGACTCGTACGGCAGGCATACGGGTTAACCGAAGTAGGTCCCAGGTTTTGCTGTGGCTTTGGCAGTTTCCCAAACTGATTCGCTCAGTTATCTCACTCTGGATCAACTCAGCCAACCTTGCACCCATTGCTGACCGAGACAAATTGTGTCCGAAGTAGTAGCTAGCCACTCCGTTTGCCACCGGGTTAGTGTCATGGTCCATTTGCAGCGATAACACCAGATCGACCTTTCGTTCATTCGCCAACCGGGCACAATCCGTCTCATCTGGCCGCGCACTCTGCTGGCTGCGTGAAAGCACGACCAAACTTCCAGCTGCGCTAAGTCGGCCCTCTAGTCGAGTTGCGATATCCCAACACACGTCATTAATGGATAAATCACTTGCAAACATTTTTCTCGGGTCATCGCTGATATCAAGGAGAATGTGGGCCGACTCAATCGAGTGCCCAGAGTCGAGTGCCGCTAGATCGCGTAGGTGCTCCTGGCTCCCGCCAGTTACGGTGCGAGTCAGCCGCAAAAACGCAGTGAACACGTCCGGGCCACAAGTGCCATCATCAGCTAGGCCCACACTGCGCTGAAATTCACGAACCGCTTTATCGGTTTGTGGCCCAAACACTCCGTCGAGCCGGTCTAGATGGAAACCGAGATCCTGCAATTTCTGTTGCAAGGTCGCAACATCTTCACCGTGAACTAATTTTCCAGGCATGTAGGTAAGCAGTCGGTCGCCCAGAACCCAGTGCGCTTCTTCAAGCCGACGGTAGGTCTGCGGTCCCACGGCACCATCAATGGTGAGTCCTCGAGATTGTTGAAATAATCGGACCGCATCAAATACTTCGTCATCGAAAACCTGTGACGGATGCGAGCAAGGGTCTGGCAACAGCCCAAGTCGAGCCAGGCGCTGCCGGACCTCAACTACTACAGGATCGACATCGCCATTTCGCAGCGAAACGGCACTCATTGAAAATTAGATAAATTCAGCTAACTCAGCAAGCAAAGTGGCCTTTGGCTTAGCGCCAATAATTTGCTTAACCAACTGGCCATCTTTGTACAGGTTTAGAGTTGGGATCGATGTGATGCCACTATTCGCTGCGATTGCAGGATTCTCATCTACATCAATCTTGGCAATCACCAACTTGTCAGCGAGTTCACCGGCTAGCTCTTCAAGAATCGGCGCCACCTGCTTGCATGGGCCACACCACGTTGCCCAAAAATCTACAAGCACTGGCTTGCTGTTAGTCAAAACTTGTTCGGCGAAAGTTGCGTCAGTTACTACAACGGTTGCACCCATGATTGTCTCCTTAGTGATGTCTCCTGCTGTAACTCAGCATAGAGTGTCGTGCCTTTGATTAGTGTTTATGCGACAAGTAGCGTTCTGCATCCAGCGCAGCGGCACAGCCAGATCCAGCAGCCGTGATAGCTTGACGATAGGTATGGTCTACTAAATCACCCGCGGCAAATACGCCAGGCAAATTGGTAGCGGTAGAACCAGGAACGGCCAATACGTAGCCCTGGTCATCGCAATCTACTTGCCCTTTAACGAGTTCCGAGCGTGGGTCATGACCAATAGCCACAAACAAGCCGGTGATTGCTAATTCACTCGTCGCACCGTTGTTGGTATCGCGCAAAGTAATACCAGTCAATTTTCCATCACCATGAATTTCGGCTACTTCACTATTCCAAGCAAATCGAATTTTAGGATCGTTGTGTGCTCGATCGGCCATGATTTTGCTCGCACGAAGCTCATCACGTCGGTGGATCAAGGTAACGGTGTTTGCAAACCGAGTTAGGAAAGTTGCTTCTTCAATTGCCGAATCTCCGCCGCCGACAACAGCAATGTCCTGGCCGCGGAAGAAGAAGCCATCGCAGGTTGCACACCAAGAGACACCGTGGCCAGATAGTTCCTTCTCATTCGGTAAACCAAGTTCGCGATATCCTGAACCAGTGGCCAAAATAACGGCATGACTGCGGTATGTGTTGCCAGAACTGTCAGTTATGACTTTTACCTCGCCAGGCAGGTCCACATTTGTCACATCGTCGGTAATGAATTTCGCACCAAAACGTTCAGCCTGGGCACGCATGTTTTCCATTAGGGCCGGCCCCATGATGCCTTCAGGGAAACCGGGAAAATTTTCGACCTCGGTGGTGTTCATCAAGGCGCCACCGGCGGTGACGGCACCTTCGAACACCACTGGATTTAGTTGAGCACGGGCGGCATAAATAGCGGCGGTATATCCGCATGGCCCGGAGCCAATAATGATTAACTGCTCGATGTCTTGTGACATTTGTGGCCCTTCATTAATTTTTGATTTGTGCTTTGCTTAGTTTACGCAGGGCAAGGCCAGTCGATAACTGTGGTCTACTGGTTACAACCCGATCTTTACTTCGGCTATTCCGCCAATATGTGGGCCAAAGTTGATTTGTGGCAGTTTGGTAAGCCAGATAAGTATGTAACGACCAGTTTGTGGCTTATCTGGAATGAAAGTGTGCTCGAGGTCTGAATTGGACACTGTTCCCAATGCCTGCGCGGTCGGTAAATCAGGATTCGGTGAGTCGCAAATGAAAACCGTGCCGCTGTGACCCGCATTGGTAAAAGTGACCTCAACCCGGGTGACTTTTGTGGAAGCGCCCAGGTCAACCAGTAAACCAACACCAGACTTATTACCCAAGTTGGATGAGTAGTAAGGCGTTGTCGTCCAGGCAGTCTTAGGGTCACCATCAATTGCTAGTGGCCCCAGTTTGGGATTCTCGCTGCCGTCTCCGAAGGGATCATAGCCAGTCGCCGACACCGCAGTTGCATAGGTTGTCGGCCATAAGGCTGAACTTTGCGCAGGGGATGCGGTTGGGGAAACACCAGTCGATGAAACTGGGCTAGAAGTTATCGCGGGAATAGTTGGCAGACTCGCCGCGGCTGTGTTGTAGTTGTGGGTCATCAACTGCCAGCCAGCTAAGCCAATCAAGTAGATAGCGGCAAAGGCAAGCACTGTTGCGCGCAATCTGTGGCTTTTAGGAATATCTTTGCCATGCCAAACCACTTCATGTTCAGTCCAGCGGTCAAAAGCTTTTCGTGCTTCGGTGAGAATTCCAGCATTTACTATGGAAATCTCACGCAACAGCTCATCGACTGAAGTAAAAGAATCATCCTGGGTTTTGCCATAAAGCTTGTCTATGTCTGCGCTAACGCCCACTCGCATTTGACTAGGGAAAGTGAGCATTTGGCCTGACAAGATCTCGGCGCCAGGCAAACCGCCGACCGCTCCGTGCGGCCAGGTGCCGGTGGTCAGGGCAAAAAGTAGATCACCAATGCCCGAGATATCAGTCGCAACAGATGATCCATCGGGTGTGAACAGCGAACTATCAATACCAAACCCAGTGACGCGAATTTCCTTAGCGTCGTTCACATACACATTTCGCGGGCGCAGGTGGCCGTGAATTAAACCGAGCTTGTGCATCGCGCTCACCGCGGTAGCAACTTGAGCCAGAATTCCAAGCGCTTCTTTGGCAGCAAATGGCTCTTGATTTCCGGTTAGTAGATGGTCAATTGTTTGTCCGTCTACCCATTCAGTAACAATGCCCAAATAGGCCACAGTCGGGTCCATTGCCCGAACGCCGGAAACCACTGCGTTCTCAACAATATCTAAGATTGCGACCGCATTTCGACTGCTATTAACTGCTGCAGATTTGGCCTGTTCAAGTAACTTTGGATACCGAGAATCGCTGTGTGGCAGAAGCACAATGCAGACAACGCGATCTAGCGACTTATCGATAGCCCGCCAGAGCTCGGCATTATGGCTGGAGTTTATTTGGACATCTAAGGAGTAGCGCTGCGTAAAGCTACGAGTCATTTTCCTAGTCCTTGCTTTGGCGACGGCGCACAAGCTGTGCCACCATGCCGGTTATTTCATGAATTCGCATAATTTTTGCGAGCAATAAATAACCTACCGCAAGAACTGTTGCAAAAAGTATCATTTGCTTTAGCGCATCCACAGTTGTGTTGCTCGCGATTAACCAACCCGAAAGCACCCAACCGAGGAGCGCAGGGATGCTCACTGCAACGGTGACCCGAGCTAGCAATCTGACCAGTTTGGCCGATTGCATTTGTGGCAACCGCTTGGCCACTCGAGTCCAGGTAAAAGCACAGATGATTATGTAGCCCAATGAATAGCCCACGGCCAAACTAGGCACTCGGTATTGCGGGCTTACCGTGTAAAAAAGCGTTAGGCCGATTCCCATGTGCAGCAAATTGAAGCCAAGGTTGTACATGAATGGCGTCTTGGTATTTTCTTGTGCATAGTAAGTGCGAAGTAAGACGTAAAAAATAGAAAACGCTGGCAATCCGATAGCAAACATACTCGAGACGTAGCCAACGGCGGCGCCTTGATCGTGACTTGCCGCCCCGTGACCGTAGAGAATCACGCCGAGCTGGCTACCCATACATAGCAATAAAGCGGAACAAGGAATTAAGAAGGTGATTACATTTCGAAGTGCGATTCCGAGTTCTTGACCGAATGCAGTTAGGTCCTTGGCATGCGAGTGAGTGCTCAGCCGAGGCAGCAACGCGGTGATAATTGAGACTGTGATAATCGAGTGCGGCAACATCATCATGAGTTGCCCTTTTTGATAAGACGTAAAGCCAATCGCGACTTCTGCTTTATTCGATGCAACAACGTTGGCGTAGGTAGTCAACTTAGAAATAACCAAAAATGACAATTGGTTTACGAACACAAAACCAATAGTCCAGATAGCCAGATCACCGAGTTTGCCTAGTCCAGAGTTTCGGAAATCGAATCGCAGCGAAAATGAATATCCACTCTTGCGCATGGCTGGCAGCAAAATGAGTGCTTGAGCCACTACGCCAATGGTGGTTCCTGCGCCTAATAAAGTTAGTTGGCCGCTGCTAACGGTGCTTGTTAACGGGTTCGAGTTCGTAGTGCCAATAAATAGCAATGCACTAATAACGACGATCACATTATTAGCAATCGGTGCAAACATCGGCAGCTTGAAAACATTGCGAGCATTGAGAATTTGCGACTCAAGTGTGTAAATACCGTAGAAGATTATTTGTGGGATACACCAAAGAGCAAAAACGATGGCGACATGGAAATCTTGTGCCGACCAACTTTGTGTTGCGTAGAGGTGGACTATTAGTGATGTCATGGCCAGAGCAATGGCTACTATCGCCAGCAAGACAATGCCGACCAGGGTTAACAGTCGATCAGTAAACTCTTTGCCTAAATCAGCATCTTCCTTCATGTGGCGAACCAAGGCCGGGATGAATACTGCGTTGATTGCACCACCAGCAATCAAAATGTAAATGATATTCGGCAAACTATTTGCCACCGAGTATGTATCGGAAAATACTCCAGTTCCGATAGCAGCAACTAAGGCGATGTCGCGCAGCACACCAGTAAGCCGGCTCAGCAGGGTGCCAATTGCCATGCCGGATGTGTTGCCAAGGCCTACGGCCATTAAGTCACCCTTACTAAGTTGTTACTGGGACGTATTTGATGGCTCGCTTGAGTCTTCACCTCGCCGCTTGCGAGCGGCATTAACGATGGCAAAGAGAACCAACATGCCACATGCTCCCCAAACCAGAGTACGCGCTAATGACTGGTATCCCGCGGATGAAATAGCAATTTTTTGGCTAAGCCCCAAACTCTGCCCAGCGGAATTTTCCAGCGAAACAGTAACATCGACTTTGCCGATACCTGCGAAGTGAATCTTGATGGGGACCGTTACTCGCTGGCCCACCTGCACAGTAACTAAGTCCGTGGGAACTGCAGTGAGTCTGGAGCTACTCGAGCTGGCTAAAACTGCTCGAACTGTAAGCGGAAATTTTGAATGATTGATGATTGTCAGCGGAATGTCGGTGTTTGGACTGGCTATCGAGATTCGCTGCGAAGACCCGATGGCAATCTGTTCTTGGATGGCTTCGAGCGCGACCAGATTCTTCTTATTTAACCGATAGGCAGTCGAGCGAAGCGAGTAGACGTCCGTGTGATTTCTAACCTGAGCTTTGGCGTAAGCATCGATAAAGTCTTGTGAGTTAAATGCGGTCCCCAGCACCTGTGCCTTTTTCGCAATTAACTTTTCCTGAGAAAGCAGCGCTGCAGAAATAACGCCACTAGGGGCATCTGCAAAATAGTTATCCAGATGCGCGCTCGCCTGCTGCGCAGCAGCGAGTGAGGTGAACTCGCCCACTCCAGAATCAGTGATCTGATTGGCAATCTTACTCAGTTGACCAGATCCGGGTGACCAAAGCGCGGGCGTAACCACTGCGATGGTTCGTGCTTGGTTGGGTGACTCAGCAGTGATCATTGCTATCTGTGCGACTAAGCATTCGTTGACTCGGAAGCTATTGGAAAGTAGGAAGCAATTTGAGATACCAGCGTCGTAGATGACTCCTGAGACGCCATGAATTTTTGCTATGGCACTGGTTGTTTGCAGTGCATTACCTGAAGTGAATTTATTGGAGACAACGGGCGTAATTTGGTGCATCATGGCAAGCTGCGCGAGGCTCTGCGCATTGATAGCGCCAGTCTTTGGAATATACAGAACTGCTTTGCTTACCGCGGACGTACTCAAATTAAACGCAAGGTCGGCAGCATTGGGGCTACTAACTACTAGCGCTTGAAGATCTGCATGACCATAAACTCCAGGTCGACTCTTGGCATCGATTGAATCAACTCTTGCTTTAACCTGCTGCGCTGCCGGCTTTAATGCAGTGTTAGTAAGGTCGGAAAGCCAGGTATCAACGGATGCATCTTTCACCCAAGTGACATTTGGTACTGATGCGTCGGTTAGGTTGTTTAATCGAGCCAAGGTCACCGCGTCACTGTTAAGTGATGTTGGAGTGCCATCAGCCAAATGTAGATTTTCTACGCTCACTTGCGGTAGCAGTACGACCTTTGTCGGCTTAAGGTTCTTGTTTGCGTAGAACCACGGTGCGACCACATTTGTCTGCGCTGAACTGGCGCGATCAACTACACCAAAGAGGTAGGTACCTGGCTGTGCTAAACCCAGAGTTTTATTACCGTTAAATTTCAAGGACCACGCGACATCCTGGCTAGCAGCAGGCGACTTCAGTACTACAGAAATGTCTTTGTGAATCATTCCTTGGTTTGTATGAGGATTGCGAAGCAGCGCAGTTAATTCGCTGCGGGTTCCGATGGGCCCATAGGTGGCTAAATCTAGAGTCACCTCGCCAGGTGCGACGCTGGCCTTAAATAAACCAGTCAATTGAACGATGGGCCCATTGCTTGCGGAAGTCTGAGTTACAACAAAGGACTTAATTGTGATTACTTCGCCAGCGGCTTTTGCCGGATAAATGGAAGTTATACCGAAAAGGATTGTAAGCAGAGCGCCAATACTTAAGCGACGCGTGATTCGCACTCGCTTGATTTCTAATTGGCTAGTCACACCTTAAGAATACTTGGCGCGTATGCAACTATCGGCCCACGCTACATTTAGGCTAGGAAGCGCCATGAATCAATCACCTGAGCTAATCGCCACATCGGCAGTCACCGAGGCCTTAGCCCAAATGTCAGATGTAATGGCTCTTGGGCAACTATTTGCCGACGCGGGATACGAATGCGCACTCGTCGGCGGCCCAGTTCGTGACTTGATCTTGAACCGCCCAATTAAAGATTTAGACTTCACCACCAATGCCACACCAGCCCAGATGATCGAACTACTCACTGGGTGGGCGGACACAGTCTGGGATATTGGCATCGAATTCGGCACGGTAGGTGCCCGCCGTGGATCGTTCATGGCTGAAATAACAACATATCGGACGGAACAGTACGACGAGAAAAGTCGCAAACCGGAGGTTGCCTTCGGCACTTCACTTGCCGAGGATTTAGTTCGGCGAGATTTCACCATCAATGCAATGGCTGTGCGAATTCCAGAACTTGAATTTGTTGATTTACATGGTGGCATTACTGATCTGCTTCGCAAATTAATCCGTACCCCGCGAGAAGCAGA